>CEAE01002534.1_pt1 | contig 13996 bp, 19 predicted proteins | sample 554951 | NCBI WGS metagenome assembly CEAE01 (sample SAMEA3182076, study PRJEB8094) | gut metagenome | biome: human; feature: gut; material: Stool; isolation source: human stools | place: Canada | collected 2012-03-28
GGTGTATAGTTGCGCCCTTACTCCGTAAGGGATTCCCCGGCTACCCGCCCTTTCACGCTTTCTGCAACTATTTCCTTCATGCCACTTTGAGAAAATGCCTGTTTCAGAATGTCCATCACATCCTCGTCTGTCAGCACTTCCGGCCTTAAAAGGAAACTTTCCAGCATAGCTCCTCTGGTACAGAGCCGGTGCGTCCGTTCCTTCCGGGTAAGCTGCTTCACCTGGTGTTCCAGTATTTTTTCTTCATGCTGCGCCCGCCGCAGTCTGGCTTCGCCTTTGGCAATCTCCTGATTCAGCTTTTCCAGCTTCTCATTTATCATGGCAGCCCTCCTTTGGGAAGCAGCGTGTAAATGCGGTTTGGTTCTCCCACACCCCGGCGCACCCGCAGGATAAGCCCGATGTCCTCCAATTCTTTCAGGGAACGCTTCACAGTGACGGGGCTGCGGGAGAGGGCTGCCGCTAATTCCATGATAGGAAAACGGACAAACAAAATGCCGTTGCTATCCTCTATCCCTGCCGTAAGGGTGGTGTTCAGCAGACGGGCATACATGACTTTTGCTGTGCTGCTGATCGGCAGCCGAAGCATTGCGGCGGGTAGCGGCATACAAGGCGGCAGAACCGTGTCTGCGCTCATAAATTCAAATTCCATTTAACTGATTTTCTCCTTTCGCTTGGCTCGTTTTGACAGGTAATGGGGGCAGTCTATCACGACAGCCCGGAAACTCTGCTTGCACTTATGCTGGCACTTCCGGCACAGGTCGTTGTAGGCCACACGCCCCCGGTCATTGAGGAAGAAGGAAAGCTCCAACTTCCGTTTCTTGCTCATTCTCGGCATAGTGCCTCCTATCATAGAAAATCCGCCCATTTCAGCCGTAACAACGGGAACAGTGATTATTTCGCGCCAAGGGATCCGGGTCTGAGCTTTGCTCAGACCCATTGATTTTTCTCTCAGACCCAGCAATACGCTTTTGGGATCCGCCGATATGTTTTTACATTTTATGCTTAGCACAGTATTCCCGCATATTAGTGCTGCCGGTCTCAATCCAGAAAGCAGTGTATGCGTAGCGATCTACAATCGCTTCTGCCCGAACTCCTTCGCCCAGACGTTTCACCCAGTCATCTTTACGATATTGCGTACAGAAGATGGTAGAGGTTGTATCAGAACGCCTCTCCATAAGCTCAAACAGGAAGTGGAGTTCCGCATCTGATATGTCGGACACAAGCCACTCATCCAGTATCAGGAGAGGTATCCGGCTGTAGCGTTCAAGCAGCTTCCTTTGATTCCCGGCAACTATGGTGGAGTCCCCATACTCCATTAACAGGTCAGGCAGTCTGACATACCGTACCCTGACATGGTTCAGGCAGGCTTCTTTTCCCAGGGCACAGGCTAAGTAGGTCTTCCCTGAACCGGTAAATCCCTGGAGGATGACACTCTGATGCAAATCGATGTACTGGCCGCTGAACAGGTTCTCAATGAGTTCCCTGTTTAATCCGCGGTTGGCGTAGATAACTCCCTGCCGGTTTGCCTGCGGAAAACGAAGTTTCGCTGACTTGATCAGCCGCTGTATCTTCCCGTTATATTTCTCCTGGTAGATGTAATCCACCAGCCGCTGCATCCTTTCGTCGAAGGGCAGAGCTATTGTCGCAGGATCCGCCTGCTGTACCTCCAGCCCCGTGATTGCCTCACCCAGATTAATTTCACGCAGCTTGCGCCTGGTCTCTTCATTGATCATCATTGTCACCTCCGTAATAACTGCTCCCCCTCAGGTATCCCATCTGGGAATGTTCCTTTGCATCTGCTTTTTTGCGCTCTACGTAAATCTTGTCTTGATTGGATGCAAGGATCGAATTAAGATGGTGGTAACGGGGCTTTTTAATCCCGCTGGTGATGGCAAACTCACAGGCAGCTTCCAGGCGTGCTTCGGAGTATTTGTTGCTCAGTCTCAGGACAGCCAGCGCAGGGTTATAGCCCTGTTCTTTTATGGGAACCCCCTCAAAGATACGGTCAATCGCCTGTGCTGTATAATCGCCGATGGATCTTGCCCAGTTTTTGATCCGGATATCATCCCATGGGGAAAACTTGAACTTATCCGGCATATCTTCCGGATGGGTAGAATACTGGTTCCTCCGACCAGACGGGAAGCGATTATGCGTGGCTATGCGGGCAGAACCGCTGTAGATCTCCACGGTGCTATCCGTAACCTTCAAGTCAACACTCTTCCTGGCGTACTGGTAAGGACAAGAGTACCGGTTATACTCAAAGACGACATGGTAGTCAATGTTTACCTTTCTTCCATAGACCCACGTGGCGATCTCATAAGGGACAGACGGCAGTGGATGCAGGAACGGCTTCTCATCCAGGTAAGAGTCGTAGCGGCTCCCTTCACGTTTCTGGAAACTCTCGTGGTTGAATCCGTAGAGCTTTTTTGCAACGGCAGCTTTCAGATCCTCAAAGCTGTAAAAAGCCTCATTTCTTAGCCGTGCGATGATCGCTGTTGCAATCTTCCCCACTGTGCCTTCCACGGAAGCTTTCTGTTTGGGTTTACGGATACTTGCCGGCATGATGGCTGTCTGGTAGTGGCTGCCCATGGCTTCATAATCCACAGTCAGGACGACCTCCCCTTCTTTGGGATGGGACACAACGCCCGTCTTCAGGTTATCGCAGACAAGGCGCGTTGCTACCCCGCCGAAAAATTCATACATATGGATGTGGGCGCGGATAAAGCTGTCCATCTTCATGTCCCGGCAGGGTTCCACATAGGAGTACTGGCTGTAGGGCAGGGTTCCTACAAACAGGTATACGGTTACGATCTCCCCTGTGGAAGTGTCGACATAGGCCATGGAAGGCCCTGACCAATCTACCTCCACGGCAGCGCCGGGCTTATGCTCCAAGTGGCTCGTAAGCTTGTTTATAATCGTGTATTCGCTGTAGCCCTGGCAGTATTTCGTATATCCCATGGGAATGTTGCCAGATGCCCTGCATTTGTCCTGGTATTCCTGCCAAAGGAGCTTCAGCGTCACCCCAGTACGTTTCAGTTCCTGGTGGACATACTCGTAATCTGGCTTGTCATACAGGTTTTCCAGGGCAAACTTGTCCGGATAAAACTTGCGGTAAACCGCATCCTCATCCATCTGTGCGATGTCCTCATAGGATATGCCCATCCTGTCAGCGATGTGGAACACATCACCGACAGAATTCTTGGAAATGTGCCTGCTAGTGGCGATTGCATTCCGCCCCATCCCGGCACTGCGAAGCTCCAGTATCAGCTTCACATTAATCTTTTTGGCCATGTTTTCGGCCTCCTTTCGTAGAATCGGAGACTATTTCTCCAATAAAGATTCTACAAAAGAAAAGCTGAAGTAAAAACCTGGCATTTCAGCATCGGGACGGATCTATTGCATGAACTGATCAAGGGTGGATCACTTGTGTGTACTGGTGGATCTCAAAAGCGTATCGATGGCTCTCATAGCGCGAAATATTCACAAATCTAAAAATTCGGCGCAGAAAGCGTAAAACAAAGAAAATCCATAATTTTGAAGCATATTATGCCCGCCTGAACTTAAAGAGAAATAAAGGCCGTACTGCAATTACAATTTTGTCCCTTGTTATGAGTATCACGGTTTTTATTGCCCTGCAAGGGTTTTCCTCTCTCCTGAACGCTGCAAGCGCCCTGCAAGATAACCATGTAGGAGATTATCAGATCACAAATGAAAGTATTGGATTTACCACAGATGATCTGAACACTTTGCGGAAAAATGAAGCTGTGCAAAGTGTAGCCGCCATACAATTTTCGCTTTACGAACAAAATGAAAATGGGCTGCTCGATGAAATCAGTCTTGAATTTCAACTGAAACCCGGCGAAACTTTTCAGGTTGTCGGATTGAACGATGAATATTGGGATTATTTTATGGGGGATCAATTACCAGAAGAACAGCTTGGACAACTGAAATCAGGGAACGCCTGTATAGTAAGGAATCCTATTCCCATGAGCTACGGCGAAGATGTTCTTGAATTTACAAATATAGAGGCCGGAGAAAACATCTGTGTTGCGGGAATGGAGCTGAATGTTTTGAAAACCTTGGATGGCTATGACGGTTATCTTGGTATTGGAAATGGCGGTTTCACAAATGGTGTTCAAGTGATCGTTGATGATGCTATCTATGAATGCCTGACGGGAAAAGATACCTATTCAGAGTTTTTGCCTACACTGAACGAGGGTGCTGACAGGGAAAACTTTGATACATTTATCGAGGCGTTTTGTAACAGAATACCGGGGACAACATTCTTGTCATATGAAGAAACCGACCAGCAACTAAAAGAGAGCTTTGCACAAATTCAAATGCTGGCATGGGGGCTGATTCTTTTCGTTGGCCTGATTGGTATTCTTAATATCATCAATACCGTTTACACAAATATTCACACCAGAGTAACAGAAATCGGTATGCAGCGGGCCATTGGAATGAGTGCCGATAGCCTTTATAAAACTTTCCTTTGGGAAGGTGCATATTACGGAATCATTGCCTCTGTGATTGGAAGCGTGCTGGGATATGTTTGTACGATCTTCATTGAGGCGGCCACGAGCGACACCATCCAGCTTGTTGCAATCCCTGTCATGCCCATTCTTGAAGCAACCCTCTTGGCAGTAGGAGCTTGCTTGCTGGCAACAGCAATTCCGCTACGGAAAATTTCAAAAATGAATATTGTGGATTCGATTGAAACGGTTGAGTAGAACACTATTTTTTGAACTGTCCGAACTTTCTAATATTTTGTGGACATTTAGGTTTTAGAATGACCTTATCAGTGAAAGCAGGTGGATAAAGGAGCTTTTGTCTATTTGCTGTGCTGATTCTGGTACAGTTGGCGGCCACTGGCACAACAGTTTTCCGCATTTACCCCAAGCAAAGGAGGCGAACAATATGGGCAAAATTTTAATATTATCCGTCACTGACCACGAAGAACATATACTCAATAAAATTATGGAAACTATCGCAAACGAGCCGAAGCTTAACCATATTGCGCCTCCTCTCCCTTGCAACATTCTTTCTTTTAAAAATCTGGAAATTCGGCTAAAGGAGCAGACAGTATCCTGCAGAGGTCAACTTGTTACTCTGACTCACCATGAGTTTGCTGTCCTTACATATCTGGCTCGTCATCCCAGCTGGGTATTCTCAGCCAGCCAGATTTATGAGGCCGTATGGGATAGAGACGGTGAACACTGCGGCACCGCCGTTGCCAGTGTCATCGGTCAGATCCGGCGCAAGTTGACGCCGGATACACCAAAGGGTGGCTATATTCGCACTGTACTGGGTAGTGGATATAAATTTGAATCCGTGATATAGGAAATGCCGGACATAGGCTTATTGGCTCTGTCCGGCGCTTCTTTTTATATAAAATAAGGCTGCAAGTATTGCTTCCTGTATTACTTGAAAAAAACATATATAAATTCGACAAACGGCAGTCTACTCTTCCCCAAATAGACTATTTACAGTTTTGAACCACAAGGCGGTGTAATATCCAATCCTTCAAGAAAGTGTATTCCCCAGTTACACATAGAATCTAATACCGGAATGATACTTTTTCCAAAGGCGGTAAGTGAATACAAGGTTTTAGGTGGTTTTTCTGGAATTACTTCTCTGTGAATCATGCCACATTCTTCCAAATCGCGAAGTTGTTGTGAAAGCATTTTAGGTGTGGCTTTTGGAATTAAGCGTTGTAATTCCATGTAGTGCAAAGGTTTTTCTATCAGATGCCAAAGAATGAGAGGTTTATATTTTCCTCCAATCAGAAAAAGTGTGGCTTCCACTGGACAACTAAATTGATCTTTTTGATAATTCATTTTTATAAATTCACTCCTTTTTTGGTACTTTCTTTGAGGGAAGTATCTACCTGAAAAGTGCAATCTTGTTATTCTACTGCACCATGTTAAAATTAGTACGACGATTGAATATGTCAACTAAATTATACAGCACCAAGAAAGGATTGACCATGATGAATTTTATTGAGATTGCAAAAAAACGGTATTCTGTACGCAATTACAGTGGCAAAAAAGTGGAGAAAGAGAAGCTTGATAAAATTTTGCAGGCTGCTCATGTTGCACCAACAGCAGCAAACCTACAGCCGGTTCACTTAATTGCAGTAGAAAGCAAAGAGGGACTGGAAAAAATCAGCAAAGGGGCAAATATTTATAATGCTCCTCTTGCAATTATTGTATGTGCAGATCATAACAAGGCATGGGTTCGCCCCTTTGACCAAAAGCAAACCGGAGACATTGACGCAGCTATCCTAACAGACCATATGATGTTGGAGGCAACAGAATTAGGTTTAGGTACCGTATGGGTATGTTACTTTCAGCCTGATGTTATCCGGAAAGAATTTGATTTACCCGATAATTTAGAGCCAATCAATATTTTGGTAATCGGTTATGGAAATGAAGCGCCAGCAGATACAGAAAGACATGAACACATGAGGATTCCACTCACTGACTTAGTTTCGTATGAAAAACTGTAACCGAGTATGACTCGATTTCCGAAATACTTCCGAACTATCTTCAACTCATTGCTTCCAAAAATAGTTGATGTTATAATTGCGGGGAAACAACTGAATAAAAGTGTCTTCGGGGCAGGGTGAAATTCCCGATTGGCGGTAAAGTCCGCGAGCGTAAAACGCACGATTTGGTGTAATTCCAAAACCAACAGTATAGTCTGGATGAAAGAAGATATGGTTAGATTTCCGCAGATTTTAAGGGGCTTACTTTCTTTTCTGTGGCCTAATTATAATGTTAACACCCGAAAGACCTTTTCTTTTGGGTGTTAATTTTTTGCCACGGAGGAAAGCAATTATGAACAGTAAAACAAAAAGAGTCACCACTATTGGGTTGCTATGTGCGATCACTTATGCCACCATGGTTGTCGGCAGGATTCCGATTATTCTATTCTTAAAGTACGACCCATCCGATGTTATTGTAACTTTGGGCGGCTTTATTTGGGGACCGATGACTTCTTGTATCGTATCTGTCATTGTGGCAACCCTTGAAATGATTACAGTAAGCGATACCGGAATATTAGGTTGTATCATGAATATCGTACAAACACTATCTTTTGCGTGTACGGCGTCTGTCATTTACAAAAAAAAGCACACTTTATCTGGTGCAGTGATTGGTCTGGCATCGGGATGGCTCATAACGGTTGTTGTTATGCTGTTGTGGAACTATTTGGTAACGCCGCTTTATATGGGGTATCCAAGAGAAGCAGTTGTAGAATTGTTACTTCCTGCCTTTCTTCCATTTAACTTGTTGAAAGGTGGGTTAAATGCATCCATTACCTTTTTACTGTATAAGCCCATAGTTACCGCTTTGAGAAAAAGCGGATATGTTGCTGCTTCGGAAAATGAAGCAAGACAAAAGCATACTGGTCTGCTTATATTGGCAAGTTTTATTATTGTAACTTGTGTTTTGATTATCCTGTCAATGAATGGGATTATATGAGGATCGAAATGAAAGAAAAACTAAATGAGCCTATTTACACACTAACAGGAACCGTTATACATGGCCGAGGTATTGGAAAGCATGTGGGGACACCTACCGCGAACATAGCAATCGAAAAAAAAGATTTTTTGCCAAAGACAGGAGTATATGTGGCAGATATTCTTTTAAGCGATAAGAGATATTACGGTGTTACCCACATTGGGACGCGCCCTACACTTGATAATGATAGCTTTGTTTCAATCGAAACATATATTTTTGATTTTGATAAGGATATATATGGGTGTACGATAACTGTCAACCTATATAAGAAATTGAGGGAAGTCAGAAAATTCAATGAATTATCCTTGCTGCTTGAACAAATTGCGAATGACCGGACAATGGCACAAGAATTTTGGGGATTAAAGCAAACAAATCACACCTTACACATTGATGTTAACCGGCATTGTGTAATATTAGAACAGCAGGAAGTTTATTTATCAACAAACGAATTTGAAGTCCTTTATCTGTTACTGCAATCTCCTCAAACCGCATTCACAAAAGAACAGATTTATGAACAGATTTGGCATGAACCCACAAATAACCATTTGCATGCAGTGGAAAACACGATTTTTCAAATACGAAAAAGGCTAAAGCCATATTGCATGGGACACGAGTATATAAAAACAGTAATTGGCTATGGTTATAAATTCAATTCCGAGTAAGGTGGTAAACACAAGAGCAAATAGCGCCATTCTCAAAATTTTGAAGTCTTCGTGTTCAGCAACCTTTTATAAACAGAAACGGCTCTGATACTATCCCCCAGTTCATTTAGGTTTCACCAAAAACAAGACCACTGCTTATTCATATAGAGAGAAGAAAGGATGTGAACAATATGGGCAAATTTTTAATATTATCCGTTGCAGACCATGAAGAACACATACTCAATAAAATTATGGAAGCCCTTGCAGACGAACCAGAGCTTGACCATATTGCTCTCCCACTCTCGGATGACACTCTCCCCTTTCCGGAGCTTGAGATTCGCCTGAAGGAGCAGGCAGTATTCTGCAGAGGTCAACTTGTTACACTAACTCATCATGAGTTTGCTGTCCTTGCTTATCTGGCTCGCCATCCTGGCTGGGTCTTTTCTGCCAGCCAAATCTATGAGGCTGTGTGGGCTGCGGACGGTGAACACTGCGGTACCGCTGTTGCCAGTGTAATCGGTCAGATCCGTCGCAAGTTGACACCGGATACGCCGAAGGGCGGTTATATCCGGACTGTACTGGGCAGCGGATATAAATTTAACAGTTCTCCATTTTAAGTCAGCAAGAAAGGCTCCGAGGCCATAATGATCTCGGAGCCTTTCTCATTGACTTAAATCTTAAACAACTTAATCGCCTTCAACAAAATAATGCTCAATTCCTGGTACAAATCCTCATCCAGCACACCATCAATAATGGCATACTTGAGCAGCAATGGTCGATACATCTGCAAAATCGTCGTAATGGCATCCTCGTTTCCCGCCTTGGCGCTGAGAAGCAGACATTCAAAATTCATCTCTTGTCACCTCCTTCAATGCTCTTTCTGATTTTCTGAATCGTCCTATAGTAAAGCGCAGCTGCCCCTTTGTAGGACAGTTCAAACTTTACTCCCAGAGTTTCAAAATCTTCTTCCTCCAGCGTTCGAGCCAGAAAGATCTGGCGCTCCCGTTCATTGAGTTTCTGAAGTGCCTCCAGAAGCGCTCCATTTTCAATGACATCCATAAGCGGCAATTTGTCTAAAACCACTTCCTCTGAGCTTGGTTCGGACTCATAGACCACTTCCACAGTACTCTCTATACTGCTGCGCTTATAAAGCTGGATCAAATAATCTTTTCTGCGGCGCTTGACCGCCGAAACTAAATATGCTGTAAACCTGAATTGCAGGTCATCTTCTGCCTGTCCATTGTTCCGTTGCCACATGGCTTTACCTCCAAAAGTCTCAAGATTTTCTATGAATTTCCTGAGCTTCTGGCGGTGACCTGCACCGGACAAAACCTGGCTGTGATAAACAAAAACAGCCAGCTTTGTACCAATGGACAAAACCAGCTGTTCCCTGAATTGCTGCATCGAGCAGTTCAATAGATACCATCCGAGCAGGTGGAGGTTTTTCCTTATGTGGAGAAAACTCTCTCGTCCTGCCTCGACGATATACCCCTATTGAGAGCCGTTCATGAAAAGCCGTGTGTCCTGGAGTTATGAAAGCAATGAACTGCTCGATGTTGTGGAATCCTTTTTCCATAACATCGTTACTCCCTGTCCGCAGTTATGCGGACGGCACACAGGCGGCCTGCATCATCCCCTTTCTTTCGCGATATGGCAGCGCAACGCTGCCGCCCTGCTGATAATTGTTAAATTGTGAAATAATACTTTTTTCAAATGCTATTCCAACTATTCTATGAATCTATGAAATTAAAACAAAAGGCGGCCTTCATCCTTATTGTCAGGATAAAGACCACCCTCTTCTTCCGATTTTCATTGGGTACTGTACTGATCTCATCCCCCCACCTCCACTTATCGAGTTTTCATTGGTTTTGGGATCACTGCCATAATTACAGTGTAACTGACAGTTTTCGGAAACTTTTGGAGTAGCATTGGAGTCGCTTTCGAGTAAAAAGAAAATCATTCGACATTATATGACAAAACAGGCTCTAAAACGGACACACTGCTTTTCAACCTCTCTCAGTGTCCCGCTTTAGAGCCCTTCCTTTATTTTTTAGTTATATCTTCCTCTGTTACCTGGGCTGTATCTGGATGGATATAAATGATCTGGAGTCCTTTCTTCTTGGCATAGTTGACCGTCTGCTGGGTTCCGGACCGCATATTGTGTGCATTATCATAGACAGCTATCATATGCCCGGCCTGCTCCACCATATAGTAATTGCGTTTCTTATAGCTTTCGCTTGAGGGCATTTCGCCCAGCACTAAGACCTTCTCAGCATATCTGCAAATAAAATCCATCCTCTTTCGGTGCCAGTCATCCCAGTCTGCATTGTAACCCTCAAAAGGGAGAGCCAGACACAATTCCACATCTTGATACGCTTGCTGCTCTTTCATACGTAGCAGGAGCTCCGCTGCCCACATATCAACGCCCATTGCTCCTCCAACCCAAAAGCATCGTACTCCCTGATGATAGAGTCGTATGAGTTGCTCCTGCAGACACTTTTTAATCCGTTGGCAGCGTTTATCCTTTTCATTATATTTGAACTTAAATCTGGTCGGTCTGTGACCTGTAATCACACACGAAAAACTGTTCATATAATTCTCCTTTCCTGGCGTACTCCTCTGCATATTATACTTGCCATGGACGAGACAAATCAACCATGACCGCTTAATAATCCATGTCATAGCGGATAAAATGTAACTATAGCATGGAGGTGACGCATGGAAAATCTACTGAAAGATATGGGTAAACGGATCTTCGACCGGAGGAAACAACTAAATATGACCCAAGAAACTCTGGCAGAGCTGGCTCATGTCACACCACAGACCATCTCCACCGCAGAATTGGGTCAAAAGGCTATGCGGCCTGAGACGATCCTCAAAGTCTGTGATGCACTTCACATCAGCACCGAGTATTTGTTGCGAGGCGTCATCACAGAAACAGATTCCTCCCTTCTTATGGAGAAGATTTCCACACTAACACCCAAACAATACAGGCATTTTGAAGATATTTTAGACAGTTTTATCGCGGCCATACAGGAAGAGGCATAGGAGCATCGCTGGCTCCCATGCCTCTTTTGATTATCCCCGGCTGCGGAATGCAGACAAGGCACCAGCAATCAGTCTGCGTGTCCTATCGTCCATTTCCGAATCATCGTCCACTTCCTGTGCAGTTGAAGGCATCACAGGCGCTACGGGCCCCTCAACCAATCTGGCTGTGATCGCCTGCTCTTTTGCTTTTTCCTGTCCCATACCTTCCTGCCGCAAAATCTCTTTGACGATAGCCACTACCGCTTCTTTGCTGATAATAGAAGCATTTAGTGGCTGCGGCTCCTGCCCAAAGTGCTCATTATAGTAGACCACTGCATTTGCCACATATTGCGCTTTTGTGCGGGGACTCTGTAACTCCAGTAATCCAATGGCAGTCTCGTGTATGGGATCGCCCTCATTAAAGCGCAGCGTAAACCGTCCTCGTTCTTTTTTCTCGCCCATACCATCACCTGCCTGCTGTTTCAATCCGGTACAGATACTCATAGCCATCCGCATTTGCATTGATTTTCGGTACGAAGAATGGTGTTCCCACCTTGCCCGAAGTTTCGATCTGCCGCTTCAAAAGAATGGCGCCACCGCCTACAAATACTACCTTGCAATATTGCAAGTCCAACATTCGCTCCCGCAACGTGCTGAACAGGTCATTGATAAATTCCTGCGCCATCTGTTCTGTCAGCCGTATGGCTGCATCCGGATATTGAGTCTTTTTTCCCATCAGGATAGCGTCCACATCTCCTTCATCCAACAGCAGGTCCAGCTCCGAATTCACCTTTGAACGCACCTTATTGTACAACAGAATTACACCATTTTCTAACGAATCACAGGAGGTAAGGTCAATCTCTCCATTTTTCATCAGCAGATAGTCAGCCGTAAACCCGCCAATATCCAGAATCACCGCTTTGGGTTCCTCCACGAGCGTGTGAAGCATGGTGGCTGCTGCTGCGTAAGCCTGGGGGAAGCAGGCCGCATCTTCAATATAGATGGAATACGGCTTCCCCTGCATCTCAAACTCTATCACTCCTCGCTGTCTGAAGTATTGTGTGAACCGTTCCACCTGGGCGCCAAAGTGTGCCGGCGGCAGTCCAACTGCCAGTTGGATACGCTGAACCTCCGAGGAATATGCCCCCCTCGCTTCAATCTCTCCAGCCAGAGCAAATAGGGTCAGGATAAAGAAGCGATCATCCTCCGTTTTATCTTTCCGATAAGGAATCCGCTCAGTAGACAGCGTATAGTAGGTATTCTGATACCTCAGCACATTCTGTCCAAAGGGACGGGTGACACTCTGCTTCAGACCGGACACAAAGGGGTTGCAATGAACCGTTTTAATTTGTTTGTTGCCATGATCAACGCCAATAAGCATATGTAATGCCTCCTTTTTGCTTTATACATATCCTTTACGCCTATATGACGCCTATTCTCAACAATCACACACTATTTTCTAAAAACAAAAAGCAGGAGACCCATCATAAAGGTTTCCCGCTTTTGGCTGCTTCATAATGTGCGCAGCTAATATATATTTGATTGTTCTATTCTGCCATACCCTGCGGAACTTCAAATTTGTATCCGCTCCCCAAAACAGTACGGATATAACCCGCTTTCGGCATATCCGGTGTCAGTTTTCTGCGGATCTGACCAATGACGCTGGCAACGGCTGTTCCGCAGTTTTCACCATCCTCACCCCATACTTCTTCATAAATCTGCCCGGCAGAAAATACCCAGGACGGGTGGTTTGCCAAGTATACCAATGTCGCAAATTCCCGATGGGTCATAGAAATTAACTCGCCGTTTCGGTGTACCGTTCTCTCCTTCAGGCGAAGCTCCAATCCCGGAAAAACAAGAGTATTACAAGGGTGGAATGACACAATATGGTCAAATCCTGGCTCGGCTGCAATAATCTCCATAATTCTGTTAAGTATATATTCTTCATGGTCTGTTACCGACAATACAAAGATTTTTCCCATATGTCCCCCCTCGTATATCTAACATACATAATGACTTGTTTTTCTTTTTATCCGATAGAATGTTATTCAATATTCAATTCAATGCTTCCAGTGAAATTTTCACATTCAATGCCGATATAGTTTCCACCTTCAGGAAGTGTGATTGTATCGCTGTATGTTCCGGTTGTTTCAATCAAAGTAACTGCTTCATCAGCTCCAGAAAGCCAAAATACTTTTGCAGTACCCTCCGAAACCTCCAGAGTGCAGTCAATAGACAAATCCTTACCCGCTTCACGCTTTATGGAAGTTCCTCCGAACAAATACTCTGTATCTGAAAAATCCTCATAGTCGGCTGTATAGCATCCGGTATAATCATCAATCCCTTTTTCTTTCGTGCCTTGTAAGGACAAATTTCCGGTAAGCGCTATGGAACCAGTAGACTGCACAATATTATTATACTGATCGAGAACTTCATCTTTTGTACAACCGGAAAGTATAGAGACACCACACAGTATCAGGCATAGTGATAGAACTATTTTCTTCACAGGTATCACCTTCCTTTCCTGCGTACAGCACGCTTTCCTCTTCCCTTAGCCTTTGTCTGTTTACGGGCTTTCATTTCTTTTTTGTTACTGGACATCAGTAACAACAGCACCGCCCAGAGAACCATGATGCCAACCCCAATGACTGCCAGCAAAGGATTCGGGGCTGTGGTTGTTCCGGCATATCCACTCATGTCAAAGCCCACTAAAATCAGCGCAGCAGAAAACGGATAGATGCTGGCAAGGATACCGCCTTTGAAGAACAGCATGCTATATCCAAGGAAAAACGCCAGAATGGAACC
>CEAE01007994.1_pt1 | contig 13739 bp, 16 predicted proteins | sample 554951 | NCBI WGS metagenome assembly CEAE01 (sample SAMEA3182076, study PRJEB8094) | gut metagenome | biome: human; feature: gut; material: Stool; isolation source: human stools | place: Canada | collected 2012-03-28
GTCGGAGTGGCATGAGCCAGAGCCACCGGCAGAGCTGCTATCAGGTGCAGGCGGGTGGTCATTTCTTCTCGTTCCAGCAAAATATCTTCCGGCGATCTGCTGTGTTCCAGTGCGTAATTTTCCAGCCAGCTGTATGCGTCCAGAGAGTAGTAGGCGCGGTGGTAGACTTTCCGACGCTCATAGTTCTCCATCTCCCGCTGGGCCCGATACATCGCTGCCCATACCTCGTCCGTAACATCCACAAACTCGTCATGCCGGTAGTGGGGATACATCCACCGCAGATTGATTGTTTTCATAGGCTTACCTCCTGAAAATCGGAGAGGCGGGCAGCTCGTCCGCTGTCCGCCCCTCGCTGAGATAAGGGAAATGATCCCTTTCACTTGGTAGCCAGAAAACAGGTCATTCGTTAAGCCTGTTTTCAAAGAAATTTATAAATTTTTTTCTGACCGCCTCCACACTTTGATACACAGCCACTTTGGAGCAGCCGCACAGCACACCGATCTCTGCAAGGCTCAGCCCGTCAAGCGCATAGAGCAGGAACCGGCTGCGCTGGACATTGGTGCAGGTGTCCAGAACCGCCATCAGCTCATGCAGCGTTTCCATGCGGCAAAGATATTCTTCCGGCGTTTCGCCGTAGGCTCCTACACCCTCGGTGGTAATGATGTACTCGTCAAACTCCCGGCCATCCCAATGCCGCCGCTGTTCATGGAACAGGTTTTCCGTTTTGTGATCGGCCCGGTCAAGAAATTCATAGACTTCCAGCGTGACCTCCACAGCCACAGCTTGTCCGTTATAATTGATGGTAACTTCCATCTGCCTTTCCTCCATTCAGATTTTTTTGGTAAATCTGAATGGGGCGGCGGGGAGCGACATCGGGGATAAAGTTCGGGCCATGCTGACCCGATGTTTCGGCTCCATAGGGACAAAAAAGCGCCCGGACGGCATAAAGCCATACGAGCGTCATGGAATATATTTTGCTGTTCGCTTACATGGTATAGTACATACTTCTGACCGCATTGCCCCGCTGCTGGAAACAGGCTTTTTTTAGCTGGTGCAGGTCATGGGTACTGTGAAAAAAGACAAAAATAGACACGGCGGCAATCCTCCTATATGCCGCCGTGGATTTACACGGTGTTAGGTCGTCGTTAGATTGGGATAGACGAAAAGAAACGGCGGCTCTGAAAATCAAAGCCGCCGCTTCATAGGCACGTGAAAATGTGTCTGCTGTACGACGGCTTTTTTTCTTTTGCCGTCGTCCGGCAATTCACAAGTTATTTCACAAACTGTTCTAATTCTCCCTTATCCACAGAAACCAGCTTTTCAATGTTGCCGGCCTTGTCACGAACAACATTCAAACTAACGCCATCACTCACACCTTTGTCGCAAAAAGTGTAATGCTCCTTGTCGTAAAGGATATAGATAGGCTTTTCGCCGTACATCCAATGATTAGAAGACTTGTCATAAGAAACGCCAAATTCGGTGTATGCGTCCAGACTGTTATCACGATAATTTGGATCGCCTTGTTCAAAGCTACCACTTCCGGCCGTAATTCCCGCCTTTTCCAATTCGGCTTTCAATGCCTCCTGCTCTTTGGTGCGAGCATTAAAGTCAGCGTCCGAGGATTGCTTTAGACCCGTCAGAGTTCCATCTTCATCTCTAATGGGTTCAACGTCTATCACACCGTCATCATAGGAAAAGCCATTCGTTTCATTAGAATTGATATGATCCTTAGAATTGATATGATCCTTGAAGTAACGCACGACTTGCCCGTTATAGAAGAAACGATCCTTTTCCGTGTCGTATGTCATACCATACGGTTCATAGATAGAATACTTTTCAGCAACCTCAGCCCGGCGTTCTTGCTCCGCTTTGGCCTGTTCCTCAGAGGAAAGGACTTCATCATTCTCGTAGGCTTGCACCGAGGAAGCCTCGTCAGAGGAAATGGGAGTGCCGCTATCTTTCGCCTCCTCAAAAGGCGTTGAGCTGGTAGTTGACTGGTTGGGTTCCGTCTGGCTTGCCGCGCTTGCCGCACAGCCACTTAAAACAGCCGATGCACAAAGCGCCATTGTGAGTAAAAGAGTTGTGATTTTTTGTTTTTTCATATTCTGAAACGCTCCTTTCTGTTTCTGAATATATAGTAGCAGAACTGTTTGGGATACCATTGTGGCGAATATGTTTTTTATGTGTAGTTAAAAATACGGGGCGATCAAATTTGACCGCCCCGTATTTTTCAAAATCGGATTGAAAACAATACCCCTCTGTCTGTGTTTTTCAAGCTGTATATTATATTGTGCTGTTCTAAAATAGTTTTGACGATATAAAGCCCTAATCCGCTACCCCCTGTTTTTCGATTGCGTGATTGCTCCATCCTATAAAAAGCATCAAACAATTTTGAAATTTCTGCCTCTGGAATATGCACACCAGTATTTTCTATCTGGAAAACTACCGACCCATTTTTAGAAAATGCGTCCATATAGATTGAACTGCCTCTCGGAGAATACAAGATGGCATTAGAAACAATATTGTTAATTGCTTTTTGTATCAGCATTTTGTCTGCGGCGATTTGCAGGGCGGGAGAAATATTCTCGTTCCAGTCAATTTCCTTTTGTACGATCAGATCCTCAAATAAAGCATATTCCCGTTTCAGAAGATCAGAAAAATCCATTTTTTCTTTTCTCAGACCTACTTTAGATGATTTCATGCGCGAAACCGTCAGTATTTCTTGTACCATGCTCTCCATTGTATTGATGATTTCAAGGGAGCGCGATAGATATTTATTGCGATCCTGATAATCGCCCACATTCAAAATCATCCCCTCTGTTTGCCCCTTGATAATCGTAATAGGCGTTTTTAATTCGTGAGAAACAGCAGAGAAAAAATCAAGTTGCGCCTGTTCTAATTCTTTTTCGTGCTCTATGTCTGCCTGCAATTTTATATTTGCCGCCTGAAGATTTTCCAAAGCGGCAGATAACTTTTTAGACATTTCATTCAAGCTATGTGCCAAGACACCAATTTCGTCTGTCCGATCTTCTTCACAATTCCAATTAAAGTTTAGTGCAGACATATTTTTTGACACTGCGCTAAGTCGTAATACGGGCCTTGTAACATAGCGGGAATAAATCATTGAAGCAAGCGTAGCAATAATAAGAATAACAAAAAATAGAATGATAAACACATTTGCCAGAGTATTCCTAAGCAAGTCAACCTCATGTGCGCTCCCGGCAACTGTCAATGTATAAAAAGTGTCCAATCCTGCGAAAGAGAACAGATAGCTATGTGTTGCCCGATACGCCGCCGGATCAGTATTTTCAGTTGCTATTCCTCCATCAAGAAAATGTGGAAATTCTTTTGCCCCCTGTGAGGGCAGTTCGATTGCGTTACCGTTCTCGTCGAATAGTTGAAGTAATACCCCGTTATTGTTCAAAAGAAACTCATCGAAGAGCTTTCCGCTTTCCAACGGGGACATGGTTTGCAACTCCGTAATAAAGGAAGAAACCGTATTTTCCAGGTTTGCGTCAAGTGTTGTGCTATATGTTTTGGGAACGAGCCATGAAATGACGGTATATGTCAGAACGCAGCAAATACTGGTCAGCAAAAAAGTGATTGCAAATATCTTTGCAAATAGGCTTCCTTTAATTTTCTTTATCAATTTTATATCCCACCCCTCTGATTGTCTGGATGAAGTCAATCCCCAACTTTTTGCGAAGATTTTTGATGTGAGTATCTACAACCCTTTCATCGCCATAAAAGTCATATTTCCATAGCTTATCCAGCAGATTTTGCCGCGTAAGTACACGACCTTGATTTAGCAGAAGCTCCCTTAACACCTCAAATTCTCGCTGGGTAAGGTCAAAAGAAACACCGTCTACCACAGCGGTATAACTGTCCATATCCAGAACAAGATTTTTATAGGTAATCGTTTGGTGTTCCTGCTCCGGTATCATGGAACTTCTGCGGAGAACAGCTCCGATTTTGCGAACCAATATTGGCATGGAGAATGGCTTTGTAATATAATCGTCAACCTGTAAATCTAAGCCTCGGATTTGTTCCTCCTCTCCGTTTAGAGCAGTTAGCATAATGATAGGAACCTGTGATTGCTTACGGATTAGCTCGCAGACTGTAAATCCATCAATTTTAGGCAACATTATATCCAATAATATCAAGTCAAAATGAGCGGATGAAAACAGTGCAATAGCCTCCATGCCATCACTTGCAATCGTAATTTCATATCCGACTTCTTGCAAAAAATTTCTTAAAAGATCTTGAATATCTAAATCGTCCTCAACAATTAAAATGTGCTGCATAAAACCACCTCCACTGGTATAGTAGCATAAAATTTTGTGATTTGTGTGGAGTTCTAATCATTATTATAGTTTTCTATATGCCAGATTTCAAACCTAAAAACATGAATTATAAACTTCAACCAACCTGCATATAGCAACATTCCACGGGCAAAGTATGAATTATACAATGTAACCGGGTGATATTATATGGCAAAAGTTGAAGATTGTCCCGGTTTTGAAACCTTCGGTGCAGATGTCAAAGCCGCACGAAAGGCAAAGCGTCTTGCACGAAAAACATTGGCAGAAATGGTTGGGATTGAATGGCGGTATCTTGCCAACATTGAGAATCAAGGTGCGATTCCGAGCCTGCCCGTGATGATCCAGTTGATTAAGGTCTGCGGACTTCCCGTAGAGCGGTATTTTAACCCGGAGATCATGCGGGAAGAAAGCGAACAGCGGCAACGGGTCAGCCACAAGCTGAAGCTTTGCCCTGAAGAATACCTGCCGATTATCGAAGGTGCCATAGACGGGGCGCTCAAAATGGAACAGACTGCGAAGCAGAAGGAGGACGCATAATCGCGGCCTCCTTCTGGCGTTTCTGTATCATGTTTCCCTGCACTTTTCCAAAAGTTCCCGGCACCTCTGCTGGATTTCTCCAGTTTCTGTCACAGTCAGGTCGCGGTCATTTCCGGTAATCTTATCTTCCAGAAAGTTGGCGTATGTACCCAACAAAGCGTTCCGTAAATCCTCCGGGGTTTTCTGTATTTCGGCGCTGTACCAGTCATTCCGGTGGGGTTCCCATGCCATCAATGTATAACCGTGGCTGGTCTGAACCACCTCATACAGAGGATCATCATCCAGATATGCCTGAAACACTTTTAAAACCTTTTCAAAGGTCAGCATTTCCCGCACCTCCCATTCAGCTGTAAATCAGTTCCCTGATTAAAATTTCCTCAATCTGTGCCGTTAATGTGTTCATCAGCCCCACCCAACGCATAGGGTCACAGGCTTTTAGTTCCTCAGTGACACCCGCAGTCTCCATCATGTGAGGCAGCATGGCGTCCATACGCTCCTGCGCGGTCTGGTCAATCTCTAACAGGTGCGAATACAGCTTCTCGCTCATCAGCAGATGGTTGTAGAGAATGGGGCGATGTTCCTTTAGGTAGGATTTTCGCATTCTGCCGTACTTGCCGATAGAAGTTTCCGGCTGTTCAGAAAGTTTTAGGTTGGGTATATCATTCCACAACGAATGTAAGTCAACTTACTCATATTCATTCTCCTTTGCTTCGTGATGATTAGACTGCTGCGCTGGCTGCTATGCTGCCTTTGCGTGGTTCTTCTTTCGGCAGCTGTCCGACAGTAGAAAAAACGCCTTTTTTCATATCCTCAGCCCGGATCAGGGCTTTCTTAGCGTCCATTTCCGCTTTTTTCTTCGCCTTGATTTTGTCCTCATACCGTTTCTGTGCGCCGCTGGCTTTCCGCTTCAAATAATTCTGATGAAGCCTGTCCTTGCGTTCTTCTTTTTTCCGCAGTTCTTCCTGTTCCTCCGGGGTTAAAGGAACCGGCTGTAAGGATGGTGGGATATAGCGTCCTAAAAAATTGAAGTAGATTTCAATTTCCTGCGTGGTGTCCTGACTGCCTTTTCGGGCGCGTTCGTGGACAAGGATTTTCTCTACAAACTCGTTGAGCATGGTGTTTGTCAGCGTGTCAAAATTCTCGTATTTATCAATCAGGGCTATAAATTTCTCCGCTGATTTCTGGCTTTGCTCGTAGCCGGTAACAGCCTTTTCCAGCTCCGCAATTTCAATCTCAAGTGCGTCCTGCTCTTTGGCATACTGTGCATCAAGTGCCCTATATCGTGCATCCGGCAGCTTGCCGAGGGCATTGTCCTCATAGATTTTGCAAATCAGTTTTCCAGTTCTCCGGCTCTCTTTTGAGCAGCGGCCAGACGCCTGCGCTTTTTCGCTATATCGGCACTCTGTTGGGCAACCTGCGTTTCCTGAACGGTGTGAATAAATTCCTTCCGGTCATTTCTGGAATATTCAGCGATAGCCCGGAGCGTGTCGGAAACCAATGTCAGAACAGCACTCTCATTGATACGGTGTTGTGTAGGGCATAGTGTCCCACACGGAACTTTGGTATAATTGGAACAGGTATATTGAGAAATCCGCTTGCCATTGTTGGTGCGGTGGACATACATCTTGCCGCCACAATCGGCACAATAGAGCAAGCCTGTGAGGGGAGCCGCTTCGCCCCAGCCGTTTGGATAACGCCGTACATTGCTGCGGATTTTCTGCACCAGATCAAAGGTCTGCTGGTCGATAATGGCTTCATGGGTATTCTCAAAGATCGTCCACTCGTCCTCAGAAACATAGTGGCTTTTCTTGTCCTTAAAGTGCTTGCGGGTCTTGAAATTGATGGTGTGCCCTAAATACTCTCGCTTTTTCAAAATGTTTACGATGGTAGATGATCCCCATCCATAGGGGTCTTTGACCGGCTTTGAACGGTTCACACCCTCGTTGAAGCGGGCAAGGTGTACGACAGGAATTTCAATCCGGTCTGCGGATAGTTTGCAGGCGATCTGATAAGGCCCATATCCCTCCAGCGTGAGGGAGAAGATACGGTGCACCACTTCGGCAGCTTCCTCATCTACCAGCCAATGCTCCCGTTTTTCGTCCCACAAGTAGCCGTAAATCACGGTGCCTGTCAGGTGCTTACCGCTCATGCCTTTTGACTTAAACACAGAGCGGATTTTTCGACTGGTATCACGGGCGTAAAATTCATTCATGATGTTGCGGAATGGGGTAAAATCGTCATCGCCTTTCAGACTGTCCACACCGTTGTTGATGGCGATCAGACGAACACCGCGTTGCCGCAAAACCTCCATGACCTGACCGACCTTCAGATAGTCGCGCCCCAACCGGCTCATGTCCTTGATGACGATTGCCTCTACACGCCCTGCCTCCACTTCCTCCATCATCGCCAAAAATCCGGGGCGGTCAAAACGGGTGCCTGAGATACCGTCATCGGTAAAGTGCGTAGGGTTTGGCAGTCCATTCCGGCGGGCAAAATCCTCTAACATCTGCTTTTGATTGGATATGGAATTGCTCTCGCCCTGTAACTCATCGTCCCGGCTCAGGCGCTCGTACAGTGGGGTAATTTTTTCATTTCTCATGGCTGTACCTCCTGAAACAAAAATGCTCTAAGTGATTGCTTCACTAACCATGACAAAATCATGATTAAGAAGTCACTTAGAGCATATATCACCGGCCGCCATCTTAAATTTCTTATATTGACGGACTGCAAAGTGGTTTGCGTCGCGCTGTTCCAACTGTTCAAACAGCAGATCCACCGCCGACTTAAAGTTTTCATCGTCCTCCCGGCATTCGCAGGCATTGAGCATATCCAGCAGAGTGGTCATATTCTTTTCTTCTTCCGGGGCTTCATAGTAGATGTAGGCGATCAGCGCCTGATACAACAGGGCCTCGGCCTTGCTCCAGAAATCGTCCCCGCCTTTGCCTTCCTTGCTCTGTGTGTTCTCCATGATGACCGTCACCAAAGAGAGAATGTCGGTTTCACTGTGGAGATAGTGGAAGGGGTTATAGTGCATCGAGCAGCCAAAGTCGATGGTGTTCAGGATTTTCAGCTTATAGTGACCTTGCTGCACCAGCGCACGGCCCACCTCCTCCACGACGGTTCCTTTCGGATCAGAGCAGACATAGGAGGCATTCATCTAAAGCAGGTTTGGCTTGATGTGGTAGCGGGTTTTTCCGCTGCCGCTGCCTCCGATCACCAGGACGTTGAGGTTGACATTCCGCTTTTCCGGGTCGGCAATCTTCCCAAGGGTCAACCGCTCCGTATCGGTCAACAGAATATTTTGGGAGAAATCGGAGTTGATGAACGGCGCTATATCTTTTTCGTTGCCCCATCGGGCCGTGCCGTATTCTTCTCCGTGCCGATACTTTTTCGCATTCTTGATCTTTGACCAGACCACCAGACGCAGCAGCACAGCCGCCGCTGCGCCCACCAGCAGGTCAAAGGGATGAAGGCTGGGAAACGGGTTTTGAAATACCAGCCCCAGCTTTGTAAAGGCTGCCAGCAGCCGGTCAATCACATCGCCGCTGGTAGTCAGCCGGTAGGCTTCACCCAACTTCGTGCAGAGCAGACCGGCAATCAGGTAGGGAAGGCTGGCTTTGAGTGCCTTTGCCGGATTGATTTTTGGCAGGTTCTTCATCGCGTCACCTCCTGCTGTTTGTTGCGGGAGAGGGACTGCGCCATTTTCCGGACAACCTCCTGAAACTGTGTAAGCTGGCGGCGAACCGACGGCTTTTCCTGGGATTGGCGCTTTACCACCTTGCCGGAATATTCCGCAAAGGCGGCGGTCAGCGCATCCGCATCCCGTGACTTGAAAAAGACCAGATAGCGGGGAGGCTGGCTTGTGGTGTCCTTTTTCAGTGCGAAATCAACGCCGTATTTACGGGCGACACGCTCAAAGGACTTGATGTTGCCATCTGTGATCTCGATATTGGAAACGCCTGCGCCCTGCCGGACAAGGTGCTTCACACTCTGCTTGCCGTTATAAATTTTCGGGTTCTTCTGGCTTTTTGCCATTTCCGCCAGGGCTTTTTCCAGGGCCTTTTTCAAGAGATTTGCGGTCAGCTTTCCCGCTTTAATGCTGATCGCCACAGATTTTTGTTCCAATTCTTCCTGCATGGGCTATCCTCCTTTCCGGCAGGGTGGAAATGGAAAGCAGGATACTAAGGCGGCACCACCAGCCGGTGCAGCAGGAAACGCAGTCGCCGGTGAAAGAAATCAACGGGCTTCTTCATGGCCCTGGCTCCGGATTTTCAAAATGCCGTCCAGCGTGGTGGCCGTAATGCCAAGCCTCTGCGCCACAGCAATATCATTCTTTACGGCTTCGTCCACCTCGTCGCCGCAGACAATCAACACATGGCTGCGCCGTAGCAGCTCCCGCGCCATGTCAATCCCGTCCTTGTGTTCGGCGGGGATGGAGTCATTGAGGAAGTGCGGCAGATAGAGGACGGGACAGATCGGGGTAAAACCGGCCTGATAGACTTTGCGGCAGTAGACCACCGCCTGGTCGGTGTCGGTAAATTCCTGGCCGCTCCAGGCGGCAGAAATGTAGGCAAATGGTTTCTTCATGGGGTCGCTCCTTTCTCCGGCTTCGTGCCGGGTGGCAAACAAACGGCCCCGCGTCAAGAATGAAATGAACGCGCACCGTGCGCGTTCTTGACACAGTGCCGTTCATTTGCAGATTGGTAACCAAGGGCGGGCCGGATAAGACCGGCTCGCCGCCCTCATTTGAGTATGAAAAAACAGTTACCCGCTGCCGTACATATCGTGATTGACAAGTGCGGTGTAGTAACTGTTGATGGTGGTAGGCGCATTGTAGAGGGAGGTCAGAAGGTAGGCACGGATGTTCCGCACCTTCGTCGTATTCTCATGCAGGCTGCTGATCACATACTCGATGTGGCCGGAGTCCAGCTTCAGCAGCCTGCTTTTCACAACCTCCTTTGGGTAGTCCTCGCCTCCAATGCGGATCATTTTTCGGGTGCTGCATACCGTGTCTACCAGAATGTCCAGAATTTCATCCAGCAGGTCGCAGTCATAGCCCAGGTTTTTCCGGAGAATGTCATACTCGATGTTCTCCTTCAAAATCTCCCGATAGGCCCGTATCGTATCCATCGCATCAGCCGCCGTAGGCGGTCTATCCTCCGAAGGCTGCGCCGCCGGATGGATAGATGGATCAGTATCGTTCCTATCAGTCTTATTCTTATCAGTATTGATTGTGTCCGATTTTCGGAAGTCAAGAGTTCCGGTTTCGGGAAGTGCAGACTTCCGGTTTTCGGAAGTCTTGACTTCCTCTTTCCGGATAAAGTTCTTGACGTAGATTTTTGTGGGGCGGCCCTGGCCCTGCTTCTTGCGCTCGATCAGGCCCACCTTGTCCAGCTCGGTGAACAGGGACACCGCCTTGTTATGGCCGCAGCACATCGCGTCCATCGCTTCTTCCAACGTGAAGTAGATGAACACGCGCTCCTGTTCGTCCAACCAGCCGTTGCGTATGGAAAGCCCCATGCGGTCTAACATCAAGCCATACAGGATTTTTGCGTCTGCTGTTATACGCCGGAAGCCGGGGTCGGTAAACAACACCTTCGGAATCCGGTAAAAGGTATATTGTTCTGCCTCCGTTCCGTAAAAGTAATCCAATGCACCCGGCTCGGCCATGTTTTCACCCCCCTTTTCTCTCAGACCGGCAAAACAAAAGGCGCTGCCCGAAAGCAACACCTTTTGAAGTGAGCGCCGTCCGAAAACGGCGTATTTATAAAATTTTTCAAATCATTTGAAAATGCTTTAATGCGTCCATAATCGCTGCCTCTTTCTCTGGCGGGCACTGCGGTACTTTCGCATCTTCCTTTTTGGATACGTTATAATTTTTTCTTTCGATGATTCCACACTTTCTTTTTATCTGAGCGATATAAAGCTGGCTTACTTTTAGTCCGTACTTGTTCAAAACATAAGCTTTGATTTCATCGTAGGTTGCTTTACTTTCCGCCGCCGTTAAATCCAACTCATCCATCTTAAGTTCTATTTCGATATGATGGTCGACTTTGAGTTTGGACAATAATACTACCGTCTCGATATGCTCACTGTGGGGGAACATATCCACCGGCGTGCTGCTCTCCACTTTGTATCCCTTCCGGGTCAGCAGCTCAAGATCCCGGGCCAGCGTGACCGGGTTGCAGCTGACGTACACCACACGCTTCGGGGCCATGCGGGCCACGCTTTCGATAAACTGCGGCGTAGAGCCCTCCCGCGGCGGGTCCATAAAGATCACGTCTGCCCGCTCGCCTGCGGCGGCAGCCTCGCCGATCCACTGGGTGGCATCGGCGGCAAAGAAGCGGGCGTTCTTCACGCCGTTGTGCTTTGCATTGCCAATGGCGTCATGCACGGCGTCGCGGTTCAGTTCCACACCCACCACCTGCTTTGCATGGTCGGCGGCGGTCAGGCCGATGGTTCCGATGCCGCAGTAGGCATCCAGCACTACCTCTTTTCCGGTCAGCTTTGCGGCGTCCACCGCAAGGCCGTACAGTACTTCGGTCTGGGCGTGGTTGATCTGGTAAAAGCTGCGTGGGCTGATGGCATAGGTCTTGCCGCAGAGGGTATCCAGAATGAAGCCCTTGCCGTACAGCACCTTTTCCGCTTCACCCAGCACTACGCTGGTCCTGCGGCTGTTCACGTTCTGTACGATGGTGGTGATGGTCACGCCCTGCCTTCCGGCTTCGGTCAGCAGTGCTTTGACAAAGTTTTTGGCTCCCGGCAGCACCGGCTGGGCCGTTACCAGCACCACCATCACCTGCCCGGTCATGACGCCCCGCCGCAGCAGGCAGTGACGCAGAAGGCCGGTGCCCTTATCCTCATTGAAAGGCTGGTAATGGCAGGCGCCCGCCGCTGCGCGCACAGCCAGCATGGTCTTGTCCAGCACTTCGTCCTGCAAAAGGCAGCTTTCCACCGGCAGCACCTTATGGCTGTTTGCCGCGTAAATGCCGGAAGTAAGTTTTCCACCCCAGCCAGTGGTAAAGGTTGATATCACCTTGTTCCGATAGTGGTAAGGCGTTTCCATGCCCCGGATGTGCTCCACCGGGCCGAATCTGCCCAGCAGCTTTTTCACGGTCTCTTCTTTCTGCTTCAGCTGTGCGGCGTAGTCCATGCCCAGCATCGGGCAGCCGCCGCAGTTCTTGGCACGCAGTTTGCAATCCATCTTCCGCTCTCCTTTTTACCCATAAGGGTCATACAGATCATATTCTTCCGCTTCCAGATGCTTTTCCTCCAGCACCTTCATGGCCTGTTCCAGCTCGCTCTGGCCGCAGCCGCTCTCACTTACCAGCGCGTGCACCGCCGCCGCAAGGTCGCCGCCAAAGAGGGTGTCCAGCCGTTCGCGCATGCTCCACACATGATAGGCGCGCCGGGTGATGGCCGGGGTATAGGTGTTGTGGTTGCCGTCCTTGCCGCTTTTCACCCAGCCTTTCTCCTCCAGCCGGTAAAGAAAGTTGAGTACGGTCGCCGGGGCCCAGCCCTTTGCGCGCAGCTTTTCGTCGATGTCCCGCCGGGTCGCGGGCGCACGGCAGGCCCACACCGCCAGCATCACCTGCTCCTCTGCCGCCGAAAGCGGCTTTACACTGTCCGGGATGCCATACATCCTGCTGTTCTCCCTCCTTTCCGCATCTTTTTACTTTTACATTTGTCTTTGTTTCTTCATTATACCTGTTTTCCCGTAAAAGTGCAAGAGCCGGAAATGCCGATGGAATCAGGCTTTTCCGGCTATATTTTACGTTTGTCTTTGTTTTTGTTTTTCCATCAAGGACATTTGTGTGCTTTGTGCCTGCACAGGGGCTTTTGCGCCGTATCTTTGTGCAAAGATGCTCTTGTTTTCGCCCCCGCAAAACCGGTATACTACGGCTACAGCAATCAACAGAACGCACCGCAGAAAAACGCGGTGCTGTGCGATACAGGAAAGGGAGAGTTCATTATGGCACGAGTTTACAACTTCAGCGCAGGCCCCAGCATGCTGCCCGAGAAGGTGCTCAAGCAGGCACAGGCAGAGCTGCTCGAGTACGGTGACAGCGGTCAGAGCGTGATGGAGATGAGCCACCGCAGCAAGTGGTTCGACGCCATCATCAAGGACACCGAGGCCACCCTGCGCCGGGTAATGAACATTCCCGACAACTACAAGGTCGGTTTCTTTCAGGGCGGTGCTACCCAGCAGTTTGCCATGGTCCCGCTGAATTTCATGACCACCGGCAAGGCAGATTACCTTGTCACCGGCAACTTCTCGAACCTTGCCGCCAAGGAAGCCGCCAAGTTCGGCGAGGTGAACATCGTTGCTTCCAGCAAGGACAAAAACTTCACCTACATCCCGGACGTGAACGCCATCAACTATGATAAGGATGCCAGCTACATCCACATCTGCCAGAACAACACCATCTTCGGCACCCAGTTCGTGGAGGTGCCGCAGGTGGAGGGTGTGCCTCTGGTGGCAGACATGAGCTCCATGATCCTCTCCAAGCCGGTGGACGTGACCAAGTACGGCTGCATCTACTTCGGCGTGCAGAAGAATGTGGCCCCCGCCGGTATGGCCATTGCCATCGTCCGCGATGACCTGCTGGGCCATGCCGCCGACAATGTGCCCACCATGATGAACTACACCACCCTGCTGGGCAAGGACAGCATGTACAACACGCCCCCCTGCTGGTGCATCTATATGACCGGTCTGGTGCTCAAGTATCTGGAAAACGACATCGGCGGTCTTGCCAACATGCAGAAGATCAACGAAGCCAAGGCCAAGGTGCTGTACGACTATCTGGACGGTCAGGACTTCTTCACGAATCCTGTGGAGCACCGCTACCGCAGCACCATGAACGTCACCTTCACCAGCCC
>CEAE01018452.1_pt1 | contig 13371 bp, 10 predicted proteins | sample 554951 | NCBI WGS metagenome assembly CEAE01 (sample SAMEA3182076, study PRJEB8094) | gut metagenome | biome: human; feature: gut; material: Stool; isolation source: human stools | place: Canada | collected 2012-03-28
TAGATCACGCCGCCGTTGCCTTCGCCGCCGATCACGGCGCCCGTCTCCTTCATCTTGGCCACCACGTTCACCTCGCCGACGGCCGATGCGGAGTATTTGCCGCCGTGCCGTTCGGTAACGTCGCGCAGCGCCCGCGACGAGGAGAGGTTCGAAACGGTGTCGCCGCCCGGATTCTTCGACAGAATATAGTCGGCCACGGCAACCAGCGTATACTCCTCGACGAACATCGAGCCGTCCTCGCTGACCAGCGCCAGCCGGTCCACGTCGGGATCGACGACGATGCCCAGATCGGCTTTCTCGCGGCGGATCGTCTCCGCGATTCCGGTCAGGTTTTCGGGCAGCGGTTCGGGGTTGTGGGCGAATTCGCCCGTCGGGTCGCAGTTCAGCTCCACGACTTCGCACCCCAGCCGCCGCAGGAGTTCGGGCATAACGATGCCGCCCACGGAATTCACGGCGTCCACGACCACCTTGAAGCGGCGTTTGCGGACCGCCTCGGCGTCCACGAGCGGAAGCGCCAGCACCTGCTCGATATGCGTCCGGTTGAACGGTTCGCGCGAAAGCACATGCCCGATGCCGTCCACGCCGGGGTACTCGAAGCCCTCCTCCTCGGCCATCGCCAGCACGCGCTTGCCCTCGGCGTCGGTGAGGAATTCGCCGTCGGAGTTGAGCAGCTTCAGGGCGTTCCACTGACGCGGGTTGTGCGACGCGGTGATGATGATGCCGCCGTCGGCCCGCTTGGTGATGACGGCCATCTCGGTGCCCGGCGTGGTGCAAAGCCCGACGTTGATCACGTCGGCGCCGCAGGCCAGCAGGGTACCCTCGACCAGATCGGAGACCATTTCGCCCGAAATACGGGCGTCGCGGCCTACGACTATGGTTAGTTTTTTGCCGGGATTCCGCTCGGCGATCAGACGTGCGTATGCAGTGGTGAATTTCACGACGTCGGGGGGCGTCAGGTTCTCGGCCTGCGCCCCGCCGACCGTGCCGCGGATGCCGGAAATGGATTTGACGAGTGTCATATTTTAAAGAGGTTTATCTATACATATATTTATGAAAAATTGTCTTCGAAGTTTTGATATTCGAGGTAAATATATTACTTTTATGCCAATTATGAAAATTAAAAACGACTATTATGAGAACGATTCCTGCTTCTGAATTGATTATCAACAACGACGGTTCGATTTTCCACCTGCACCTGCTGCCGGAGCAGCTCGCCGACACGGTGATTCTCGTCGGAGACCCCGGCCGCGTGGCCTTGGTTGCGGAATTTTTCGACACCAGAGAATGCGAAGTCGCCAACCGCGAATTCAAGACCGTGACGGGCACCTACAAGGGAAAACGCATGACGGTACTTTCGACGGGCATCGGCATCGGCAACATCGACATCTCGGTCACGGAGCTGGACGCGCTGGCCAACGTCGATTTCGCCACCCGGCAGGAGAAGGCGCAGAAACGGCAGCTGACGCTGGTGCGTCTGGGCACTTCGGGCGCCATCCAGCCCGACATCAAGGTAGGGGAGTTCGTCTTCTCGCGTACGTCGGTGGGCTTCGACGGCCTGCTGAACTACTATAAGGGCCGCAACGAAGTCTGCGACCTCGCCATCGAAAAGGCCTTCATGGAGCACGTCGGCTGGAACGAACTGCTTCCCAAGCCCTACTTCATCGACGCCGACAAGACGCTGTTCGAACACTTCCGCGACGTGACGCGCGAGGGCATCACCATCGCCGCTCCGGGCTTCTATGCGCCGCAGGGCCGCTGGGTGCGTCTCGAGCCGCAGGATGCGCGGCTCAACGAGAAGATCGAATCGTTCGACTACCGCGGACGCCGCATCACCAACTTCGAAATGGAGGGTTCGGCGCTGGCCGGTCTGGCGGCCCTGATGGGCCACCGCGCTGCCACGATCTGCACCATCATCGCCCAGCGCATCGCCCAGAACGTCGATACGGACTACAAACCCTTCGTGCGCAAGATGATCTCCACGGCGCTCGACAAACTCGCAGTTTTAGAATAACAGAAACCATAACAGAAAATAAAGAAAGGAAACAAACGTATGAAATTTTCAGTATCAAGCTCGGCCCTGCTCTCGCTTCTGGCTACCACCGGCAAGGTTATCAGCAATAAGAACACGCTTCCCATTTTGGATTACTTCCTGATGGAGCTGAGCGGCAACGAACTGAAGGTCACGACTTCGGACCTCGAAACGACGCTCATCGGCTCCATTACGGTAGACAGCGTGGAGAGCGAGGGAACCATCGCCGCACCCGCCAAACTGATGCTCGACTCCCTGAAGGAGTTCTCCGAACTGCCGCTGACCATCGACGTAAACGATAAGAACTGGGAAATCACGATCAACTGGAAGAGCGGTTCGCTCTCGATTCCCGGCGCGAGCGCCGTGAGCTATCCCGCCGTACCGCAGCTGAGCGCCGAGAAGAAGGAGCTGAGCATGGACGTGGATACGCTGGTCAACGGCATCAACAAGACGATCTTCGCCACGGCCGACGACGAACTGCGTCCCGTGATGAACGGCATCTACATCAATCTGGCGCCCGGCGCGCTGACGTTCGTGGGCACCGACGCGCACAAGCTCGTGAAGTACGAGTCCGAGACCGCGAACGAGGTCACGGCTTCGTTCATCCTGCCCAAGAAACCGGCCAACCTGCTCAAATCGGTGCTGCTGAAGGAGGACGACGCCATCGAGATGAGCTTCGACTCGAAAAACGCGCTCTTCAAGCTCAAGAGCCACACGCTCGTCTGCCGTCTGATCGAGGGCAACTACCCGAACTACAACGCCGTGATTCCGGCCAATAACCCCAACAAGGTGCTGGTGGACCGCGTCGAGCTGGTGAACGGCATCAAGCGCGTGGCGGTCTGCTCGAATCCGACCACCAACCTGATCCGCATGGACATCGGCGACAACCGGATCAACCTCACGGCGCAGGACATCGACTTCTCGGTGTCGGCCAACGAGACCATTTCGTGCAGCTACGACGGCGAGGAGATCACGATCGGCTTCAAATCGACGTTCCTCGTCGAGATACTCTCGAACATGGACACGCCGACCGTGGTGATCGAACTGGCCGACTCGACCCGTGCCGGCGTCTTCAAACCCGTATATGACGACAAGCAGACAAGCTCGACGCTCATGCTGCTCATGCCGATGATGATCAACGCATAACGGCCCCTCAGATGAAGTTAAACCTCAAGCGCCCGATCATCTTCTTCGACCTCGAAACGACCGGCGTGGACACCGCCAAAGACCGCATCGTCGAGATTTCGATGGCCAAGATCATGCCCGACGGCGAAGAGATCGTCAAAACCCGCAAGCTCAATCCGGAAATGCACATTCCGGAGGAGGCTACCGCCATCCACGGCATTACGGACGAGGACGTCAAGGATTGCCCGACCTTCGCGCAGGTCGCCAAGTCGCTCGAACAGTTCATCCGCGGCTGCGACTTCGGAGGGTTCAATTCGAACCGCTTCGACCTGCCGGTGCTGGTCGAGGAGTTCCTGCGCGCGGGAGTGGACGTGGACTTCAAGCGCCGCAAATTCATCGACGTGCAGAACATCTTCCACAAGAAGGAGCAGCGCACGCTGGTGGCGGCCTACAAGTTCTACTGCGACAAGGATCTGGACGACGCACACTCGGCCGAGGCCGACACGCTGGCGACCTACGAGGTGCTCAAGGCCCAGCTGGAGCGTTATCCCGATCTGGAGAACGACATCGACAAGCTGGCCGAATTCTCGACCCGCGCCGAAACGGCCGACTACGCCGGACGCATCCTCTTCAACGAAAAAGGCGAGGAGGTCTTCGGATTCGGCAAATACAAGGGCCGCAGCGTGGAGGAGGTCTTCCGCATGGAACCGAGTTATTACGCATGGATGATGAACGGCGATTTCCCGCTCTACACCAAGAAGGTCATCACCGAAATCCGCATGCGCGAAAAACTGAAATGACGATGAAGCGACTTTGTGCGACAGTCTTGCTGCTCCTGTTGAGCGTGTGCGCCTTCGCGGTGCAGAAGTCGGGAACGATCGTTTACATCAACGGCTCGAAATTCTACATCCATACGGTGCAGCCCGGCGAAACGCTTTACGGGCTGTCTAAGGCGTACGAGGTGGGCGAGAAGGTGATTCTTCAGTACAATCCGTCGGCAGGCGGCGGGCTGAAGGCGGGGGAGAACGTCAAGATACCCTTCGTGACGGCCGTGCCCGAACCCAAGTCGGAGCGGAAGCTGCGCAGGACCTTCGACTCCCACACCGTCGCACAGGGCGAAACCCTGTACGCCATTTCGCGCAAGTACGAAATCCCGATCCAGACCGTCATCGAGGACAATCCGAGTCTCGACCCGACCAACCTGCGGCTCGGAGAGCGCATCCTGATCCGCAAGAAGGAGATCGGCTCCGAAGACGAGGCCGGCGCCAAGGAGCAGTGGGAAGCCTACCGCAATACGCTCAACAGCGTCGCCGAGGAGGGCTATGCCTATCATATGGTCAAGCCGGGCGAAACCTTCTATTCGCTGTCGCGCCGCTTCGGCATCACCGAAGAGCAGCTCGGCACGCTCAACGGAGGGCTGAAACCCGCCGACCTGAAAGCCGGAGCGATCATCAAGGTTCCGGGTTCTCCCGAAGAGCTGGCCGCCGGGGAGCGGCAGCCTGCCGACACCGTGCGCGCGGACTCCGTCCCCGACCTCTCCGCCGACAACAGGGTGAAGGAGATCGAATTCCGCGCACTGCGGCGCAGTGCGACGCTCGACGTCGCCCTGCTGCTGCCGATGGACGCCGGCACCCCCAATCCCAGCTATCTGGAGTTTTATCAGGGATTCCTGCTCGGACTGGACAGCGTGAAGACCAAATACGGCTATTCGGTGAACGTCTGTCTGTATAACACGGCCCGCGATGCGGAGAAAATCCGCGAAATCACCGAGAGCGACGCCTTCCGCAATACCGACCTGATCATCGGTCCGGTCTACGAGGAGGGGCTGTATCCGGTCATCCGGTTCGCCGAGGAGCACAACGTGCCCGTCGTTTCGCCGCTGGCCAACATCACGGGCATGAACAGCGACGTGCTGTTCCAGATGGCGCCCGACCCGGCGCACAAATGGGAGAAGGCCGCCGAACTGGTGAACGGGGACCGGCAGGTAACGCTGATCTACACCGAAAGTACGGACAAGGAGTTCGAGCAGGAGATGCTGACGCTGCTCGGCGATTCGGACTATAAGAAGCACACCTATAAATATGTCCATCCGTCGGCCCGCACGAACAGCAATTCGGGCGATCTGACGCCGCTGCTGGACAACGGCGCCGACAACGTATTCATCGTCATGTCCGACAACGAGGTGGACGTGGACCGCATTCTGGCGGCCATCGCTTCGGCCGACACCAACATATCGAGTCGCGGCCGCACGGCCCCCCGGTTCGTCGTGCTGGGCAATACCCGCTGGAACCGCATGAACAACATTGACCGCACGATGTTCTTCAAGGACCGCGTGATCTTCATCTCGACCTACCACGCCAAGCGCGACTCGCAGACGATTCTCGACTTCGACAGCGCCTATATCCGCTCCTTCGGGTCGCTGCCCACGCTCTTCTCGTACCGCGGCTACGATGCGGCGGCGGTCTTCTGCCCCGCGATGTACAACGACATCGAGTACGACATGGAAGGCCGGAGTTACGCGCCCCTTCAGACCTCCTATCTCTTCGGACAGGGCGAGGAGCGCCACAACCACGTCAACCGCAGCTGGATGAGAGTCAACTACAACAGCGACTTCACGATAACCGTCGAATAGCAAGACTATGGCATCTTTGACAAACGCAATACCCGAAAAAACCATCGAGCGTCTGAGCGAATACCGCCGCACGCTGCTGGCCAGCCACAAGCAGGGGATCACGCATATCTTCTCGCACGTGCTGGCGGGCATCCACGGCATCACGGCCGTGCAGGTCCGGCGCGACCTGATGCTGATCGGCTTTTCGAGCGATACGAAGAAAGGGTACGACGTGCAGGTGCTCATCGAATACATCAGCCGAATCCTCGACAGCCCTTCGCAGATGAATATCGCCGTGCTGGGCATGGGACACCTCGGACAGGCCATCACCAAATATTTCAACGGCAAGGGACTCAAACTGAAAATCACCGCCGCGTTCGACGTCGATCCCGGCAAGGTCGGCAAGACCATCGACGGCATTCCGTGCTATCACATGGATACGTTCGAAGAGATCGTCGAGGACAAGGACATCAGCATCGTGATCGTCTCCTCGCCGACGCAGGTGGCGCCCAGTCTGGTCGTTCCGATCATCAACGCCGGAATCCGTGGCGTGCTGAATTTCACCTCCACGCCGCTGAACTTTCCGCAGGGGATCGTAGTCGAGAATTACGACATCACCACGCTGCTCGAAAAAGTAGCCTATTTCGTCAAGGAGAACGAAGAGAAAAACAGCAGCAACACCTAAAAAAGAGCGGCAGGAGAGAGAGCAATGAGGGTTTTTCACGGTTTCGAAGCGCTTCCGCATTTCACGCATCCGGCGGTGACCGTCGGATCGTACGACGGCGTGCACAGCGGCCATCTGAAACTGCTGCACACCGTGACCGCCGCGGCCCGCGGGCAGGGCGGCGAAAGCATCGTATTCACCTTCGAGCCGCATCCCCGCATCACGCTCGGCAAGGCCGACGGCCTGCGCCTGCTGACGACGCTCGACGAGAAAATCTGCCTCCTCGAACGGCTGGGGATCGACAATCTGGTCATCATCCCCTTCGACAGAGCCTTCAGCCGGCTGGCTCCGGACGAATTCGTCCGCGACTGTCTCGTAGGCCATACGGGAGCCGAAACGCTCGTCGTAGGCTTCAACCACCGCTTCGGACACAACAAGCAGGGCAGTTACGATTATCTGGACAGCCACGGATTCGGCCTGCGCGTAATAGAGGTTTCCGAATGCGACGTGGACGCCGAAAAAGTAAGTTCGACGGTGATCCGGCGGTTGGTCGAAAAGGGCGAAATGGCGCGCGCCGCGCATCTGCTGTCGCACCCCTATCTGGTAATCGGCCGGGCGCAGCGGAACCGCATCCGGGTGGACGATCCGCTGAAACTCCTGCCCCCTCCGGGCGAATACGACGCACACATCAACGGCAAGCCGGCCCGGCTCACGGTCGATGCCGCTCAGGAACTGATAACCCGCGACATACTGCCCGAAGGGCGTGTCGTCATAACATTTTAAACCATGCTGAGTTACGACTGTCAAATAAGGGTTTGGTACAAGCATACCGACCAGATGGCGATCTGCCACCACTCGAACTATATCTGCTATTACGAAGCCGCGCGCAGCGAATTGCTCCGCTGGCTGGGCATGTCTTTCGCCGAGGTCGAGAAGCGGGGCATCATGATGCCGATTCTGGAGGTGCAGTCCAAATACCACCGTCCGGCCTATTACGACGAACTGCTCACCGTACGCATCATGCTGAAAGAGCTTCCCACGGCCCGCATCAACTTCTTCTACGAAATCTACAACGAAAAGGGCGACCTGCTCAATACGGGCATGACGCAGCTGGGCTTCATCCACAGCGACACGCGCCGCCCGTGCCGCGTTCCCGACTGGTTCCTGCAGCTGGTCACCAACAAGTGGACGGAGGAGTAGAAGCGGCAGCGACACCTCCGATGATTCTCACGACAGAAAGGCTCCGGAGCGACGCAATGGCGGAGACTCTAGCCCGGATCCCGCATATACGATATACGACGAAGCCTGCGCCGGGATTCCGCGCAGGCTTCGCTTACGGATAAAGTGAGAGTGTCGGGTTAGGTTCCGCCGCCGTAAACAGCAAATCAACCTTTATAGGGCGCGACGATCGCGTCAAAAAAACCGCACCCATCGGGATGCGGTTCTTTTTTCCGGAACGCGACTCCGGCTATTTTTCGATCAGCGAAATCGAACGCTGGATAAAGTCGGTCAGGTTCTTGCCCTTGAGCATGCCGTTGGTCAGCAGCGCAAGGTCGATGATCTGCTTGACGAGCCGGTTTTCGCCGCCGATCTCGCGCAGCCGCTGGTCGCGTTCGTCGCGCAGCGTGACGATCTTCTTCGACAGCTCCTCGCGCGTCGATTTCTCTTCGGGAGTCAGCTCATCTTCCTTCTTGCCCTTCACCACCTCGTCGAAGCGGTTCTCCTCGGCGACCGCCGCGTCGATCTTCTTGGTGATCGACTTCAGCTTGTCGCCATAGGCCTTCTCCGCGTCGGAGAGAATGTCGGCGACGATGGGGTGGTTGCCGTTTACCGCAATGGTGAAGTTGTCGGGCATCTGTCCGTAGAACTGGCTCATGCCGCCTCCGCCGCCCATCGCGGCCATCTCTTTCATACGGCGCATGAATTCGTTCTGCGTGATGACCACGGGCGCTTCGTCGGGCGACATGGCCTCGAACGAAATGTTGTAATGGATCTTGTCGTCCTTGGGCATCTGGCTCTCGAATACCGGGCGCAGCAGCTCCTGCTGGGCCTCGGTGAGCGACATCTTGATATTCTCCTCCTTCTGGATCAGCTTGTCGATCACGTCGCTGTCCACACGCACGAAGCGCGTCTCCTTGTTCTTCGACTCGTACCAGTTGATATAGTGGTTGTCCAGCTGACCGTCCATCAGCAGCACGTCGTACCCCTTGGCCTTGGCCGCTTCGAGGAACGTGTGCTTCTCCACGGGATCGTCCACATAGAGGAAGACGACCGTCTTGTTCTTGTCGGTCTGGTTCTCCTTCACCTTCTCCAGATACTCCGCAGGCGTGAAATACTTGCCCTCGATGTTCTTCCAGAGCATGAACTCCTGCGCCTTCTCGGAGAACTTCTCGTCGGTGAGGATGCCGTATTCGATGAATATTTTCAGATCGTCCCACTTCGCCTCGTAGTCCGCGCGCATGGTGTTGAACAGCTCCTGCAGACGGTCGGCGACCTTGCGGGTGATGTAGCTCGAAATCTTCTTCACGTTGGAGTCGCTCTGCAGGTAGCTCCGCGACACGTTGAGCGGAATGTCGGGCGAGTCGATCACGCCGTGCAGCAGCGTCAGGTATTCCGGCACGATGCCCTCGACCTGATCCGTCACGTACACCTGATTCGAATAGAGCTGAATCTTGTTCTTTTGTATCTCGAAGTTGTTGTGGATCTTCGGGAAATAGAGGATGCCCGTCAGGTGGAACGGATAGTCGATATTCAGGTGGATCGAGAACAGCGGCTCGTCGCTCAGCGGGTATAGCTCATGATAGAACTCCTTGTACTGCTCCTCGGTGATGTCGGCGGGTTTGCGCGTCCAGAGCGGATCGATGTTGTTGATGATGTTGTCCTTGTCGGTATCGACGTACTTGCCGTCCTTCCACTCCTTGACCTTGCCGAAAGCGATGGGCACGGGCAGGAACCGGCAGTATTTGCGCAGCAGCTCCTCGACCTTCGAACTTTCGGCGTACTCCAGCGAATCCTCCGAAAGATGCAGGACGATCGTCGTGCCGCGGTCATGCTCCGCATCGGTCTCCTCCATTTCGAATTCGGGCGTGCCGGTGCAGCTCCAATGCACGGTCTTGGCCTCTTTCCTATAGGATTTGGTGAAGATCTCGACCTTGTCGGCCACCATGAACGACGAGTAGAAGCCCAGTCCGAAATGACCGATGATCGACTGGTTCTTGTACTTCTCCATAAACTCCTCGGCGCCTGAGAAGGCGATCTGGTTGATATACTTGTCCACCTCTTCGGCGGTCATGCCCACACCGCGGTCGGTCACGGTCAGCGTTTTGGCCTCCTTGTCCACGGCGACGTGAATCGTCAGGTCGCCCAGCTCGCCCTTCATTTCGCCGATCGACGAAAGCGTCTTCAGTTTCTGGGTAGCATCGACCGCATTGGAAATCAGCTCGCGCAGGAAAATTTCATGGTCCGAATAGAGGAACTTTTTAATCACGGGGAAGATATTCTCCGTCGTAACCCCGATTTTGCCGTTTTTCATAGTTTTATATTTAGCTGTATTTTGATTCATTTCATCCAACCATCCATTAACAAACCGTGTGCCACCGCCCGTTTTCTGCCAAACTGTCAGTCGGGCATGACAAAGGCCGCCGTAAAAAGTTGCCGCGGCGGGATTTTTGCCGTATATTTGTCCGACTTCAAACAGTTACCACTATGGATTTTCTCTCTCTGGCAAAAAAGCGGTACGCATGCCGCAAATATGCCCCGGCAAAAGTCGAGCAGGAAAAGCTCGACATCATTCTGGAGGCGGGCCGCGTGGCTCCTACGGGCGCCAACCGCCAGCCCCAGCGGCTCATCGTCGTACGCTCGCAGGAGGGGATGGAGCGTCTGGCACGCTGCACCCGCGACTTCGGCGCTCCCTGCGCCGTCATCGTCTGCGCCGACACCGGCGAAGCATGGACCCGCAAATACGACGGTAAAACGATCAGCGACATCGACGCTTCGATCGTCACCGACCACATGATGCTGGCCGCAGCGTCGCTGGGGCTCGACACGCTCTGGATCTGCATGTTCAAACCCGAAGCCGTCCGCGAAGAGTTCCGGCTCCCGGAACATGTGGAACCCGTCAATATCCTGCTCATCGGCTACGGCATCGGCACTCCCGCCGATCCCGACCGTCACGACCTGCTGCGCAAACCGCTCGCGGAAACAGTCGTATACGAAACCTTCTGACCGGAACGGAAGCCCAAAATTCCCCGACGGCAAAGGCGGCGGTTTTTGCGAACCTCCGCATCCGCGCACACCGGAAGATTCCGGCTACAACCGACAGCAAAAAATAAGCGAAGGCCTCACGGGCCTTCGCTTATTTCGTATCTGCGCCGGTCAAGCGCGTTATTTGCTGCGCACGCAGCGCACCATCATGGCCGTCTGCGGGAGAACGCCATTAGCGGAGACGGAGCCTTTGGACGACTCCGTCGACATCAGCCACATCAGGTACGAATACTGCCCTGGCTTGGTCTCACTCGCATCGGGAGTCCAAACCGATATAATATTGGCGGACTTGACCGACAATCCGTCGTTGGCCAACTGTCCGGCGCTCGCCAGATAGACCTCCTGCATACCGTCGCTGCACATTCTGAACGCATAAGGCTCGAATTCTTTCGCCCCGTCGGCGACAAGTTCCAGAAGCTGCTCCGAAGTGGGCATACGCCACGTTCCGGCAGGCGCCACGAGCGAACACGGGTCCACATCGCCGTAGGGAACGTCCGCATAGTTCGGAATCGACTGTTCGTCGGGTCCGTAAACCACACCCTGATATTTCGTCGAACTCGAAACCGTGCCTTCGAACTTGATGCCGTACTTGCTCTTCCACTTGAAGTACATACCGCGCTCCTTGGGTTCCGCAAAGGTATAGGCTCCGTCGACGACAGTCAGGTAGCCTTCGCTCCAAGTCACCGAGAAGGCGTTCGTCGCGGGGTTGGCCTCCTGCCGGACGCTCTTTCCGGTATCGGAGCCGTTGACCCAGATGGCGAGCGTGCGCTCCTCGCCCGCATTTTCGGGAACCGAGAACGAAACGGTCGGATTCTCCTTCGATCCGTTCTGCGTCAGCTCCAGCCCGTCGCTGCCTTTGATGACCACGGGGAACGACGCAAGGTCGCTCTCGCACTTTACGCTCAGCGTAAACGCTTCGTAGGTGGCTTTCGACGGAGAGTGGGATATGTAATCCACATAGTTTTTCTTTCCCGGCTGTACGAACGAGATACCCGAATAAACCCGGTTGATGAACAGCCGCCATTCGCGGTTTCCGACTTCGTCGTTCTTGGGCACGGTCAGCGTAACCTCCGTCTCGGACGACGATGCGTCGATGGACCGAATCTCCCCGTCCTCGGCTTCGATATCGACCTCGTAAGCCGGGAATTCACCCGGATCGGTCTTGACGGTAAGCTTGAACGAAGCATTGTCCGTCACCGAAGCCGGCGTATGCGACACATAAGAAGGCTGGCGGATATTCTTCACGCAGCGGAGCGAAGCCATGTTCGTGCCCGCAAGATCGTAATCCACCATCGAATAGTCGGCGTTGAGTACATAAATCACACCTTCACCCGCATAATTGGCGCCCAGTCCCCAATATCCGCCGAACTGAGACTTTCCGCTGATCTGCCCCGAAGCAAGTTCCAGCGCGCCGCAGAAAGGCATGAAATAGTCCGAGCTGAGATACCCCATGCCGGTAATGCCGTCCAATACATGCTGGTTCATGTAGTCTTCCCGGTCGTAAAGACAGAAAAGCTCCATATAAGTCGGCGTACGCAGCCCGGCATCGATCATCGTGCACGGATCGGTATTCGGCTGGCGGTAGGGGATGTCGGCCAGCGCCACCTGCACGGCTTCGGGCGTATAGGCCGTTCCGGCGTACGAACCGCCGTCCGACGGCACGCCGTATTTGCTGCCCTGACGGAAATAGAGTCCGAGGTCGGACATCTTGTCGGCAACGGCGAATTTACCGTCCATAAGCGTAACGTTGCCCTTCGCCCAATAGAAACCGGCCGTCAGTACGAGCGCGGCCTCCTGCCGGGCTTCGACGATCTTCGTCCATTGGGGTTCCGCACCCGCATCGGCCATCTCCACAACGATATTGCGTTCGTTCTCGGTATAGTTGCCCGCGATTTCGACGTCGATGCTCTCGGTCCGCTCCGTCACCGCCACCGGATCGCCGACCTTGTCGCCGAGCGTCACGCGGTACTGCCATTCGACGAAAATCGGATCGGCCGCACGGGTCTCGATGCTAGTCGTGAAACCGAGTTTGTAACTGCCGCCGTTGTAAGGAACCGTTTCCGGAATGGTCGTGGAGTCGTATTCGGTTACACAATAGTCTTTTATGGCAGGCTCCTGTTCAGCCTCGACGATCCGAATCCACCGGGGGGGGGTAGCAGCATCCTCTGTTACAGCCATTTCCACGACGACCGCCCGCGGTTCCTTGCTGTAGTTGGAACCGATGACGACCGATACTTCCGTTTTGGGTTCGGTCACGGCTATCGCATCGCCGACGGCCTCACCGAGCGTCACACGGTACTGCCACGGTTCGAATACGGGAACGACCGGCTGGGAGCGAGTTTCGGTGCGGGTCGTAAAAGTCATCGTGTAGGCACCGCCTTCGGCAGGTATCGTCTCAGGAATGGTCGTCGATGCGAATTCGGTCACCGTATACTCCGTTTTTTTCGTCGGTTCCGTATTGTCGTCCGAACAGGCCGACAATACGACACACAACATGCCTAACGGAAGGCACAAGCATTTGAGTAAATTTTTCTTCATAGTACAAAACCTATTGGCGGAATTAAATTATAAAAGATTTATGTTTAAAAAGTTGTGCATATTATTGATATTTAGTAAATTAAATGAGATCAAACATTTAATAGACAAATATCGTATGCACAACTTATATGCAATATTCGC
>CEAE01003483.1_pt1 | contig 13275 bp, 5 predicted proteins | sample 554951 | NCBI WGS metagenome assembly CEAE01 (sample SAMEA3182076, study PRJEB8094) | gut metagenome | biome: human; feature: gut; material: Stool; isolation source: human stools | place: Canada | collected 2012-03-28
GCGCGCTACCAACTGCGCTACACCCGGATAGCTGCCTCTCTTCCAGGGCACCAAGGCCCCGCAAAGCAACGTAGTTTATTATACGGAATTTTTTGGCCGTTGTCAAGTGTGGAAGTTGTTTCGATCCCTATCTCTCAGGACTGCGGCCCCAAGGCCGGGGGCACGGTATGCGTGCCCCCGGTTTGATTGCCTCGTTGGTTCAATGCTTTTTTCAGTCTCTCTTCCTGCCCTTCCGGCCCAGAATCACGATGGCTGCTGCGCCAGCCAGAGAGGCCGCCAGCAGTGCCAGATACAGCGCCAGCTGGGCAGTGTCTCCCGTGGGAACAGAGTCATCCGGTTCATCAGGGTGCCCCGGTTCGTCCGGCGTATCCGGCATATCAGGATCCGGGCTTTCGTCCGGGTCAGGGGTCGGATGCGGATCTGGATCCGGCATGGGATCGGGACCCGGGTCTGGATCCGGCTTGGGGTCTGGATCTGGATCCGGGTCCGGCGGCGGAGTCGTGTCGTCATAATTGATGATTAGCACTTCCGCCGTGTCTCCGAACGGGACCATCCCGGGGTTGTGCCCCTCGACGCGGGTCCCATAGCCGTCCACACGCGCCTCTGCCACTGTGTAGCCGACGCCGGAGGGCAGGCCCTTGGCTGTCTTGCTCTCCCCGTCTTTCAGGGTAAATGCTGCCACGCCGTCCTGGAACGTCATATCCCCGCAGATGCCGTTGATGGACTTGTCGTCAAGCGTGACGGTGAAGGAGAAGTCCCTCTGCCGGTCACCGCTGTACACTTGCTTTTTGACGGTCAGGTTCCCCTTTCCGTTGATGACGTTCCATCCGTCCACCCGGGTGCCGTAGCCATCCACCGGCTCCTCCTGCACAGTGTAGGTGTACGCCCGGCCACTGTCGTCGTAGGCGGGCCAGCTGCCGAAATCATAGGTCCAGCTGCCGTCGGCGTTCGGGGTGACTTCCCGCTCGGCAACTTTGGTGCCGTTCTGCAGGAGGCTCAGCGTGATGGAGTTCGGACGGTCGTCCGCTCCATCACCCACCCAGGTCTTCCGCCCCTGGATGGCAATTTCCGTCTCCTTGCCGCCCAGTGTGTTGGTCAGAGCCAGCGTACCGCTCCCTGTCACAGTGTACGACTCCAGGTGTTCTTCCTCCACCCAGTAGGTATAGGGATTACCGCTGCCGTCCGTATCCGGCAGATGCTCAAAGGTGTATGTCCAGACATCGGCGTTTCCGTCCTGGGCATTTTTCGCGGACAGCGTCACTTCGCCTGCTACTTCGCCCTGGGCTGCCGGATCCGTTCTGCGGTAGAGGGTCAGCTTCAGCGTCTCCGGGCGAAGGCCCTGCGCGTCACTGTCATCCCGCCAGGTTTTGGAGACCGGGATGTCCGTATAGCCCCTGTTGGTGATGGCAGTGGTGAACGCCACCGTAGTTTCCGTCGGTTCTCCATGATCGTAGATCACTTCCATGTCCTCGTCCGGGGTTCCCTGTTCAATGGCGTAATAATAGTATTTCTGGTTCTGGCTGTTTACTTTGTCCAGCTCTCCGAAAATATGGCGCCAGTTATTGGCCGCAGACAGCTCTGCGGTCATGCCGGCGACCTGCTCCACTCCATCCACGCCGGTCTTCCCCATCAGGTTCTTGTCCGTGGTCCGCCAGAGTTCCATTGTGATCGGATGTTTCTTGGTATCCGCGGTGTGCCATTTCTTTTCCACTGTCAGGGATGTCACAGCTTTATTGGTGAATTGGAATTCAGGGTAGGTCCCATCCACATCGGTCTTGTTTTCCTTTTTCGTATCTCCCACCTGGACGTAGCTGCCGCTGACCGCTTCGGTCACGCGGTATTCTGTCTCGGAGTCGGAGTCCGGCAGATAGCTGCCCGGCATTCGGGCTGGGAGGTTCTCCCAGACGGCTTTCCACTCTGCGTACTCGTAATAGGGTTTGTCCAGATCAGGATCCGTAGTTCCATCCAGCGTGACGGATACAGCCGTCAGGGTCTTCCACGTATACGCCGGGCCCTCTGCCGGATTCTCCAGCGGAACCGCATATTGCAGGTGCAGGGTGACCTGGGCGCCCTCCTCGCCGGCAGGCATCCACGTCTTGCCGGCAAAGACCTTGGTGGTCTGCATGTCGTTGGCCGCTGTGGTGAGGAAGCCGTCGTCAGACTGCCCGCCATAGGTGTAGGCCGCCGTGTACGCCTCGTTGTAGGAATCTCTGAGCAGGACATAGCTGCTCAAATCGACTGCTCCGTTCGTCATTTGATATCCTGGCTCAAGCTCCACGGCGCGATAGGTGTACTCCCCTTCCGCATTCTGTTTCGGCAGGCCGGAAATCGTCATCCCTACCGGCGATTCAACCGTGCCCTCTGTATCCGTTCCGGTGAGGGTCACTACCAGATCCTGCTTTTGACCGTTTTCGCCGGTCACCTGGACGGCTTCCCATGCTGCCGCTTCCCAGCCAACAGATAGATCCGTGGTCCGCTGAATCAGGAAACTGGTCTCCCAGGTCTTGCCGGCTTCGTCTGTATCCGGACGGGTGCCATAGACGTTGTTCCGGTCGTTCGTCCAAATCTTCTGCACCTGCAGCGAGGTCGTCGCCAGCTTGTTGGTGATGGTGGTCGAATTTCCGGATTCCGTGTAGGTGTCTTCAATTCCCGTGAAAAGGCCGCCGCTGTCTGCAACAGTGTATGCGAACTCTTCACCGCAGGTATCGACAGTAATCGTCGCGGCTCCGCCTTGATAAGCGATTTCCGTCTCCACCACGCGATAGGACAGCTCCGAAATCCCGCTGTCTTTTTTTACTACACGCGGCAGGTTCTCACAAGCTCCACTCCAGGAATCATAGATATGCCGGTTTTCCAATGTGATCGAAAAACCATTGAGTATTCCGGCATCCTTCAGTTTCTCGTACGCGTCTTCTCCCAGGTTCTCCTGCGTGAAATAGTCCGCTGCCCTCTGCCAACCTCCGCTCTTTCCCTCCTTGACATACAGCTCAAAGGTGACGGACATCTCGCCAAGGTCCATGTAATCGGCAGTGATGGGCTCGCCATCGCTGCCCACCCACCGCTTGGTGAAGGGGGCTCTGGTCTCCAGAGAGTTTTTCAGCTCCTTCATGTGGATGGTGTCGCCGTCTGCGGAGTCCTCACCCGCTGTCCCATTGCCGGTGAAGTAATATTGGTACCGCTCATACAACGCTTCCTTCAGATCGGAGTTCAGCTCTTCCTTCACGGTGTACACCCACCGGGCGCCGTTGGGGGCCCACTTTTCCAGCTCCGTCTGGGGCTGCGCGGCGGGAGGCGTCTCTTCGGAGGGATCCTGGGAATCGGGGTCTCCGATCTGGTCCGGATCTTCCGCAGGTTCTGTCGGTGTGACCGGGACGCTGCCGGCGCCGCCATGTTCCCCATCCGCCGGATCGCTGTGCAGGCTGGCGGCACTGAGGGTCTCCTCCTGCGGGGCGGACTGGCCGTCCCCGTCTCCCGCCTGGGAGTCCGGGTTCTGGTCTTCTTCCCCATCTGCCGGAGGTTCCGGACTCTGTGTATCCCCTTCGTCCGTGGGAGGATCGGCGGGCTGGTTTCCCTCCTCCGGGGGCATTTCTGTGGGCGGCGTTGTCTCCTCTCCCTGGCCGGGGCCCGGTTCGGCGGGCTCTTCCGCGGAGATGCCGGGCTCTTCTGCATCCGGATCGTCCGCACCCCAGATCTGATAAGTCCACTTTCCGGTTTCTGCATCCTGGGTCCACTTGACGGTGTAGTCCTCGCCCTCTGTCAGCTTCTCCTCGATGTGCGGGTCGCCCTGCCCCTCCTGGGCAGCGGCGCGGCGGGGCACAGTGAGCCGGATAACGGGGACCAATGTACCATCTTTCCCCTCTTCATAGGGGGCATCCGGACGCAGACCGAAGGCGTCGTAAAAGTCCTCCCAGGCTTTTTGGCCCGTGAGGGTGACGAACTCTGTCTGCACAGCCTTCCGGCTGTTCAGGAACGTGGCGTCGGCCTCTTCCCGCTCTTCATGGGGCAGCAGACCGCCGACAGTATATCCGTCCCCTGTGACGTCTTGGGCCTCCAGGTCGCCCGGGCCGCACCAGGTATCGTAGCCGCCCAGGAAGCTCTTGTCCTCCTCCACATGATAGAGGTACAGCGAGCCGTTGGGCGCATACTGCTCCAGGCCTGTAAAGGAAAGAACCGTTTCAACAGTTGTGCTGTCTCCTCGCTGCTGGTAAGCCGCCTCGACCTCCTCCGAGGACCAAGTGGCCGTCCGCACCAGCTCCTGCGCGGAGGGCTGGCCGTTGTTCTGGATGTAGACCCGGTACAGATGGAAGCGCACGGCGGGGTAGGCGATGGGCAAGTCATCTCCGCCCAAAGGCAGTTCCAGGATTTTTTTCACCGACAGACTGCCAGTCGGGCTGTGGAACACGTTCTCCACCTGGAAGGTGTTGGAGATCTCCTGTATATCAAACAGATCCAGCGATTCCTGGGGTCCCTCGCCGGTACCGTCCAGGGGCAGCCCGTTGGCGCCGGTGATGCCTTCCTCCCGGAGAACATATTCGTACAGCTTGCCTTCCTCCGTGTATTTGGGCAGCCCTGGCTGGTCTTCAGATTCCGGCCGGACGGTTCCGGCTCCGTCATCGATGATATTTTTCCCCTCATAAAGGAGCCGGAACGTATAGTTCTTCAGGCCGGACCAGTCCTGAACAGTCAGGGTCGCGATGGGGGCTCCGCCAAAGTCAAACGCCTCCCCGCTGCCCTGCACCCGCCGGTACAGTGCGAAGGCGACGTTGGGCAGGTCCACCGCCGGATAGCCAGCGGGCAGGTTGGTCCACAGCTTCCGTCCCTCAATGGCGACCGGCTTATTCAGGCGGTTGACGAAGGTACCATTTGCGTTCAGGGCATATTTGGCGTAAGAACTGCTGGCATCCTGAGACACTGGTGGGTTGACGCCGTCCAGGTTCGTGGTCTGCGCTTCGTAAGCCGCCTCCATCCCCGGGTCAGCTTCGTCACGCGTGCCCAGACAAGTTTCACCCGTCCAGTACTCCGCAATGGCGTAGTCAAAGTCGGAGGCGTTTACACTGGTGCGCTCCACCGCGGAGTAAGTGATCTTGTAACCCCAGTCGTCATACTTGGGCAAGTTCTCCAGCTCGGCCCGCCAGAAATACTGCCGGTCCGCAGATCCGTTATCCCCGGAGGCGGTGCCGGGCTCCTCACCCGCGGGATCGCCTGCTCCCTCGGACGGCGCCTCCGTCTCCGGCGGGAGCAGGCCCTCGTTTGTCCAGCGGTAGCTGGGATAGATCAGTTCGGTTTCGATCCCGTCCTCAGCAGCAGAGGTATGCACAGTCCGGTAAATGTCCAGATAGATGTCCGGACGACTGCCGGAGCCATACATATAGATGTCGTACCACTGCTTGTACCAGACAGCGTCCGTTACGCCGGTGCGTTTGTTGGTGAGGGTGATCTTCTGCTCGTCATTCTTGTTTTCACCGTCATTTGCCGTATAGGATTCTTCCTTTACAGAGCTTGTGTATGTATTCCACAGGGCATAGACCTCCGGAGAAATGGTCCGCAGCTGATCCAGCGTGATCTCATTGCCGCCGTCCAGCCAGACCTCCTCCACGGTATAGCGCACCACTGTGCCGTTGGTGTCGTACTTGGGAAGGTTCCAGAAGTCAAGGGAGTTGGACTTCGTATCTGCCGTGAGAATCGGCTGAATAGAGGAAACCCGTCTTTCGCTTCTGTCTTGAATCTGTACATCCCCGCCGCCCAGGTTCACATAGCCAAATCCATCTTTCTGATAGATTTTAAATTGTCCTTCCGTATCATCGCTGGCGGCGATCTTCAGCTTCACGGCCAGAGTGAGGCCGGAGGTGTTCTCCAGGGCTGCCTGGAGTTCCCCCACGCCGTCTCCGCCGCCGTCCCGCCAGTCCTTGGTGACGGTCAGGTCCACATTGCCCAGCCGGCGGTTGGTGACGGTGCAGACCGTCTCACCCGCGATCTCCTCGCGGTCGTATGTAGCTTCATAGGCATGGTTTCTGCCGGGGACAGTGTCGCGGGTGATTCCGGGAGCGTTGATCTCTCCCTCGGTCGGGGCGCCTTCGGTTCCAAGGACCGCAGTCGCTCCGATTTTGGTCTCCCGGATGTAGACCTGGTCCGGCGTAAGTTCTCCAATGCCGGCCCATGCGTACCAGATGGGATCTCCGTCCTCCTGGGATTCGCCCAGCGTGACGAAGGTAATCGCCTGATCTCCTTCTTTGCTGTACACCGTCACTTCCACTGGCTCCCGGTGGGCGGCGTCGCTGTCGTCCACCCAGTTCTTCTGGACCAGGATCCGATGGCTTCCTCCCGGGCCGTTGGTGACGATGGTCGTATAGTCTCCGGTGCTGCTGTCGATGGAGGTTTCATAGGTGGGGTTCCCGTTCTCCTCCAGGATCAGGTATTCATACCGGCGCCCCTCTTCGTCATACTCTGGGAGGTTCTGGAGCAGGGCTTTCCAGGCCTCAGAAAACTGAATGGAAATTTCACCGTCGATCGCATCTATGAATGCGTTTTCCTTCGTGAAATCAACATTGACGGTCCCACCTGCATCCATTGTAAAGGTAAGAACCTTGCATGTTTCTGTCAGAGACTGTTCGCCGATGGTACGGTACAGGGCGAAGGTCACCGGCCCCTCCTGGGCGCCGCTTTTCCACTTCTTTTCCACCGTATAATCTATCTGGTTGCTGACGGCATTGGTGATCTCGGTGGTGTTGCCGTTCTCCACATCGGTCACACGGTACTTTGCATCTCCCCGGCTGCCGCCGCCGGACAGGGTAAACGAGTTGTTGTCCAGAAGATTTGTTTTATTCTCGCCCTGGTAAACCGCCGACTCCACCCAGCGGTACTCCAGCTCCCGGCCCTGGTTATCGTATTTGGGCGCGCTGGCGCTGACGGACAGGCCGCCCAGGTTCTCCGCCGTAAATTTTCCCGTTTTCTCCGTTCCCAGCGTCTCGGTGATCTCCGTGTCTTCCCAGGGGTCCTCACTGCCCACCGGCCGGGCCTGGAGCATCAGCTCCACCCGGACATCCTCCAGCGCCGACTGGAAAGCCGCTGCTTTCCAGATCTTGGTCGCATTAACCGTCACCGTGCCGGAGAGCTTGTTGGAAAGGGTTCCCCCGTTGTAGAGGTATGTATTGTTCGTCTCCCGTGCAAAGTCTGCATCCTCGCTGGTCAGTTTTTTCAGCGTACCGGAATCCTCGTCCAGCGCCCAGATGATGTCCGTCACGCCGCCGTCTTCCCCCACCGCGCCGAATACCTGGGTGTAGTCCCCCGCATGCTCACCAGTGAGATACTCTCGGACCACATAGATATACTCGTAGCCCTCCGAGTCATACTTGGGCAGCTCTGCAAACTGAATGTCCTGTTTCTCCTGCCCGTTGAGCGGGACCGTCAGAATGCTGCCCCCATCATCCCGGACGGGCGCGGCCGTTGTGTAGCTCTGCCCGGCTCGGTAACGCCACAGCTGGAGTTCACCTGCCGGGCGGTGATCCGGATCCGCCGCGTCCTCCCAGACTTTGGAGGCCTGATAATCCTTTACGCCCGTGAGCGTCAGGTACAGGCTGCCGCCGTCATAGAGCTTCCCCACCTCTGTGCCCACGTTGGGCGTGCTGGAGTTGTCGTAGGAGATCTGGAAGTAGTCGCCCTCGGGCAGGGCACCCGCCGCGATGCCGTCGGCGGCGTCCAGCCGGCCGTCGCCTTTTCCGTCTCCCTCCCTGGTCTCCTCTACCGAGTAGTTGATCCGGCTGCCGTCCAGGTTGTACTTCCACAGACCGCTGACGGTGACGGTGCCGCTGGTGGGGTTGTCCGGGTCTCCATCAGGGTCCTCTTCTATCTTCATCTGATCCTTCATCTCTGCCAGCAGCCGGCGGAGGGAGCTTGCTGTATAGTTGGTGTCCACCACGAAGTCAAAGCTGTTGTAAATGGCTTCTGCGATGCCTTCCGCGCCGCCCAGATTACCCCAGCGGAGCTGAACGCGGAAGTTGAATTCGTCCTCCAGCACATAGTACCAGCCGTAGTTGTCCCCGGCGGAGGGATATTCCGACACATTGCCGTTGTTGACCTCTACCGGGCTGTAGCCGTCAACCCCTTCGGACGGTCCCATGATCCACTCTACACGGGATTCTGTTGAGGTCTCCCCGCCGTAGCCATCGGATGTTGTGGTTTCGATCGCTTCCGGCAACACGCCGGTCGGGACGGAGACCGTATAGGTGTTGTTCCCGTTGTCGGCCACCGTCATTTTCGGCATAGCGGACAGGCCCACCCCGGAGAGCGTCGAGTCCTCCCCGCCTTTCAGCTCAATCCATTCCCCGTTGTCGATCCGGAACCACAGCGACGGCTGATACGTATTCGCCCCGGGACGCACTCCGTCCTCATTGTTGTTATCCACCCAGTAGAGCGTGTTCTCTTCAAATGCCCCGGCGGCATACCAGCTTGTCACCGTCACCACCGTATCTGCGTAAATCACAGGCACCAGGGTCAGACACAGTACCAGTGCCAGCAGCCCGCTGACCAGCCGCCGGCCTCCCTTCTTCGGAAACTTTCCCTTTGGGAGCCGCCCCCGCTCCCGGACTCTCTTGCCTCGATACAGCATAACCCCTCACCTCATTGAAAAATTGTTCACACACATATCCAGTGCGTCCCTATCGTCCACGCCCCTGCTGCGTCGGCTGGGCAGGACTCAGCTGCCCTGCTCCCAGCCCACAGTCAGCTGCTCCTCTTCCAGCATCCGCTCGTGGGCCTGCTCGGCCAGTATCTGTACACTGTCCCGAATGCGTTCCTGCGTGACCTGATACAGCCTGCGCAGACAGCGGGGGTTGCTCTTGTCCCCATCCACCCGGGCATCCCTGCACAGAGTCCGGATCTCTCCGCTCACCTGGGTCCTCCGCATGGGGCGGCCGCTTCGGGTGACGAATACCGGCCCCGCAGTGATCCCCACCCGCCGGAGATAGACTGTCAACTCCTTCCGCAGACAGGCAGGAATCAGGACGTACTGCGCTCTGCCGTCACAGGCGGTCAGAACACGTCCCTCCTCCACCGCCCGGACCGTCACCCGGTTCAGCTCACTTACGCGGATCCCTGTCAGGGCAAAGACCTTCACCATCAGATACGTACGCTCCCGGCCCAGATTCCGGGCTGTGGCCAGCAGGCGCAGATACTCAGTCCGGCTCAACTCCGGCTGGATCTCCCCTTCGGTGTCCAGCTGGCCGATCAGCTGCAGATCCCGCCGCCCCAGATAGGCCAGCAGCCCATTGGCGGCGGACACATGGGTGTTGGCTGTACCGGGCGAGTAGCCTTCCCGCAGCAAGGCGGCGCGCCAGAGCTCCAGTGTGTCTGCAGCCACCCGCTTGTCCTCCGGAAGAAAGTGGTAAAACGCCTCCAGCTTGGGGCGGTAGACCTGGATCGTCTCCCGCCGGCGGCCCCGGGCCGCCAAGCTGTCCAGATACCGGCAGACTTCTTCCCAGGTAACTGTCAGCTCCGCCGGCGCCGCGGTCCTGTCCTGTAGTGCCGTTTCCATCGCCTCACGCATTGGGCATTCTCTCCTCTCCAAAGCCGCTTTCACTGTCTGAATGCTTTCCAAATATCTCCTCCGTATCCATCTCTTTCCGATTTACAACAGAACAATGATTCTGTTGTAAACCTGTCATCAGCTGGAAATACGGTGCCAGAGCACGAAGAGTCGGTTTTGGCCGAAACGGCACCTTTCCCTTTTGGGCCGCAAAATTGGAATCCTCAAAAAATCCAAACCGCAAAAAAAGGACGTTGCTTTTGTAGTTTTTTTGTTTTATACTAACTATATTCCAATGTATGTAGTGGAGAGAGCTTTGTCGATTTACAACAGAATCATTGTTTTGTTGTTAAACGATCAGCCGCATTTTTTCCAGAATCTGTTCATGGGCCCTGGCGCTCACTGCCACATAAATCCGGGTTGTCTCAATGGAGGAATGGCCCAGAAGGTCCGCCAGATGCGCCAGATCCTTCTCCTGTTCATAAAAGCACTTGGCGAACAGGTGCCGCAGATTGTGCGGGAATACCTTTTCCGGCATCACGCCGGCCTCCCGGCAGAGGGTTTTCATTTCATGCCAGATGTTGCTGCGGTCCAGGGGCCGCCCGGTGCGGGTGCGGAACAGGGGCCCCTCCTGGATATCCTGCGCCCTGGCATACCGCCGCAGGCGTTCCGCCAGTTCCTGCGGCAGCAGGACGGTCCGGCACTTTCCCTTCAGCCGGATCTCCGTCCGGCCAGCACGCAGGGCCTCCGCCGTGATGAAGCGCAGTTCGCTCACCCGGATACCGGTGGCGCAGATCGTCAGCATCACGTGGTACAGCCGCTGGTTCTTGCGCCCCTTGGCAATAGAGAGCAGCCGGCGGTACTCCGACTCCGTCAGGTCCCGCTGCTCCTCCCGAAACGCCCGCCGCTGAACCTTCAGCAACTTCACCTCGCAGTGCTCCGCTCCACAGAACCGCAGATACGCGTTCACAGCAGAGAGCTTGTTGTTGACCGTCAGAGCCCTGTACTGCTGCTGCAGGCGCTCCCGGTATGCCAGAACACCCGCCTTGGTCACCGGGGCGCCGCACAGAGCCAGTCGCAGCTGTTCCGCCTCCTGCACGTATTTTTCCACTGTGGCACGGGCTTTCTCGTTTTCCACCAGAAATTCCCGGAACGCGGAGATAGACTGTCCTGTGAGCGTGATTTCTTCCATCTTGACTCCTCCCAAATCCGCCCGCACAGACGCGGGTATTTTTTGTAAGCATACCCAAAATGGCGTCGGATATGTTCCGCCTATGGAGATGCTTTCCAAAAAAGTTCCGAATTGCGCAAAAAGGCAGCCCGCGGAGAATCCCTCCGCGGGCTGCCTTACAGTATGCTGTTGTTTTTTATCGGCCTCCCCAGACCCGGTAGAGCTCGCTTCCCCGTTCCCGCAGGCGCTCGTTCAGCCAGGAGCGCAGGGATGCCATGCCCTCCTCTGTCCAGGGGAAGGTCTCCGTCTCAATGTGCTGGGCCTTTTCAAAGCAGATGTTCTCATAGACCCAGGCCTGGACGGTGCCATCGTTCACCTTTCCCGTCCGCTGGAAGCGGTAGCGGAAGGTGCCGAGGGAGCCGGGAAAAATCTCCGACTTCTTCAGAAAGTTCAGGGTCAAAAATGCGAATGGATCTTCCATCGGGCAGTTTCTCTCCTCCATCAGGCCGCCTCCGTCTCCCGGCGGCAGACCTTGATCCCCGCGATGGTCAGCGCGAACACGAACCAGAAAATGCACATCACCCGGGGATAGTTCCACAGGTAATCCGCCAGACCGCACACCATGGCGCCGCACAGAGCCGCCGCTCCGGCACAGGTGATGGTGCGGGCGGCAGAGGGGGCGCAGTGCCGGACCGTGCGGGCCGCCTTTTTGATGTTCCACAGCATGGAGCCCACAAAGCCCAGAAACCCCAGCAGTCCCGCCTCGATCCATACCTGCAGGTAGAAGTTGTGGGCGTGAACGAAGGGCGCTTCTGCGTGGTAGAGGTTGAAGTCGCTGATGTAGTCCTGCACGGCGGCGGTGCCCAGACCCGCGCCGGAGACGGGAGACGTCCGGATGACCTCCAGTGCCGCCTGATACAAGGGGATGCGGCTGGCAGTGGAGGTATCCGCCGGATTGAAGATCGTCAGGACCCGGTGCCAGATGGTGTCCGGCAGGAAAGGGACCATCACCACGCACAGCACCGCGAAGGCGGGGATCAGCTTGGGCTTCCACAAAAACACCAGCACCACCATGGCACAGGCCATGCCAACCCAGCTGGCCCGGGAGTAGGTCATGCCCAGAGCCAGCACACCCACGGCAAACACGCCGCAGGCCGTCACGCGGGAGATGCCCCGCTTGGAGCAGAGGATCAGCGCCAGTACCAGGGGCAGCAGGAGGATCAGCACCTCTGCAAAGGTGTTGGGGTTGTCGAAATAGGACTCCACCCGGCCGGGCATACCGGCGTTGACCTCCAGGTCCACATAGGACTCGTTGACCTCCACGCCCTGGATCCGTTGGTACACACCGTACAGCGAGGACACCAGCACACAGACCCCACCGCCGGCGGCCAGCCGCTTCAAATCCTCTGTGCCCCGGACAGCGCTGACCGTCACCAGCACGCACAGCGCTGCGGAGATATGGTAGAGCAGGAAGCGGAAGGAGGCGGAGGGCTCATAGGAGAACAGCACCGCCAGGAACATGGCTCCGAACAGCACCACCGGATAGAACCCGATGTGCTTCACGTCCAGCCGGAAGTCCCGCCGGGACATGGCCCCGGCATAGAACAGCACCAGCAGGGCGGCAAAGCCCAGCATACTATATGCGTTGTTCCAATGCGAGAAGGGAATCACCCACAATAGCATGATGAGCCAGGATTGGGCGACGGCGGTCTCATGTCCCATCTCAAAGGCCAGACGGGAGAAAACGCTGTCATCAAACGTAGCCCGCAGGGCAAGGTACAGCTTGTGGAGCAGCCAGGCAGGCAGGTTGATGAGGCCCGTCAGCAGCCGGCAGAGGATGCTCTCCTCCCAGGCCCGGGCCGCAACGCCCTCCCGGCACAAGACCCGGAGAACACGGCTCTCGTCGATCTGGCGGTTGCACCAGGCGCCCATGCGCACCAGGCAGCGGTGGACGGCGCTGTCATAGTAGACGGTGCACAGCACCGCCCATAGGTGATACAGATAGCTTTCGCGGAGAATGCTCATGCAGGGAAACCTCGTTTCTTCAGATGCGGTTTTTGATCCGGTACAGCTGGGAGAGCAGCCAGAAGCGGCCCCCCCGCACCAGCTTTGCTGCCAACTGCTTGTTGCGGCTCATGCCGGCGGGCGACAGCGTCCGGATGGCGTGGGCCATATCCGGCCGCGCACACAGGGCCTGGATGGTCTCCTGCCGCTGCCGGAGGGTCTTGGGATTGCCCGGGGCGTACTCGTTGCCGATGGCGATCAACAGCCCGGCCCAGTTGGAGTTCTCCCGCCACTGGGGGCGGCCGGGCGTCAGGCCGTACCGGGCGGCCAAGTCCTCCTTCCGCTCCATGAAGCGGCCGAAGACCTGCTGGAAGTCCTTCATATACTTGTGGGTGGCGGAGGCCGGATTCTGGAGATAGCGGTACAGGGGCGTCTCCGTCACCGCCAGGCGCCGGGCGTTGCAGAAATACTCCATCAGGAACAGCTCGTCTTCCAGATAGGCGCCCTCATAGCGGAGATGGAGTCTGTCAAAAATCTCTGCGGAGAACAGATAGCGCCAGATGAATCCATTGAACACCGG
>CEAE01013212.1_pt1 | contig 13248 bp, 7 predicted proteins | sample 554951 | NCBI WGS metagenome assembly CEAE01 (sample SAMEA3182076, study PRJEB8094) | gut metagenome | biome: human; feature: gut; material: Stool; isolation source: human stools | place: Canada | collected 2012-03-28
AGATAGAATGATGTACTATGAAAAGGAACAGAAAACGAAAATTAGAATTTGAAAAAAGTTAGGGAAAAACATGTCGCTGCAATTTATTTTCGGAAATTCAGGAAGTGGAAAATCATCCTATTTATATAGGAACATACTAAAAGAGGCGGCAGAGCATCCGGAGAAAAATTATCTGGTGCTTGTGCCGGAGCAGTTCACCATGCAGACACAGCGCGAGCTTGTGCGGCTTGAAAAGTCACATGCTATCATGAACGTGGATGTGTTAAGTTTTGCGCGCCTTGCATACCGTGTGTTTGACGAGCTTGGGAAACAGAACCTGCGCGTGTTGGAGGAGACCGGAAAGAATCTGGTGCTCCGCAAGCTTGCAGGGGAGCAGAAGAAAAACTTAAGTGTGCTGGGCGGTAACTTAAACCGGATGGGGTACATCAGTGAGGTGAAATCCCTCATTTCCGAGCTGACGCAGTATAACGTGTCACCAGAAAAATTGGATACATTTTTGGAGACGGAGGATGTCGGGGAGACATTGCGCCTGAAAATGCAGGATATCTCGGTCATGTATCACAGTTTTTCTGAATATCTGCAAGGGCAGTATATCACCTCTGAGGAAGTGTTATCGCTATTGTGCGATGCCGCAGAGGATTCGAATATTATAAAAGACAGCGTGATTGTGTTTGACGAATTTACCGGTTTTACACCGATACAGAATCAGCTTCTTAGAAAACTTTTAGTGTTATCAGAGCGTATCATTGTCTCCGTGACGATGGATGCAGGCGAGGATTTTTACCATTGCAGGGGCGAGCAGGAACTTTTTTCCATGAGTAAAAAGACGGTTTCGGTTCTGATGAAAATGGCAGAGGAACTTCATGTCACGGTGGAGGAGCCTGTTGTGTTATCCGATGGAAAAAATCACAGATATAAAAATGCTCCATCCCTGTACTTCATGGAGCAGAATCTGTTTCGACCGTATTATCATAAATGGCGGCAGAAGGAGGATGAACTGCGGATCGTGAGCCTTAAAAATCCGAGGGAAGAGCTTCACTTTGTGGCGCGTGAGATCACGAAATTTGTGCGTGAGAAACAGTACTGTTATAAGGATATCGCAGTGGTGACCGGGGACGTCAGTCTTTACGACAACTATGTGGATGAGATTTTTGCAGCGTATGATATTCCGTACTTTCTCGACCAGACGAGAACCATTCTGTTTCATCCTTTTATCGAGTTTATCCGTGCGGTGCTTGAGGTGGTGGAACTTGATTTCTCTTATGAGAGCGTGTTCCGTTTTCTGCGCTGCGGTCTGACCGATATCACAGAGCAGCAGATCGATCTGCTGGAAAACTATGTGCTTGCCAAAGGGATACGTGGCAGAAAAAAATGGGAAAAACAGTGGACGTTTGTGTTCGATGATACCGAAAAAGAGAACCTCACAGAAATGAATGAAGTGCGGGCAAAGATTTATGATCTCTTTGCACCGTTATCGGAAGCGTTCACACAGGGAAAGACTGTGCGTGACGAGACCACTGTGTTGTATGAATTAATTGAAAAATTAGAAATAGAACAAAAATTAAAACAAAAAGAACTGGAATTTGAACGGCAGGGCAATCAGGTCAAGGCGAAAGAGTACGCCCAGATTTACAAAATTGTCATGGATCTGTTTGATAAGGTTGTGGACTTCCTGGGAGACGAAGTGCTTCCGGTCAAAGAGTATGCGGATATTTTAGACGCCGGATTTGAGGCTGCAAGAGTCGGCGTGATCCCGCCGGGAAATGATAAAGTGACGATCGGTGACATCGAGCGAACCAGATTGAACCATATCAAAATCTTATTTTTCATCGGTGTCAATGACGGTGTTGTGCCGAAAGCGGGCAATGCCGGAGGTATCATCTCGCAGTTTGAACGTGAAAAAATGGTGGCATGTCATCTGGAACTTGCACCGGGTGCGCGTGAAAAAGTGTTCATCCAGCGCTTTTATCTATATCTGAATGTGACGAAGCCATCTGATTTTTTATATGTGACTTTTTCAAAAGTGAATGCGGACGGAAAAGCACTTAGAAGGTCGTATTTTGTTGGAACGCTCTTGAAAATGTTCCCGGAGAAAACGGTGGAGGAAATCGAGGAGACAACTTCTGCGGACTGCATCATGACGCCGAAGAGCAGCATGGCGTTTTTCCTGGAGGGACTGCAGGATAATGACAGGGCATCTGATTTTTCTCAGGTAGAAAAAAGAAAATTATGGAATGCTCTCTCAAAATTCTACCTCACAGATTCCGAGTGGAAGCCGGAAACGGAAAAACTTTTAAAAACTGCCTACGAAGTGCACAGCGATGAGCCAATCAGCCACGCAGTGACGCAGGCACTTTATGGAACCGTGTTGGAGAACAGCGTCACAAGACTGGAGCGTTTTGCGGCGTGTGCCTACGCGCATTATCTGAATTACGGTTTACGCCTAAAGGAGCGTCAGCTTTTAGAGTTTGCAAGCGTGGACATGGGAAATATTTACCATGATGCGCTTGAACATTTTTCCAGACGTGTGGAAAAATCAGAGTACACCTGGTTTAACATCCCGGAGGATGTGCAGGAGACATTTATAGAGGAGAGCATGAATGACGCGATTGCCGGGTGCAAAAATGCCGGAGCGTTTGAGAACGTGAGAAACCGTTACCTGACCGGTCGGATGCGCCAGACCATCAAGCGCACGGTGTGGGCACTTACCACCCAGATCCAGAAGGGAAAATTTGTGCCGAGTGATTTTGAGGTGTCCTTTTCGCGGGCAGATAAATTGGACGCCATCCGTTTTCAGCTGAGTGATGAGGAAAAAATGAACCTGCTCGGCAGGATTGACCGTGTGGACACTTACGAGACGTCGGATAAAGTTTATGTGAAGATTATTGATTATAAATCGGGAAACACGAGTTTTTCACTCGTCAATCTGTATCACGGACTACAATTACAGCTTGTGGTCTATATGAATGCGGCATTAGAATTAGAGGAAAAACGCCATCCGGGCAAAAAAGCGGAACCGGCGGGTATTTTCTACTATCACATTCAAAATCCGATAGTAGACGGACTTGGAAATGAGACAGAGGCAGAAATACGAAACAGCGTTTTGGAGCAGTTAAAATTAAATGGTCTGGTGAACGATAATCCGGAAATCTATGAGGCGATGGATTCAGATTTTGCCGGAAATTCTTCGGTCATCCCAATCGGAAAAAAAACGGACGGAAGCTTAAAAGCAACTTCCAAGGTTGCCAGTACTTACGATTTTTCTGTGATGTCTGATTATGTACAGGAGAAAATCAAAGAGACCGGGAAAAAAATCTTTGCCGGAGATATTTCGATTCATCCATACTCGCTGGACGGAAAAAGTGGCTGTGATTACTGTCCATACCATACCGTCTGCGGTTTTGACACCCGGATGCCGGGTTATTCCTATCATAAACTGGAAAAATTTGACAGCGCAGACGAGATATTAAAGCGTATGGAAAACGAAAAGCAGGAACAGTAAATAACAGGAGTGAGAAATATGGGAGTTTCATGGACCACAGAGCAGCAGCAGGTCATTGACTTAAGAAATCGAAATATATTGGTATCTGCGGCAGCAGGTTCTGGAAAGACCGCTGTTTTAGTAGAGCGGATCGTGAAAATCATAACAGACAAAAATCATCCGGTCGACATTGACCATCTGCTGATCGTGACGTTTACCAATGCGGCAGCGGCAGAGATGCGGGAGCGGATCGGAAATGCGATTGAGAAAGCGTTAGACGAACAGCCGGGGAATGAGCATCTGTTAAGGCAGCTGACCTTGATCCACAATGCACAGATCACGACCATCGACAGCTTCTGTCTGTACGTGGTGCGCAATCATTTTCATGAGATCGATCTGGAACCGAATTTCCGTATCGGGGATGAGGGTGAGTTAAAATTACTGCGCGAGGATGTTCTTGGCAGAGTTTTGGAACAAAATTATGAGGAGCCTTCGGAAGCATTTTCCGATTTTGTGGAGGGCTATGCTTCGGGAAGAACCGATGTTGCATTAAATGAGATGATCCTTCAGTTATATGAGTTTTCCAGAAGTTATCCGTGGCCGGAAAAATGGCTGGATTCGTTTGTGGGAGCCTACCGCATCGAAACCAGGGAGGAGTTAGACCGCGCAGAATGGCTTGCTCCGCTCACGGAAAATATCTGTTTTGTCTTAAAAGACTGTGAACAGCTCTTAAAGCAGGCGCTTGCAATCACACAGCAGGATGACGGACCGGATATGTACGAGAAAGCAGTGCAGAGTGATCTGGAAAAATATGAGGGTTTGTCAAGACTAACCTCTTTCTGTGAACTGTCCGGGGCGCTTTCCGATATCAAATACGACAGACTTGCGAGCAGCAGAGGGTTTGAGGGAGATCCTGATAAATTAGAGCTGGTGAAAAGTCTCAGGGAGCAGGCAAAGGATGTGGTGAAAAAACTCTGCAAACAATATTTTTTCTGTTCGCCGGAGATGATGATCGAGCAGTTAGAGCGCACGGAGCCGATGTTAGAGGAGGTTGTCCGTCTCACAAAGCAGTTTGCAGATGAGTTTGCAGCCGCAAAACGCCGGAAAAATCTGGTGGATTTCCATGATGTGGAACATTTTGCATTGCAGATTCTTGTGGATGAGGAGACGGAGAAGGCGAAAAAGACTGCGGAAGAGTTCCGGGATACCTTTGAGGAGATCATGATCGACGAGTATCAGGACAGCAACGAAGTGCAGGAGACACTGCTTCGCTCTATTTCCAGAGAGGAGCGTGGGGAAAATAATATTTTCATGGTCGGGGATGTAAAGCAGAGTATTTACCGGTTCCGTCTCGCAAGACCGGAACTTTTCATGAAAAAATACGATTCCTATTCGCTGGAAGAGAGCACCACGCAGCGTATCGACCTGCACAAAAACTTCCGAAGCAGAGAGGAAGTCTTGACCTGCACAAACGATATTTTTTATAAAATTATGGCGCGGAGTCTTGGAAATGTGGAGTATGACGCGGAGGCTGCACTGTATCCGGGGGCAAGCTATCCTGTCAGCGCGGACTTCATCCCGGAGATCCTGCTTGCAGACAGCAACGACGAATTATTGGAGGACACCGAACTTACGGATAAAAAGACACTGGAAGCGAAAATTGTGGCAGAAGAAATCAAGCATCTGATGAAAACGCAGCCGGTCACGGACAAGGCAGCCGGAACACTTCGGGCGGCACGTTACTCCGATATTGTAATTTTGCTCCGCAGTCTGTCCGGCTGGGCGGATTCCCTTGTGGAAGTGTTGAACGAGAATGGAATCCCGGCGCACACGGTTTCTTCGACCGGATATTTTTCCACGGTGGAAGTACAGACGGTGCTGTCCATGCTGAGGCTTTTGGATAACCCAAGGCAGGATATCCCGATGGCGGCAGTACTCCGCTCGCCGATGGCAGGGCTTACTGATGAGGAGCTTGCGGTGTTAAGGCTTGAAGATGGCAGTGTGCCTTTTCATGAAGCGGTGCTCGAACTGGCAGAAGGACTTTATGAAGAGGACGGGCAAAAAGAAATTTCAGATTCAGAGGCAGATTCAGAGGCAGATCAGAAGCAGGGAAGAAACGCGGACGGGAAAAAAGAAGATGATATAGAGACAACCGCTCACCGGAAATTGCTCAAATTTTACAAAAAATACAGGCAATTACGGCAGCTCGTCCCGGACACTCCAATCCATGAGCTGATCGAGATCATCCTGCGCGAGACCGGATACGGTCATTATGTGGCGGCAATGCCGGCAGGAAGCAGAAGAACAGCGAATTTAAACATGCTTTTGGAAAAAGCCGCAGCCTACGAGAAGACGAGTTACAAAGGACTGTTTCATTTTGTGCGTTATATCGATGAGCTGCAAAAATATGATGTGGATTTCGGCGAGGCAGACATGGTCGGGGAGAACGAGGACGTTGTCCGGATCATGAGTATCCATAAGAGCAAAGGTCTTGAGTTTCCGATTGTGATCGTGAGCGGAATGGGCAAAAATTTCAATAAGCAGGACACGCGGAGCAAAATGGTGCTTCACCCGGAACTTGGTATTGGTCTTGACTACATGGACGGAAAAAAGCGTATCAAATCACCGACTATCGCAAAGAAGGCGATTGCAAAGCAGATCGATCTGGAAAATCTCGGAGAGGAACTTCGTGTGCTATACGTTGCCTTAACCCGTGCAAAAGAAAAGCTCATTCTCACCGGAACCTTAAAAGATGCAGCCGAAAAACTGGAATTTTACAGACAGCAGGCGAATCTTTCGAAAGCAGCAGACAGACCGCTTTCCTACCTTACAAGAGAAGGGGCTTCCGGTTATCTGGACTGGATACTTCCGGCAGTGCTTTCCTATGGGGACAAATACCCGGTTCGGATCGTGGAAGCGGCAGAGCTTGTCTTAGACGAAGTGGAAAACCAGTTAGAGCAAAATGAAGATCTGACAGAGCGGATCGAAGAGATTGAAGCGGCGGACACACAGCTGGTCGGGCAGTTGAAGCAGCGGTTTTCGCAGCGTTATCCATATCAGACAGATATTTTGCGGAAAAACAAATATTCCGTGTCTGAATTAAAGCATCGTGCAATGCGTGAAAAATTTGAGGCAGAGCAGGAGGAGACCATCCCGGCATTTTTGGAAGAACCTGTGACACCAACGATTCCTCTTTTTATCCAGAGACAGGGAAGTGTGGAACAGGAGGCACAAAATAAGGCACAGGATGCAGGGCAGGAAGCAGAAAGTAAAGCAGAACAGAAAATAAAATCAAATACAGCAAACCGTGGTGCGTTGAGAGGAACCGCAGTACACCGCGTCATGGAGTGCTACGATTTTGCCTCAGAAAAAAGTGTACATGAACAGATGGAGGCTATGGAAAAAGAGGAGAAGATCACTGCGGATATGCGTACACTCGTGAAAGAGCAGATTGTGGCAGATTTTGTTTCCTCGGAAACAGGAAGGCGGATGGCTCTCGCACAGCGCGGGGGAGCACTTTACCGTGAGAAACCATTTGTCATGGGATTTACGGAAGAAGAGCTGGAAAACTATGGTTTCGGAGTAGGCAGTAACACAGATTCCTGTGAGAACATCTACGAAAAAACAGACAGCGATCAGGAAAAGGAAGAACAGAAAAAAGTCCGTCATGAGGAGGACTTAACCTTAATTCAGGGAATCATCGATGTATTCTGGATCGAGAAAGACGGAATCGTCCTGCTTGACTATAAGACCGACCGTGTGCAGCAGGCAAAGGAACTCATCGACCGCTATGCAACACAGTTAAAGCTTTATGCGGATGCGTTGGAGCGGGTTTTTGCCGCACGAAAGCTCAAAGTGAAGGAAATTTTGATTTATTCCTTCTCTTTGGAACAATTGATTACTTTATAACAGGAGAACAAAATGGGACAGATCATACTTGCCTCGGCATCGCCGAGAAGAAAAGAATTGTTAGAACAGATTGGACTGGAATTTGAAATCTGCCCGGCAAAGGGAGAGGAAGTTATCTCGAAAAGCGTGCCGGAGGAGGTTGTGATGGAACTTTCCGAGCAGAAAGCAAAAGAGGTCGCAGGCATGGTAAAAGATTACGAGAGCGGACACGAGGAACTGATGACACCGCAGGACATCTTAGTGATCGGGGCGGATACCATCGTCGCATGCGATGATACCATCCTTGGAAAACCGAAGGATGAAGCGGGTGCAAAGCGGATGCTGAAGCTTTTGTCGGGAAGAAAACATGCCGTGTATACAGGCGTTACGTTTGTGTTTTTGGACAAAAATGGACGAGCGGGCGCACATACCTTTTACGAGAAAACAGAAGTTACCATGAAACCGTTGTCGGAACTTGAGATCGACCGCTATGTGGCGACCGGAGAGCCGATGGATAAGGCTGGAGCATACGGAATCCAGGGGAAATGTGCAATCTATATCGAGGGAATCGAAGGTGACTACAATAATGTGGTCGGACTTCCTGTTGCACGTATTTATAAGGAGCTGCAAAAGCTTGGAATCGATCCCTATCTATGGTAAACTGCATATACACACAATTACAAAGGAGAACAGCGTATGAGCGGATTTGATGAAGTATGTCTGGAATATTTTCTGGCGCATCAGGAACAGCTTCTGCCGGAGCCGGTGGCAGAGACAATGGAAGAGGCAGAGGAATTTTTAGAGGACTGCATGGCGGTTGTCTGTAAGAATCTGAAAGAGGTAAAAGCCTATTTCGAAGATCAGGGGGCTGATATCGAGGGAATGTCACTCAAGGATCTGGAGGAGGCAAGCGAAGTATTTGCCCTCCCGGATGGCAGATATCTGATCGTGGAAGCTTAAATTTTTATAAATTTCCCGGAATAGGATTGACAAAAGAAAAAATGTTTATTATACTCAAAAAGTTTGCAAAACAGGCAGAATGAGAACGTCCTTTTGCAGCAGAAAAAGACTGTAAAAAAGGCATTTTGACAAGGAGAAAACTACATGAAAAATTATGATGTGATTATTATTGGGGCAGGTCCTTCCGGTATTTTCTGTGCATATGAACTGATCCATGCCAACAAAGACCTGAAGATTTTAATGATTGAAAAAGGACGCCGTATCGAGAACAGACAGTGTCCGAAGAGAAAGACAAAAGTATGTGTAGGCTGTCAGCCATGTTCCATCACGACCGGATTTGCCGGAGCAGGAGCATTCTCCGATGGAAAATTATCTTTATCCCCGGACGTAGGTGGAAATCTTCCGGAGATTTTAGGATATGATGAGACTGTTACATTATTAAAAGAATCCGATGATATTTATTTAAAATTCGGAGCAGATACAAAAGTTTACGGTGTGGATAAAGAAAAAGAAATCCGCGAGATCCGTAGAAAAGCGATCACAGCAAACTTAAAACTCATCGAATGTCCGATCCGTCACCTTGGAACAGAGGAAGGATATAAGATTTATTCCAGATTGCAGGAGCATCTGTTAGAGCAGGGTGTTGAGATGGAATTCAATACCATGGTCAAAGATATTATTATTGAGGGTAATCAGGTGAAAGGTCTTGTGACAGACAAAGATGAGACTTACTATGCAAAAGAGATCGTTTCCGCAGTCGGACGTGAGGGAGCAGACTGGTTCTCACATATCTGTAACGGTCATGGAATCGAGACGCAGGTTGGTACGGTAGATATCGGTGTCCGTGTGGAAGTGCGTGATGAGGTTATGGAGTTCTTAAACGATAACCTTTACGAAGCAAAATTAGTTTACCACACACCTACATTTGATGATAAAGTGCGTACATTCTGTACGAATCCATCCGGTGAAGTTGCGACAGAGTACTACGACAACGGACTTGCAGTTGTAAACGGACACGCTTACAAATCCAAAGATTTAAAGACAAACAATACCAACTTTGCAATCCTTGTATCCAAGAATTTTACAAAGCCATTCAAAACACCGATCGAATACGGCAAGCAGATCGCACAGCTTTCCAACATGCTCTGCGATGGAAAAATTCTGGTACAGACCTTCGGTGATTTCAGAAGAGGAAGAAGAACGACAGAGGAGCGTCTCTGCAGAAATAACCTGATCCCTACGTTAAAGGATGCAGTACCGGGAGATCTTTCCCTTGTATTCCCACATCGTATTATGGTGGATATCGAGGAGATGATCCTTGCACTTGATAAGGTAACACCGGGTATTGCAAGTGATGAGACTTTATTATATGGTGTCGAAGTAAAATTCTACTCGAACAAGGTTGTGGTAAACAAAGATTTTGAGACAAGCGTAAAAGGTCTTCGTGCCATCGGTGACGGAGCATCGGTAACCCGTGGACTGCAGCAGGCATCCGCAAACGGAATCTCTGTTGCGAGAAGCATTTTAAAAGCTATGGAAGCTTAAAAGAAAGGCATGAAAAAAATTAGAAAAAAAATTGCACTGATATGTCTGCTCTGCTTTTCCTTTCTGCTCACAGGATGTAAGATTGGAAATAAGGAAGTGATCGTTTCAAACACATTGAACAATCGCCAGGTATTTCGAATCGGAAACGTGTCCTGTGGGCTGAAAGAGGCGAAGGTATATCTTGTGAATTACCAGAATATTTACGGAACTGCCTATGGACTTGATCTCTGGCAGCATGATTTTGGAGACAGTTCTCTGGAAAATTATGTGAAAAATATCACAATGCAGGAACTGGCACAGGTGGTCTGCTTAGACCAGCTTGCAAAGGAAAAAGAGATGGAACTTTCCGAAGAAGAAAAGGAAAAGACCGCTCAGGCGGCAGAGGAGTACTTTGCCTCGCTCACGGAGGAGGAGACTGCCTATATGGGCGTTTCGGAGAGTGACATCAAAGAGTACTATGAGCATTATGCGCTGGCACAGAAAGTATACCACTCACTCACAAAAGCGGTGAATGAGGAGGTCAGCGATGATGAGGCACGGGTGATGGAGATCATGCAGATTTTTGTTTCGGATGAGAGCCGGGCAAATGAGATCGCATCCAGATTAGCCCAGGGAGAAGATTTTGCAACACTCGCCAATAATTATAATGAGCTTGGCAGCATTCAGGTAAATATTTCAAGGGATGATCTCCCGGCTGCAGTAGAAGAGATCGCATTTCAGATGGAAAATGATGAGGTTTCCGGTAAGATCACAGTGGATGGAGGCTTTTATTTCATTAAATGCCTGAACAAATACAATCAGGAGCTGACGGAGGCGAACAAAGCCAATATTGTAGACAAAAGAGAAAAGGAAGCTTTTGATGATGAATACAATGGATTTGTTTCTTCCCTGAGTTCGAATATCAACGAAGAACTCTGGGAGAATCTGGAACTTGAGACAGGTTCCGGGATGAAGACGGATACGTTTTTTGAAGTTTTTAATACTTATTGTGGTGATATGTGATATCACCACAATTTTTTCGAGGGAAAAAGATATGACGAAGGATATGACAAACGGATCGCCAATGAAGCTGATTCTTGGATTTTCCGTACCACTTTTGTTTGGATTTTTATTTCAGCAGTTTTACAATCTGATGGATACGTTGATCGTAGGACGTTTCCTCGGAGTAGATGACCTTGCAGCGGTAGGTTCCACAGGCTCCGTCAACTTTCTTATCATCGGATTCTGTATGGGAGTGTGCAATGGATTTGCGATTCCTCTGGCACACAAATTCGGCGCAGGAGACTATAAGGGCATGCGTGGCTTTATGATGAACGCCATTTACCTCTCTGCGATTTTTGCAGTGGTAATGACGATCGTGACGGTCATCTTCTGTATGCCGATTCTGGAGCTGATGCGCACACCGGAAAATATCATTGACGGTGCATACCGTTACATTGTGATCATTTTCTGGGGGATTCCGGTCACCTATCTGTACAATCTGGTTTCGGGAATTATCCGTTCCATGGGGGACAGCAGGACACCGGTTGTGTTTCTGGTGATCGCTGCGGTCATTAATATCGGACTGGATCTGTTTTTTATCGTAGTGCTCGGAACCGGAGTGGAAGGTGCAGCATGGGCAACGGTGATCTCACAGCTGATCTCCGGTGTGGGATGCCTTATTTACAGTATCAGACATTTTGAGATACTGCATCCGGAAAAAGAGGAAATGCAGGTAAATAAAACGTACATGATGACATTGTGTGGAATGGGCGTTCCGATGGGACTGCAGTATTCCATCACGGCGATCGGAAGCGTTATCTTACAGAGTGCAGTCAATTCCCTTGGTTCTGACGCGGTTGCAGCAATGACAGCCGGAAGTAAGATCGGAATGTTTTTCTGCTGTCCGTTTGATGCGTTAGGTTCCACCATGGCAACCTACGGCGGTCAGAATGTCGGAGCAAAAAAACTGGATCGTGTCTCCGAAGGTTTAAAGGCAGCGTCCATTTTGGGATGTGCGTATGCGGTGCTGGCATTTGTCATTATGATCTTCTTCCGTGGGGCACTGGCAGGCTTCTTTGTCGGAACGGCAGCACCGGAAGTGGTTTCCAATGCAGGACTGTTTTTGCTGATCAACAGTGCATTCTATATCCCATTGGCATTTGTCAACATCGTGCGTTTCCTGATCCAGGGAATGGGCTACAGCAAATTTGCTATTTTGGCGGGTGTGTTTGAGATGGTTGCAAGAACACTGGTCGGATTTGCGTTTGTGCCTGTTTTCGGCTACGTGGCAGCGTGCTTTGCAAGCCCGGTGGCATGGATCTTTGCGGATGCATTTTTATTCCCGGCATATTTCCATGTCCTGAAAAAGACGAAGAAGATGTTGTACAAGTAAAAAATAACTGCGAAACTTCCCACCAGAGTAGAGCAAATTGTGAAAAATTGAACAATGTAATTAAAAACGAAAGGATTCAGTATGAGTATTTTAAACGTGGAACACCTGACACACGGATTTGGTGACAGGGCAATTTTTAATGATGTGTCCTTCCGGCTTTTGAAGGGAGAACACATCGGATTAGTCGGCGCCAACGGCGAGGGAAAATCCACATTTATGAATATCGTGACCGGAAAGCTTATGCCGGACGAGGGAAAAGTGGAGTGGGCGAAAAACGTCCGTGTCGGTTATCTCGACCAGCACTCCACACTGACCAAAGGCATGACAATCGAGAGTGTGTTAAAATCGGCGTTCGCATGGCTGTTTGAACTCGAAGAAAACATGAACCAAATCTGTGACAGGCTTGGCGAGGCAGAACCGGACGAGATGGATGCGATGATGGAGGAACTCGGAGTCATTCAGGATACACTCACCATGCATGATTTTTACATCATTGATGCGAAGGTGGAGGAAGTGGCGAGAGCGCTCGGTCTGCTTGATCTCGGACTGTCCCATGATGTCACGGATTTAAGCGGCGGACAGCGTATGAAAGTTCTTCTGGCAAAGCTTTTGCTGGAAAAACCGGATATCCTCCTTTTGGATGAGCCGACGAACTATCTCGACGCAGAGCATATCGCATGGCTGAAACGCTATCTGCAGGAGTATGAGAATGCATTTATCTTAATCTCCCACGATATCCCGTTTTTAAATGACGTTGTGAATATTATTTACCATATGGAAAACCAGCGCCTTGACCGGTATGTCGGGGATTACGATAAGTTTCAGGAAGTTTACGAGGTGAAAAAATCCCAGTTAGAGGCAGCTTACCGCAAACAGCAGCAGGAGATCAGTGAATTAAAGGATTTTGTCGCCCGGAACAAAGCGCGCGTTGCCACAAGAAATATGGCAATGTCCCGCCAGAAGAAGTTAGACAAAATGGATGTCATCGAGCTTGCTGCGG
>CEAE01028472.1_pt1 | contig 12763 bp, 9 predicted proteins | sample 554951 | NCBI WGS metagenome assembly CEAE01 (sample SAMEA3182076, study PRJEB8094) | gut metagenome | biome: human; feature: gut; material: Stool; isolation source: human stools | place: Canada | collected 2012-03-28
TTATCGAGAAGGAAAATAGGATGATAATAACAGGAATACCGTTTGATGAAAAACTGAATATAGGTGTATTAAGTAAAGTATTTGAACGTAAACGTATTTCCAATTGTTATAAGTATTTTTGGTTCCAGGCAATATTGGAAAATATCGTAGAAGATAAAGTTGTATTTACATATGATGAAATTCTGAATCAAATGATAGAAGATGCATGGTATATGGTTACAGAGTTTAAATTACGTTTAGGTCCGTGTAATACAACAGATAATTTAGAGGAAGTGGTTAAGTATATACATTCGAAGTCCAATATATCGTCTACTGCAAAACGAGGTTCTGTAATCCAGTATCTCAAAGAAAATACAGATCCCCAAATAAAAAAATATAAGAAATGTTTAATAGAAAATGTGCCGTATTGTATGCAAAGTCCTTTTTATTCATCAATTAAAAATCCTGGTCAGTCAAAGGTTTACAAAATAAATGAGCAGGCCCACTTATTGTATTATTTCGTTGCACTTGAGGGGATTTTTTCTAAGTTTAAAATTAATGAAGAATGGGTTGACTACTTAATTCGAAATAGAACAATTTTATTAGAATGGGTCAGATACAATCTTATCGGCTATTTACAAGATAGAAATCCGAATGTTCCTGGAATTGTGGAAAAAATTCAAAAGCCAGAAAAAAGAGATTTAAGAAGAGTGAGTGATTATTGGAAGACAATCATTGAGATTGATCCCAAAATAAAAGAAATATATCAAAAGGTAAGTTTAAAAGATAAACCTATATCAATCGATCATTTTGTACCGTGGCAATATTTATCACATGATGAATTATGGAATTTAAGCCCAACAACAAAGAATATTAATAGCATGAAGGGAAATCAATTACCGAATCTCTATGAAGATTTTGAAAGGTTAGCAGAATTACAACACAAAGCTCTTATGATGTGCAATGATTATGAAATAGTTCGGCATAAATTCAAAATATGCCTGGATTATCATGTAAATAGTACAGAGATTAGAAATAGTTTGTATCAGCCTGATATTGATTTGCCAAGCTATAGAGAAAGATTATATAACGTGATACAGCCAGTTTATGATTCGGCCAAAATGGGTGGATTTACGGAATGGATAAAATAGAAGAAAGCAGGGGGAAGTTGTGAGCAAAATTGATGAATTACGCTTAGGTTTTGAAACAGCATATATTGATGGTTCGGTTGTTTCAAGCAATATCTATAGACCACAATTCGTATCAAATAATCATAAAGAAGGAAAGAAAGTACTCTCATCCATTGAGGATGAGCTTTTGGTATGTGACGGATTTCAAATCAGTGTAGCATTTATTACTATGAATGGGATTACTCCCCTCCTGCAGACTTTAAAAGAGTTAGAAAAAAGAAATATTAAAGGTGAAATCTTAACAACGAACTATTTGAATTTCAGTGAGCCTAAAGCGTTGAAAAAACTTAATGAACTTTCGAATATTACACTTAAAATGTATGATGTTGAAGTAGCGAATGAGGGATTTCATACAAAGGGATACATTTTCAGAAAAGAAGAAATTTATCATATCATTATTGGAAGTTCCAATATTACAAGTGCAGCACTTACAGATAATCGCGAATGGAACACAAAGCTGGTTTCAACAGTGCACGGCGAGACGGCAAAAGAAATTGTTACTGAATTTAATGAATTATGGAATTCAAACTATGCATTAACATTTGATGAGTTTTATGAGAACTATAATGAGCGCTATAAGATTATTAAACATCAGAGAGAGGTTGCAAAACAGGAAGAAATCACTTCGATTGAGAAGTATAAATTGCAGCCAAACAGTATGCAGATTGGGTTCATTATTAACTTGAAAAAGATTCTTGAGGCTGGCGAGGACAGGGCACTCCTGATTTCTGCAACTGGTACGGGAAAAACATATGCATCAGCTTTTGCAATGCGCGAATTAGGATTTAAGAGGGTATTGTTTCTGGTTCATCGAGGACAATTAGCAAGGCAGACAAAGAAATCTTATGAAAAAGTGTTTGCGGAGTCTGTTTCTATGGGATTAGTAGGGGCTGGATATCATGAGTATGATGCAGATTATATATTTGCGACGGTACAAACCTTAAATCGTGACGAACATTTACTACAGTATGAAAAAGATGCATTTGATTGCATTGTTTTAGACGAAGCGCACCATGTTCCAGCAGATACATATCAGAAAGTAATGAATCATTTCACACCAAAGTTGTGGCTTGGAATGACCGCTACTCCAGATAAGCGAGATGATAATATGGAAGGTAGAAATGTCTATGAACTTTTTAATTATCAGATTGCTTATGAGATTCGATTACAGCAAGCAATGGAGGAAAAACTTCTCTGTCCATTCCATTATTTTGGAATTACAGATTTAGCAATTATTGGTGATAATGGGGATACTAGTCGTGATTTCTCAATGCTTACTAGTGAGGAACGGGTAAAACATATTATCAATCAGGCTGACTATTACGGATATAGTGGGGATAAAGTGAAGGGATTGATTTTCTGTAGCAATATTAAGGAAACAGAGGAGTTATCCGCAAAGTTTAATGAAATGATTAACCCATCAACAGGAAAAAAATTTAGAACAATTGCCCTAAATGGTAGTGCCTCGGAACAGGAGAGGCAGAATGTATTTGAAAGGCTTGCTATGAATGAAGAAGATGCAACAATTGAGAATCAACCATTAGATTATATTTTCTCGGTTGAAATCTTGAACGAAGGTGTTGATATCGTTGAGGTTAATCAGGTTATTATGCTAAGACCAACACAGTCACCGGTTGTTTTTATTCAGCAGCTTGGGCGAGGACTTAGAAAAGCAAATGGAAAAGAGTATGTAGTCATTTTGGATTTCATTGGGAATTACAATAACAATTTCATGATTCCAATTGCATTATCAGGGGATAGAACCTATAACAAGGACAATATTCGTAGATATATTATGGAAGGCGGAAGAGTGATTCCCGGAGCTTCCACGGTTCATTTTGATGAGATTAGTAGAAAAAGAATTTTTGCATCTGTAGACAATGCAAATTTTAGTGACATTAAGCTTATCAAAGAAAATTACACAAATTTAAAGAATAAACTTGGGCGCATTCCTCGTTTACGTGATTTTGATGATTACGGTGAGATGGATGTTATGCGAATATTTGATAACAATAGCCTCGGATCATATTATAAGTTTCTGGTGAAATATGAGAAAGAATATAAGATTCGGTTATCTGAGGATGAAGAAAAAGTAATTGAATTTGTTTCGAAAAAATTGGCTAATGGAAAACGTATTCAGGAACTTCAGATACTAAAGAGAATACTTACATACGCTCATGGTTTATCAAAAATTGGTTTATTTGCGGGTTTATCAGAGGATATGAGAGAGTATGGAAAAAATATCAGTCAGGACCAGAAGGAGAATATTGTAAATGTTATGACAAACAAATTTCCTGCTGGAGCAAGTAAAAAGACATATTCGCAATGCATATTTATGGAGCAAGAAGGAAATGATTATAAACCAACAAAATTATTTATGCAGATGTTGGCAAATGATGAGTTTTATGGTGTGCTTCAGGAACTTGTTGACTTTGGAATAAGTCGATATGAAAGAGATTACAAGAACACTTATGATCAGACAGATTTGGTTTTATATCAGAAATATACATATGAGGATGTTTGCCGACTTTTGAACTGGGAGCAAAACGAAGTACCATTAAATATTGGTGGTTATAAGTTTGATAAAAAGACGAAAACATTTCCTGTTTTCATTAATTATGATAAAGCAGAGGATATCAGTGATACCACAAAATATGAAGATCATTTTATACCAGGATTTAGAGATCGTTTGATTGCTATTTCGAAATCTGGAAGAAATTTACAGTCGGAGGATGTTCAAAATTTTTTGAAAGCAAAGGAACGAGGTATTCAAGTAGAACTTTTTGTAAGAAAAAACAAGGATGACAAGGTTTCAAAGGAGTTCTATTATCTTGGTCATATGACAGCAAGTGGAAATATCAAAGAATTTACAATGACAAATACCGAGAAAACAGCAGTGGAAATAGAGTGGATACTTGACGTTCCGGTGCGAGAAGATATTTATGAGTACATTGTGAATTCTTAATGGGAGGATATATGAAGACAGTAAAAGTAGTTGCTGCGATTATAAAAGCAGTTAACGAGAATGGAGAAACAATCATTTTTGCAACACAGCGTGGATATGGTGATTTCAAAGGCGGTTGGGAGTTCCCGGGTGGAAAAATTGAATCAGGAGAAACACCTCAGGAAGCGTTGAAGCGTGAAATTATAGAAGAACTTGATACGGAGGTATCTGTTGGAGAATTGATGGATACAGTTGAGTACAACTATCCACAGTTTCATCTTTCTATGGATTGTTTTTGGTGTCAAATTGTAAGAGGAAATCTTGTGCTAAAAGAGCATGAGGCAGCAAGATGGTTAACAAAGGATGAATTGAATAATGTAGAGTGGTTACCGGCGGATATTACATTGATTGAGAAAATTAGGAACTTACTTTCAATGACAAGATAATTAAGTTGGATAGAGGTAATAATGCAGATATTTGTAGATGCAGATGCTTGTCCGGTGGTGGGCATTGTTGAATCATTGGCAGAAAAATATAATATTCCGACAACATTGCTTTGTGATACGAACCATGTGCTATATTCAGATTATAGCGATGTGATTATTGTCGGAGCAGGAGCTGATGCAGTAGATTATAAGCTGATCAGCATTTGTCTTAAGGGTGATATTGTGGTATCTCAGGATTATGGGGTAGCTGCCATGGCACTTGGGAAAGGTGCATACGCCATTCATCAATCCGGTAAGTGGTATACTGATGAAAATATAGACCAGATGTTGATGGAGAGGCATCTTAACAAAAAAGCAAGACGAAGTTCTCACAAAAATCATATAAAAGGACCGAGAAAACGTATAGAAGAAGATGATGTGCGCTTTGCTCAATCTTTTGAAAAAATGATACAGACAATCATACAGGTAAGATAGCAGAAGGAATGCTGATAAAGAGTCCGGCATAAGGGGGATTTTGATGAATACAGAAATAAAAAATATGTGGAGAAAAAAATCATGGTCCATTCCAGATTTATTAGGAAGTAAAAGTGAATATACAAAGATTGTTATAGGATTGATCCAGCAGATTGCATCTGGTAATGCAAACGGTATGGATGATTTCCCTAAATTGGAAGGTGTCTTTGAGCCTAGAACATGGAGAGAATATGTCCCTTTTCTGAAAGGAATTGGAATCGTTGGAAATCATAACGGAAGTTTGTGTTTATCAGAAACAGGCGAATGGTTACATAGAAATTTGTCATTTTATAATATTGCAAGTGTGATGCAAGAGAGGTTTCGTATATTTGGAGAGATTTTATATGTGTTAGATTCTGAACCAAGCACCGTGCAGGAAGTTGATGAAAAAATTTGTGATTTATATAAATTGAAGTGGAAAAATTGTTCTAATACAAGAAAAAGAATGGATTGGCTAGAAGTATTAGGGCTTATTGATATTATTGGAAATCGAAAATGGGTAGTAACTGAAAGTGGGAAAAGAGCATTGAAAGAATGGATTCTAGTTACTCCAGAAATGCTGGATTCATTCGAAGATGCTGAAGTTTCTTACAAGATTAGCGAGGCTCCGACAGAAATATCAAATATGATACAGGAATTATATGATAACAATTTATTACAGAAAGAGCGTTGTACATATAATTTGTGGTCTCCAAGTCCAAATAAAATTGAAAATTTAAGAAAAATATTAGAGTATTCGTGTGAAAAGGTGACAAGGATAGAGCTGTTTAAATATATTGGTGATGAGTTTAATTTGAAGGTAAGCAGTATAGAGTCAATGATGCCATTTCTGAAGGCTTCTGGGTTACTGGAAGAAGTTGGAAGAAATATATATATTACCAGTTCGGTTGCCAAGGAATGGTGTGAAACAGGAGTGGATATAGACTTTATAAGGATTTTGCATTGCCATTATCGTTTTGTCGGAGAAATGATTCTTTTTGCAGAAAACGATGTTACAAGGAATGAAATTTATCAAGAAGCAAAGGAATATGGTCTTAATAATGAAAAGGCAAGATGGATAGCTGGTTTTTTGGTTGAAGCTGGATTATTAGAAGAACCACAGTACTTGCATTTAAAGGCAACAACCTTTGGCATGGAATTTGCGAATACGCTTCCATTGACAGATAAAAATGTATATATGGAGGAAATAAATAGTAAGGAAAATATAGTTGCCGAAACAAAAAAGAATCCATCTGAAAATGATTTGTTTGAGAGATTAAGTGCAGCAGCATTAGATCCATTAGCAGAGGGAAAAGCTTCAGGAGTAGCTTTTGAAGAAGAGATTGCAAAAGTATTTAGATATATGGGTTTTGAAGCGAAAAGAGTAGGTGGACCAGGAAATACTGATGTAGTAGTACGTTGGATAGATGATGAAGGAAAAAAAGTAACGGCTATCGTTGACGCAAAGTCAAAATCAAGTGGTCAGGTTTCACATAATGATGTGAGCGATGTGGCAATCGATGCTCATAAAGAGAAGAATAATGCTGATTATGTTGCAATTGTAGGTGCTGGATTTAGTGGTGATACAATAAAGAACTTTGCATCAAGGAAAAAAGTTGCCTTAATAACGGATCAGGAATTGATTGATATAGCAAAAAAAGCAGAAGAACTGGGATTAAATTTGCAGGAGATTGCGATAATATTTCAATCTCCTGATGGAAAATCAAGATTACAAGAGTTGATTTCAACAAAGCAAAGAGAACAGAATTTAATTGAACTAATCGTTGCTACTTTTAGAAAAGAGCAAGAGATGTTGGAAAGTATTTCTGCAAGAGATATGTTTTTGTTATTAAGAATGACGGATAATTCTCCTTCTCTTGAAGAAATTTTAAATGTTTTTTCTCTTCTTTCAACGGATGAGATAGATGTTTTAGAGATGAATAAACAAGCATCTGCAAAGGAAAATACAACATACACGATGAAAAATGCTAAAGCAACAGTAAATAGATTGAAGATGATTGCAAATGCAATAGAAAAAGGGATAGAGAAATAAACATAACATAAAACAAACACAATTTTAGTTAGGATGACACATGAAATTATTATCAAAAGATATCAATACTTCGGACGCGGAAACAAAAGATACATGTAATAATGACAAATACCATACCCCCGAACAGGCATTAAAAATTTTGTTTGGATATGATTCATTCAGGGCGGGACAGAAATCTGTGATCGACAGTATCCTGGCGGGGAGAGATGCTTTTGCAGTCATGCCGACAGGTGCTGGAAAATCTGTGTGCTATCAGATTCCGGCGGTGCTTTTGCCGGGAATCACATTGGTGGTTTCGCCGCTGATTTCACTTATGCAGGATCAGGTCAAAGCATTAAATGAGGCAGGAGTGCCGACGGCATTTATCAATAGTTCGCTTTCTGAAAAAGATTATAATGAGACGATCAGGAGAGCGAGACAGGGCATTTACAAAATTATTTATATAGCGCCGGAGCGGCTCGTCACAGAGGGTTTTCTCGCTCTTGCAAAAAGCGTACCTATTTCAATGGTGACAGTGGACGAAGCACACTGTATCTCACAGTGGGGGCAGGATTTCCGCCCAAGCTACATGAAAATTGTTGAATTTGTCAAAACGTTGGAGAAACGTCCGATCATCAGTGCATTTACAGCTACGGCAACAGAAACCGTCCGTGAAGACATTGTTTGCACGTTAGGATTGCAGAATCCCTTTACATTGGTCAATGGATTTGACAGGGAAAATTTGTTTTTTCAGGTGGAAAAGCCAAAGAATAAAGAACAGTACATTTTGAAATATATTTTCGGGCATAGCGGTGACAGTGGAATTATCTATTGCGCAACAAGGAAAAATGTTGACAATATATATGAACTGCTTAAGAGCAAGGGGATTTCTGTGGGAAAATATCATGCAGGAATGAGTGCTGTGGAGCGGAAAAAAATGCAGGATGATTTCGTATTCGACTACACAAGTATTGTCGTTGCAACAAATGCGTTCGGTATGGGAATTGATAAATCGAATGTCCGTTTTGTCATTCATTATAATATGCCGCAGAGTATGGAAAATTATTATCAGGAGGCAGGAAGAGCCGGTCGTGACGGACTTGACGCTAAGTGCATTCTTTTATTTTCACCGCAGGATATTGTGATCAACCGGTTTTTATTGGATCATAAGGAAATGCAGGATCTCGATCCGGCGGACAGGGAGACGGTCAGGGAAAGGGATGTCCGGCGGCTGCAGGTGATGGAGCGATACTGCTATACAACAGAATGTCTGCGCAATTATATTTTAAAGTATTTCGGGGAAAATCCGGAAAAACCATGTCAGGACTGCGGCAATTGCCTGCGGGAATTTGAAACTCTGGATATGACAGAAGCAGCCAAAAAAGTGATCAACTGCGTATACGAAGCGAAGGGAAGATACGGAAGGCAGATCATCATTGACACTGTTGCCGGAGCTAAGACGGCGAGGCTGGAGGAAATAGGAACTGTTCGTTACAAATCATACGGCGTTCTGGCAGGAACGAACAAGAATCTGTTAAGACGTTTGATCGAACAGCTGGTATTAGAGGGATATCTTCGCGTGGGGGATTATCAGGTTCTCAAACTTGGCGATATCAGTGGCCTGAAAAATCCAGAGGCTTCTGTTTTCGTTAAGATTACAGATGAAGACAAACAGCCGGAAAAGACAGCCAAAACGAAAAAGAAAGCAAAAAGTGTGGAAACACTTACATCTTCCGGCTACAAATTGTTTGAACGACTTAAGAAACTCCGCCTTGAAATTGCACGTGAGGAAAGCATGCCGCCGTATATTATTTTCAGTGACAAGACCCTGATCGATATGGCAGCAAAAATGCCGGCTTCCAAGCCTGAAATGCTGGACGTTTCAGGTGTGGGCGAAAATAAATTTGCGAAGTATGGAGAGCGGTTTCTTGAGGTAATTGAGGAGTATAGGCGGGAATAAAGTAATCCATAATTTCAGAACATCGCACAACATACCCAGAAAAACTCGCTAGTTAAGGAGAAAACAAAATTATGATAAAAATTCTATTCGTCTGCCACGGCAGTGTTTAAGGGACGAGGCAAACGCCTTGATTTTATTGGGTTTCTTGGATGGAAACGTAGAATTTACATCTTATTTACACCTTTGGAAGATCGGATCAGAATAGCTGAATAATAGTATAAATGCGTGGGAGAAATCCTACGCTTTTTACATATAATCGCACAATTTGAACGAAAAAAGCCTCATGATCATGAGGGGAAATAAAAGTAAAACTTATTAGATGATATAATGTATCAATTTGTAATTTGAAAGAATATTTGGGGTTTATAGTGCTTCTTCTTTTCTGAAGTGTAAAAGAAATATGAATACCTTGACAAAATATTTGTCGAGGTATAGAATGCAAACATGGAGGTGACATCATGGAAGAGATAATTAGATTTCAGAATAATATGCTTCTAATAAGAAGGACCGTAGGTTGGACAGCAGAAGAGTTTGGAGACAAGATTGGTGTTACCAGACAAACCATCAACAACCTGGAAAAAAACAATCGTGATAAATTCAAATTGAACAAAACACAGTATATTGCAATGCGCAGTGTTTTAGATGCAGAGATAGCAAGATGTCCGGAGGAAACAGAAGTGCTTCGATTGATCTTGGACATGCTTGTGGATCATCCGGAGCAATATAAAGAAGATGAAATTAGAACGCTGTTGGAAAAGGCAAACATGATCACTCCGTCTATTTTAGCAGGAACAGCAACCCGAAAGGCTGCCTCAAAAGAGGTTATGTTAGCGATGGGAGCAGTATTAGGTGGGACCTTTGCTGCAGGAGCAATGGGCGCAATTGCTAGTCCATTGTTGGCTGGCGGTGCAGCGGGAGCCTGGTTGGTTAAAGCAATTGCTTCTGGGAAGAAAAAGTAAAAATGAAGTATTGCTTTCGCAAAAAATACAAGCCCTATTATGAGGTGATAATTATATGAATGAGTTAACTGAGAATAAACAAAATCTGCCGGTTTCATCTGATAGCGAGACGATGCCCGTACCAGCACCGGGAAAAACCTTGTATATTACCCAAGATACAAAGGGATTTGATTATCGTTCAATCCTTGGTCAGGTTGTTCAATATGTGAATATGGGAGATGTGCTTACTAAAATTAAAGCAGGTACACAGTATGTCGTTCAGATTCCTGCTGAATTTCAGAAAGCATTCGAGTCTGGTGAATATTTTATGATGCAAAACCAGAAAAACGGGAAAATGTGGCCATCGTTAATGGAGGTTGCTGAAAATGGTAGGCACCAGGTGGTTACACCACTGCCAATTTCAGAACAAGGATTTGTCCAGGGTAATCCAGTTCAGGACTTGTCGGTTGGATACCATAATATTTTGATGCAGCAGCAGATGGCTCGACTAACAAGCATGGTTGAAGATACATATCGGCTTGTTGAACGAATTGAGCATGGGCAAATGGATGATCGAATCGGAAGGTTGGAAGCTGGTAAAAATGGATTACTGCTTGCATTATCGATGCCTGAGGGCGATGAACGAACTATGCAAATTAATTCAAGTCGTCAAAATATACTTGTTGCACAGGCTCAAATCGGGCAGACGCTTCAAAGACGAGTTGGAGAATTCGAGGCGTTACCAAAGTCGGCTCCAGGACGTTTCTTTAGAGAATTAATGCATAGTGGTTACCTTGCAGATAAGGATCGCGAGGTTTCTGAGATGCAAGAGTACTATGATCTGTATCTTCAGGCGACTAAGCTCATTGCTGCATCCTATGCTATAGGTGGAGATCTCAAAACGGCGGAAGAGTCGTTCCGAATCGGAGAGCAATTCATCGGTGCTATCGATTTCAGCAAAGTCAAGAGTATTGGAAGTGTACACCGTAATTTGGGAGATATGTTCTATTCCTATCCGGTAGAATTTGTTGCGTCCGAGCGAACTATCTGTTTGGAAGAAGCAAAGAAATATGATTACGTTGCACTGGAAGTAAGCGGAGAAAAACTAATAGAGGTGTTAGCTGATGGAAGAACAGAAGAAATTTCAGAAAAAATCACTAAACAGTGATGATTATAAAGGCGCTGAACAAGGAGCTAAGGCCGTTAAGGGAGTGTTTGGTTTAGGAGCACTGGTTCTTGTTGTTCTAAATAAGGATAACATAAAGGCTATTGGAACAGGGGCCTTAGATATAGCTAAGAAAGCTATCAAAAGATGAGGAGCGAACCTACGAATTTATGCCACGATATGCGACGAAAACGAAGAAAACAATCTATCACAGCAAATCGTAGAAAGTGGTGTAAAATCAAGGAAAATCAGTATTTTCAAGGAGTTTTTAAGGCATGATAAAAATATTATTCATCTGCCACGGCAACATCTGCCGCAGCACTATGGCGCAGAGTGTATTCGCCTATCTGGCGGCGGAAGCAAACATGGCAGATTATTTTGAAATTGATTCTGCGGCGACAAGCTGCGAAGAAATCGGAAACACGCCACACTATGGAACAGTAAGGAAACTTAAGGAAGAGAATATTCCGCTCATCCCGCACAGGGCGCGCCAGATGACAGGAAATGATTATTTATACTATGATTATCTGATCGGCATGGATACTGCGAACATCCGTAACATGATAAGAATTGCCGGGGGCGAGGACAGTCAGGGAAAAATCTACAAAATGCTGTCCTTTGCAGGATATGAACATACTCATAGGTTGTCGGAGGCAGGAGACGTCGCTGATCCGTGGTATACCGGTGATTTTGAGGCAACTTATCAGGATGTGAAAAATGGCTGTGAAGGTTTGATGGCATATATAAAAGAAAATCACAAGGTTACACTGTAATTTTTGCAGTTGCAGGTGAAAACAACTGGTGTCAGAGAAGGGAGGAGTATCATGGAAACAAGAATTGCATTAATCGGAATTATTGTGGAGAATCCGGAATCCATCGAGGCGTTGAATCATCTTTTGCATGAATATGGAAAGTATATTATTGGCCGAATGGGAATCCCATACAGAGAGCGTGAGGTTAATATTATCAGCGTGGCAATTGATGCGCCACAGGATGTGATCAATGCTCTGTCAGGAAAAATCGGACGGTTGGATGGAATCGGAGCGAAAACCGTTTACTCAAACATCAAAGGAAAGAATGAAAAATAAAATCAGATGTGCCGGGCAAGATTATCTCGCTACGCTGCAAGCAAGCCAGCTCGAATGCGATACGCTTCTTCTCGCTGTTGGGCTGTCGCATAATAAGGATAATGAAAAGCCATGCCCATTCGGAATCCGCTGCGCTGCAAGCCGAGCCAGCTCGAATCCGCTGCGCTTCTTCTCGCTGTTGGGCTGTCGCCCAATAAGAATAAAAAGAAAAGATGACAGTCTGGTGAATAAATTCCCCATTCTGTCATCTTTCCTTTTTATCCTTACTCGGCTTGTAGCTTATCCAAAGTATCTCTCAAGTAATCCCTGAAGGGCTTTGCCGTGTCTAGCCTCGTCTCTTGCCATCTCATGAACAGTGTCATGGATTGCATCCAGGTTAGCAGCCTTAGCTCTCTTAGCCAGGTCGAACTTGCCGGCAGTAGCGCCGTTCTCAGCAGCAACTCTCATCTCCAGGTTCTTCTTAGTGGAGCTTGTAACAACCTCGCCTAAGAGTTCAGCAAACTTAGCAGCATGCTCAGCCTCTTCCAGA
>CEAE01014299.1_pt1 | contig 12589 bp, 7 predicted proteins | sample 554951 | NCBI WGS metagenome assembly CEAE01 (sample SAMEA3182076, study PRJEB8094) | gut metagenome | biome: human; feature: gut; material: Stool; isolation source: human stools | place: Canada | collected 2012-03-28
GGCTTTGCGCCACCCTTGAAGTATGGTCCTACTGGTGTGGTCAGGATACGGAACTGATATTCATCAGCCGGTTTAACACCGATAACCGGGTTGCTTCCGAACATGTACGGACGTACATACAGGGTTGCACCTGAGCCGTATGGCGGTACGTAAGCTTCGTTTGCTTTGATGGTCTTGACAACGGCATCTACAAAACGATCCTCCGGGAATACTGGCATTTCCAGTCTTCTTGCGGAGTTTGCAAGACGCTCTGCGTTGAGGTCAGGACGGAAAGTAACGATATGTCCGTCTTCTGTTGTATAGGCTTTCATGCCTTCGAATACAGTCTGTGCATACTGGAAAACACAGGCACATTCATTCAGTACTACATTCGGGTCTGTGGTCAGTTCTCCTTCATCCCATTTGCCATCCTTGAAGTTGGCAACATAACGATAATCTGTCGGGATATAGCCGAATCCTATGCTGCCCCAGTCAATGTTCTTTTTTTTCATAATATATATTCCTCCATTTCGTATGGCTGTCGTTGTTACTGTTCATTCTGTTTGCAGTAACTTTTGTTTTTATTTTAGCACTTTATTGTGGTGACTTCAATGAAAACTTGTATTTTATACCCCAGTTCGTTATAATATGAAGCAGAGAAGGGGCAGTCTCTCTGAAGGCGGCTCCGTTTTTTTCAGAAAATCAGGTGTATGTGAAATACGATAAAATGGAGGGAAACTTATGTATCGCGACCATACAAAGGTAGTACAGATAGGAAACAGAAAGATCGGAGGAGGAAACCCTGTCCTTATCCAGTCTATGACAAATACCAAGACAGAAGATGTGGAGGCAACTGTCCGTCAGATCCTTGAACTGGAGGCGGCAGGATGTGAGATCATCCGCTGTGCAGTTCCGACAATGGAAGCTGCCGAGGCACTCCGTGAGATCAAGAAACAGATCCACATTCCGCTTGTGGCAGATATCCATTTTGATTATCGCCTTGCGATCGCAGCAATGGAGAACGGCGCAGACAAGATCCGTATCAATCCGGGCAACATCGGAAGCAGAGACAGGATCCAGGCAGTCGTAGATGTTGCAAAGGAGAGAAATATTCCGATCCGTGTCGGCGTCAACAGCGGTTCTCTTGAGAAAGAACTGGTGGAGAAATACCATGGAGTTACTGCCGAGGGACTGGTAGAGAGTGCACTGGACAAAGTCCATATCATAGAAGAAATGGGCTATGACAATCTGGTCATCAGCATCAAATCCTCTGATGTCATGATGTGTGCCAGGGCGCATGAACTGATCGCCCAGAAGACCGACCACCCGCTTCACGTAGGAATCACAGAGGCAGGAACTTTGTATTCCGGAAATATCAAATCAGCAGTCGGACTCGGGATCATTCTGTATCAGGGAATCGGTGACACGATCCGCGTTTCCCTGACAGGAGCTCCGCTTGAAGAGATCAAATCAGCCAAACGAATCCTCAAGACACTGGGACTTCGCAAAGGAGGCATTGAAGTTGTGTCCTGTCCAACCTGCGGCCGTACCCGTATCGACCTGATCGGCCTTGCAAATAAGGTAGAGGCGATGGTTCAGGACATTCCGCTGGATATCAAAGTAGCGGTCATGGGCTGCGTAGTCAATGGACCGGGAGAAGCGAAGGAAGCGGATATCGGAATCGCCGGTGGAGTCGGTGTAGGACTTCTGATCAAAAAAGGAGAAATCGTAAAGAAAGTACCGGAGGAAGAACTTCTGGATATGTTAAGAGACGAACTGCTCCACTGGGAAGCGTAAGAAAGAGGCATCAGACATGGAAAAAGAATTTTTTGACGTATTTCCAAGCCTGAAGTTGAAAGATCAGCTAAAAGAATGGCTGGAAATGGTCACAGTTTCCAGGGTGACCTGCAATCCTGCAAAAACAAGGCTCTGGGTCTACATCCACAGTGAACGCTGGATCCACAAGAAGTTTATTTTTGCACTGGAAGATCAGATCGAACGGCAGTGTTTCCCGGGAATGGAGATACGCGTGACTGTGATCGAGAGATTTCATCTGTCGAAGCAGTATTCTCCGTCGAATTTCCTCGAGATCTACCGTGCCAGCATGGAACTGGAACTGAAAAATTACAATATGCTGGAATATAATCTGTTCAAGCGGGCGCAGATTACTTTCCCATCAGATGAGGAGATGGATCTGGTCCTTCCGGATTCTGTGATCTCAAGGGAAAAAAGCGAGATCCTTGTGGAATATCTGCATAAGGTTTTCTGCGAGCGCTGTGGAATGAATCTTAAGATCAACCTTGATTTCCAGGAAGTACAGGAGAGCAAGTACCGTAGAAATGCCGCACTTCAGATCCGGCAGGAAGTTGCCAATGTCCTGAAACATGCAAAACTGACCCCGGAGACTGCCGAAGCACAGGAAAACACAGCAGAAGAAGCGACAAAGGAAAAATCCGACAGTTCCAAAACAAAGGACACCAAAAAATCCGGACAGGAACAGAAATCGAAGTTTTTTGACAAGAAAAAAGGACAGCAGAACGATTATCGTGGAGGCTTCCGTAAGGACAGCAATCCGGACGTTGTATATGGAAGGGATTTTGAAGGAGATACGATCCCGCTGGAGTCAATCACCGGTGAGATGGGCGAGGTCATGATCCGCTGTCAGGTAGAAGAAGTAGAGGCAAGAGAGATCCGAAACGAGAAGACGATCCTGATCCTTACTGTCACAGATTTTACGGATTCCATTGTGATCAAGATGTTCCTTCGAAATGAACAGGTTCCGGAAGTGACCGAACATGTCAGGAAAGGTGCGTTCCTGAAATTCAAGGGTGTCACCACGATCGATCGTTTTGACAGTGAACTGACGATCGGTTCGATCTCCGGGATCAAGAAGATCGCAGATTTCAGGAGCATGAGGATGGACACCAGTCCGCAGAAGCGAGTCGAGCTTCACTGCCATACCAAGATGAGCGATATGGATGGTGTTACCACAGCGAAGGATCTCGTCAAGCGTGCGTATGAATGGGGACACAAGGCGATCGCGATCACGGACCATGGCGTTGTACAGGCATTCCCGGAGGCAAACCACTGCTTTGATGCATGGGGCGGCTGTGTGCCGAAGGACTCTGATTTCAAGGTACTCTACGGTATGGAAGCGTATCTCGTAGATGACCTCAAGGGGATCGTTACCAACAGCGAGGGACAGTCGATGGACGGCAAATTTGTCGTATTTGATATCGAGACGACAGGATTTTCCCCGCTGACCTGCGAGATCATTGAGATCGGTGCGGTACGTGTCGAAAAGGGCGTGATCACAGACCGTTTTTCCACTTTTGTCAATCCGAAGGTTCCGATCCCGTACAGGATCGAGCAGTTGACCAGCATCAATGATTCTATGGTCATGGATGCACCGGATATCCAGACAATCCTTCCGAAGTTTCTGGAATTTTGTGAGGGCGCGGTCATGGTTGCGCACAATGCAGACTTTGATATGAGTTTTATCATTGAGAACTGCAAGCGTCAGGGACTTCCACAGGAATATACGTATGTGGACACCGTTGGAATGGCACGATTCCTTCTGCCGGCACTGAACCGATTCAAGCTGGATACGGTTGCCAAAGCAGTCGGTGTTTCTCTGGACCATCACCACAGGGCAGTAGATGATGCGGCATGTACGGCCGAGATCTTTGTGCGGTTTGTGGAGATGCTTCGGGAGAGGGATATTTTTGATGTAGATACGCTGAATGAGCAGGGAAATGTCTCTGTCAACACGATCAAGAAACTCCCGACTTATCATGCAATCATCCTTGCCAGAAATGAGACAGGACGCGTGAACCTGTACAAACTGGTAAGCCAGTCTCATCTGAAATATTACAGAAGGCGGCCTCGTGTGCCGAAGAGCCTTTTCCTTGAACTCAGAGAGGGACTTCTGATCGGAAGTGCCTGCGAAGCGGGCGAACTGTATCAGGCACTGCTTCGAAATGCACCGGAACCGGAGATCGCGAGACTTGTCAATTTTTATGATTATCTGGAGATCCAGCCGCTTGGAAACAATGCGTTTATGATCGCAGATGAAAAAAATGACCGCGTAAATTCCAATGAGGACCTGATCGAGATCAACAAGAAGATCGTCAAACTGGGAGACCAGTTCAAGAAACCGGTCGTTGCGACCTGTGACGTACACTTTATGGATCCGGAGGATGAGATCTACCGACGGATCATCATGGCAGGAAACGGTTTCTCGGATGCAGATAATCAGGCCCCGCTTTATCTCCGCACTACCGAGGAGATGCTGGAGGAATTTTCCTATCTGGGAAGTGAGAAGGCGGAAGAAGTCGTTATCACGAACACAAATAAGATCGCGGATATGATCGAGAAGATCTCCCCGATTCATCCGGACAAGTTCCCTCCGGTCATCGAGAATTCCGACCAGGATCTCAAGGATATCTGCTTCAATAAAGCGCATGAGATGTACGGAGAAAACCTTCCGGAGATCGTGGAGGAACGACTGAACCGAGAACTGAACTCTATCATTTCCAATGGATATGCCGTTATGTATATCATCGCACAGAAACTGGTATGGAAGTCCAATGAGGATGGTTATCTGGTAGGCTCGCGAGGATCAGTAGGATCTTCGCTCGCGGCGACGATGTCCGGTATCACGGAGGTTAATCCGCTTCCGCCACACTATCTGTGCCCGAACTGCAAATATCATGATTTTGATTCGCCGGAAGTAAAGAAATTCGGCGGTATGGCAGGTTGCGATATGCCGGATAAGATTTGCCCGAAATGCGGCACGAAGCTGAACAAAGAAGGATTTGATATCCCGTTCGAGACATTCCTTGGTTTCAAGGGTGACAAGGAGCCGGATATCGACCTGAACTTCTCCGGAGAATATCAGGCGAATGCACACAGATATACAGAGGTTATCTTCGGAAAAGGTCAGACATTCAAGGCTGGTACGATTGGTACCCTGGCAGAGAAAACGGCATTCGGTTATGTCAAGAATTATTACGAAGAGCGTGGCCAGCACAAGCGTTACTGCGAGATCAACCGGATCGTCAAGGGCTGTACGGGAATCCGAAGAACGACAGGCCAGCATCCGGGTGGAATCATCGTTCTTCCGGTAGGTGTAGAGATCGAGAAATTCACACCGGTACAGCATCCGGCAAACGACGAAAACAGTGATATCATCACGACACATTTCGACTATCATTCCATTGACGGAAACCTTCTGAAACTTGATATTCTAGGACACGATGATCCGACAATGATCCGTATGCTCGAGGACCTTACAGGCTTAAGTGCCCGTGATGTACCTCTGGACAGCAAAGAAGTCATGTCGCTTTTTGCAAGTACGGATGCATTGGGAATCAAACCGGAGGATATCGGCGGCTGTAAACTGGGATGCCTTGGAATCCCGGAGTTTGGTACAGATTTCGCGATGCAGATGTTGATCGACACGAAGCCGAAATATTTTTCTGATCTTGTTCGTATCGCGGGTCTGTCTCATGGTACGGACGTATGGCTTGGAAATGCGCAGACTCTGATCGAGGAGGGCAAGGCGACGATTTCCACCGCGATCTGTACGCGAGATGATATCATGATCTACCTTATCAGCATGGGCGTAGAGAGCAGTCTTGCGTTTACCATCATGGAGAGCGTCCGTAAGGGTAAGGGACTTCGTGATGAGTGGGAAGCTACCATGAGAGAACATAAGGTTCCGGAATGGTACATCTGGTCCTGCAAAAAGATCAAGTACATGTTCCCGAAAGCGCATGCGGCGGCTTACGTTATGATGGCGTGGAGGATCGCGTGGTTCAAGGTGTTCAAGCCGCTGGCATATTATGCGGCATTTTTCAGTATCCGTGCGACGGCTTTTTCCTATGAGGCCATGTGTATGGGAAGGGAGCGTCTGGACTATTATCTTGCAGAGATCCGCAAAAAAGGCGACGAGGCTTCCAAGAAAGAACAGGATTCGATCCGTGACATGAGGATCGTACAGGAAATGTACGCGAGAGGGATCGAATTCCTTCCGATCGATCTGTACAAGGCAAAAGCAAACAGATTCCAGATCATTGACGGCAAGCTGATGCCGGCACTGAACTGTATCGACGGAATGGGTGACAAGGCGGCAGAAGCAGTTGTAGATGCTGCAAAACAGGGCAAATTCCTGTCAAAAGATGACTTCCGCGACAGGACAAAGGTCAGCAAGACAGTCATTGACCTGATGGACGACCTGGGAATTTTTGGGGATATCCCGCAGTCCAATCAGTTTTCATTATTTGACAATGTGCTTGTCTGAAATTTGGGATTACCGGTATGGGGACCGGATATGCTACCATAGTTAAAGGAGAAGAAGATGAAAAAAGAGGAATTAAGGTATTTACAGAGACTGGCAGAACTGTATCCGACGATCGGAAAGGCATCGACAGAGATCATCAATCTGCAGTCTATTCTGAACCTTCCAAAAGGAACAGAACACTTTATGTCAGATATCCATGGAGAATATGAGGCATTTGCCCATGTGCTCCGCAACGGTTCGGGTGCAGTCCGCAAGAAGATCGACGATGTATTCGGACATACCTTAAGCAACAGTGACAAGCGTGCGCTGGCTACGCTTATCTACTATCCGAAAGAAAAGATGCGTCTGGTCAAAAAGATAGAAGAAGATATGGAAAATTGGTACAAGATCACGTTGTACCGTCTGATCGAAGTCTGCAAGACCACTGCATCCAAATATACCCGATCCAAAGTCCGCAAGGCACTGCCGGCAGATTATGCTTATGTGATCGAGGAACTGATCACGGAGAAGGCAGAAGTCCTGGACAAAGAAGCTTATTATGATTCTATCGTAAATACGATCATTGAGATCGGCCGTGCGGAGAATTTCATCATAGCCTTGGCAGAGCTGATCCAGCGTCTTGTTGTCGATCACCTTCATATCCTGGGAGATATTTTTGACCGTGGACCGGGACCTCATTTCATTATGGACCGTCTGATGGAGTACCATTCTCTGGACATTCAGTGGGGAAATCATGATGCAGTCTGGATGGGAGCAGCTGTTGGACAGCAGTCCTGCATCGCAACAGTCCTCAGAAACAGTCTCCGCTATGGAAATCAGGATATCCTGGAGGATGGATATGGGATCAATCTTCTGCCGCTTGCAACGTTTGCGATGGAAGTATACAAGGATGATCCGTGCAGTGTGTTTGAGATGAAGGGAACTTCTAATTATAATGCAGCCGAGAAAGACCTTGGACAGAAGATGCACAAGGCGATCGCTATCATCCAGTTCAAACTGGAAGGCCAGCTCATCCGCCGTCATAAGGAATTCCACATGGGAAACCGCTGTCTGCTCCATCGGATCGATCCGGAAAAATGCACGATCACACTTCCTGACGGTAAGGAATATCCACTGCTGGATACAAATTTCCCGACGATCGACTGGAAGAAGCCATATGAGCTGAGCACAGGTGAGAAGGAAGTGATGGAACGTCTGGAATCTGCATTCCGTAACTGTGAGAAGTTGCAGAAACATATGAGCCTTCTGCTGGACAAAGGCGGTCTCTACAAGACTTTCAACGGAAATCTTCTGTTCCACGGATGTATTCCTTTGAATGAGGATGGAAGTCTCAAGGAAGTCCAGATCTATGGCAAGACTTACAAGGGCAAAGAACTCTATGATGTACTGGAGGCTTATGTAAGGAGAGCATTTTTTGCTGTGGACAACGAAGAGCAGCGTAAGGGCAGGGATATCCTCTGGTTTATCTGGGCGAGCCCGAACTCCCCGTTGTTTGGCAAAGACAAGATGACAACATTTGAAAGATATTTTATTGCAGACAAGGCAACGCACAAAGAAGTGAAAGGTGCATATTATCGTCTTCTGGAAAACGAAGAAGTGATAGACAGTCTTCTCAGAGAGTTTGGACTGGATCCTGCGAAGGGGCACATCATCAACGGACATGTGCCGGTACATCAGGGAGAAGGCGAGAGCCCGGTCAAATGCGGCGGCAAAGTTATTGTCATCGACGGTGGTTTCTGCAAAGCATACCACAAGGTTACCGGAATTGCAGGATACACACTGGTATACAATTCCTACGGACTGATCCTCTGTGCACATGAGTCATTTACTTCTGCGGAAGATGCGGTTTCAAAAGAAAGTGATATTGTTTCCAACCGGGTAGCGGTTCATTATACAACAAAGAGAAGACTGGTAGGAGATACAGATACCGGAATTGCTCTCAAGGAAAAGATTGGCGAGCTGATGCAGCTTCTGGACGCATACCGGCGAGGAATCATCAAAGAGAAAAAATAAGGAGAAAAACGACATGGGTGGAATTTTTGGAGTAGCTTCAAAAACCAGCTGCGTGCTGGATTTGTTTTTTGGAATTGATTATCATTCTCATCTGGGAACCAGAAGAGGCGGAATGGCAGTGTATGATTCGGAGAAAGGTTTTGACCGTGCGATACATAATATCGAAAACTCACCGTTCCGTACCAAATTTGACAAAGATGTTTCTGAACTGCAGGGGAATTTTGGAATCGGCTGTATCTCAGATAATGAACCACAGCCGCTCCTGGTCCGTTCTCATCTTGGGAATTTTGCGATCACAACAGTCGGCAAGATCAACAATATGGAAGAACTGATCGAGAAATGCTTCAAAGACGGATGTACACATTTCCTTGAAATGAGCGGGGGAAACGTAAATCCTACAGAAATGGTCGCATCTCTTATCAACACCAAGGATTCTATTGCAGAGGGGATCCGTTACGCACAGGAAGTGATCGACGGTTCGATGACGATGCTGCTTCTGACTCCGAAAGGACTGATCGCAGCCAGAGACCGCCTGGGACGTACACCGCTGATCATCGGACGCAAGGAGGATGCACGCTGTGTTTCTTTTGAGAGCCATGCATACATTAATCTTGGATACGAAGATGAGAAATCTCTGGGACCTGGCGAGATCGTTTTTGTGACTTCGGAAGGAATCGAAACGCTTCAGAAACCAGGAGAAAAGATGCGTATCTGTTCCTTCCTCTGGGTATACTATGGATATCCGACTTCGACCTACGAAGGTGTCAATGTAGAGGAAATGCGTTATAAATGTGGTGATATGCTCGCCGAGAGAGATGCAGGACAGGTGCATCCTGACATTGTAGCCGGTGTCCCGGATTCTGGAATCGCCCATGCGATCGGTTATGCGAACCGTTCCGGTGTACCTTTTGCCCGTCCGTTTATCAAATATACACCGACCTGGCCGCGTTCTTTCATGCCGACACAGCAGAGTCAGAGAAACCTGATCGCCAGAATGAAACTGATCCCGGTGCACAAACTGATTAAGGACAAGAGCCTTTTGATGATTGACGATTCTATTGTCCGCGGTACACAGCTTCGCGAGACAACAGAATTTCTTTACCGCAACGGTGCGAAGGAAGTACATATCCGTCCTGCCTGCCCGCCGCTGCTTTATGGATGTAAATATCTGAATTTCTCCCGTTCCAAATCCGAGATGGATCTGATCACCAGGAGAGTGATCGCGAAGAGAGAGGGAGAGAATGTAGATGACAAGATCCTTGCGGACTATGCAGATCCGGATTCCACGAACTACAAGGAGATGCTGGAGGAGATCCGTAAGGAACTTAATTTTACCACCCTGAAATATCATCGTCTGGACGATCTGACTGCATCCATAGATATTGAACCATGTAAGCTCTGCACATACTGCTGGAGCGGAAAAGAGTAACAAAGACAGAGGCTTCTGGTAAGAAACTGTCGGAAAATCGAGGTGACACAGATGAGAAAAAAACAAAGACTTAAGATACTGCTGAAGATCCTGATCTCACTTTTTATTATATTTGGTGCAGCTGCAATTCTGCTGGCAGGGATCAGAAAGACCAGGATCGAGGCAAGACAAAAGCAGGAGGCGATGGAGGCACTTAAGAATGTACCGACGGCAGCTCCGACTGTTTCTGTGACACCTTCTCCGAGTCCGACTCCGAGGCCGACAGCAACACCGACCCCGGTTCCGACGGTCGTGGCGGCTTTTGACCCGAATGATTTCTGGGATTACTGGTACAGTACGGATGGAACTGCAACGATCAATGTCTACGACATCAGTCTGGATAAGATTTCGTTCAGTTTTTATCAGACCGACCGCAATCAGAGCCAGTCTGTTTCGGCAGATGTTACGGCAGAAGTAGCCGGAAATGCAGCAAGATTTGATTTTAACGACTCTGCGGGAAACAGGGCTGCCGGGAATATTATTTTTGATAAAGGACAGCTGTATGTAAGGATTGCGACAGGTGACCCGGTCAGCAGCGTTTATCCGAACGTGAACTGCATCATGAGCAGAAATCAGGTATATCTTGAACCGGACCCGACAGCGACACCGATACCGGAGGAAGAACCGGACCCGACACAGACAGGAGAGTACTTTTTCCCGGACAGTGACAGTCGTTATCTGACAGATGAGGAAGTAGCTGTGTACAGTTCGGACCAGCTTGAACTGGCGAAGAATGAGATTTATGCCCGTCATGGCAGACAGTTTGTCACACAGTATATTTCAGATTATTTCAACAGTAAGTCCTGGTATCAGGGAACCATAGATCCGGATACTTTTGATGCACAGCAGGATTCGATCTTTAATGAATATGAGATGGCAAATATTTCCAAGATCGCAGAGTGGGAAGAACGAAAATCCGGTGAGGGGAATTAAATGACGAGCGTGCTGCTGGCTCCGTTTCATAAGTAATGAAAGAAAAAGCACCCGTTTGACATACAGAAAAGATGTGTATGTCAGGCGGGTGTTTTTGACCGCAGATTCATTATTTGGCTGCTTTGAGTGGCTTGATCGGTTCTTTGTTATCTGTTCGTCCTACAAGATAATCAATGGTGGTATCGTAGTAATCTGCAAGACGGATCAGCATTTCAACCGGAATTCCACGGGAACCTGTCTCGTAGTGAGAGTAAGAACGCTGGCTGATGTGAAGAATCTCACCGAGCTGTTTCTGTGACAGGTCAGAATCAATTCTCAGATCCTGGATACGCTGATATTTCATGGAAAATACCTCCTTCGTTTCTGTAAGTATAAAGTAGTCCGCGGTGTGCTACTGCAAAATGGAGCAAAATGGTCTTCTGAAAAATGAAAAATCGTGTGACTGGATGGGCAGGTTGACCCGTAAAACAAAAAAAGTTATAATATAATTTATTATGATAAAGCAGTGCAGGGCTGCTTTTCAACCCAAAAGGAGCTAGAAATGAGAGTAGATGAGAGATTATTGAAATATGTCAGAGTCTGGACGACCAGTGATGAGGAGAGCCAGACATCACCGACGACAGAGCGTCAGTTTGACCTGGCCAGAATGCTGGTCCAGGAAATGAGAGAGATCGGTATAAAAGATGCAGATATGGATAAGTACGGCTATGTGTACGGGCATGTTCCGGCAACGCCAGGATATGAAGACAAGACAGCCATTGGATTTATCGCACACATGGATACCGCACCGGATTACAGTGGAGAGAACGTGGGTCCGCAGGTCATCGAGGCTTATGACGGAAACGATGTGGGCTTAGGGACTTCCGGCAAAGTACTGTCTCCGGCTGATTTTCCGGAATTAAAGAAACTGGCGGGCAGAACTCTGATCACGACAGATGGAACGACACTGCTCGGTGCCGATGACAAGGCCGGGATTGCAGAGATCCTGACGGCGGTGGAAGAACTGATAAACGGAGATATTCCACATGGAAAAATCTCTGTCAGTTTTACGACCGATGAAGAAGTCGGAAGTGGCGCAAAGCATCTGGATCTGGAAAGATTTGGTGCACCGTATGCTTACACCGTGGATGGAGGTCCGGAGGGCGAGATCCAGTTTGAGAATTTTAATGCGGCATCCGCGGAATTTTATATCCATGGTGTGAATGTCCATCCGGGTGAGGCAAAAGGAATCATGAAAAATTCGCAGAAGATCGCAATGGAGATCCAGGGAATGCTGCCGCCGGAAGAAGCACCGGAATATACAGAAGGATATGAGGGATTTTTCCATCTGATTGAAATGACAGGAACGGTGGAAGAATCCAGGTTGAGCTATCTGATCCGTGATTTCGATTCCGAGAGCTATGCGAACCGCAAGAGGCTGATGCAGGACATTGCAGCGGCTATAAATGAAAAATACGGCGATGGGACAGTAGAACTGATACTCAAAGATTCCTACCGAAATATGCGTGAAAAGATCGAACCATGCATGGAACTGATCGACTACGCAAAGAAAGCGTGCGAGCTGGCAGGTGTAGAACCTGATGCTACCCCGATCCGCGGCGGCACAGATGGCGCGAGACTCAGCTTTGTGGGACTTCCGTGCCCGAATCTTGGAACTGGCGGCTATGGCTTCCATGGAGCGTTTGAGCATATCACGGCAGAAGGAATGGACAAAGCGAAAGAGATCATCAAAAACATTATCTTACAGTTTACAAAATAAAGTGACAGGAGATAACTGTTCACGGGTAATATCCCGCGAGGTGTTTTGCCATGAATATGGCAAAATCCCGAGACATACGGGGCAAAATGCCATCACCGAAGGTGATTTGGAATGCATTTTGACCAAGTTACTG
>CEAE01017636.1_pt1 | contig 12500 bp, 6 predicted proteins | sample 554951 | NCBI WGS metagenome assembly CEAE01 (sample SAMEA3182076, study PRJEB8094) | gut metagenome | biome: human; feature: gut; material: Stool; isolation source: human stools | place: Canada | collected 2012-03-28
ACCCCCATGAACGCCATCATCGGCATTACCACCCTGATGAAAAACGAGCTGCACCAGCCGGAAAAGCTGGCCGAACATCTGGGCAAGCTGGAAAACTCCGGCCAGCTGCTGCTGGGCATCATCAACGATATTCTGGATATGAGCCGCATCGAGAGCGGCAAGACCACCCTGAATGAGGAAAAAATGAATCTGCCCCAGCAGATCAGCCAGCTGGACAGCATCATCCGCCAGCAGGCAGGCCAGCGCCGCCAGACCTTTACGGTAAACACCCATCTGCAGCACGAAAATGTGCTGGCAGACCCCAACCGTCTGAATCGGGTGCTGATGAATATTCTCTCCAACGCAGTCAAGTACACACCCACCGGCGGGCATATCCGGTTTGAGGTGGACGAGCTGCCCCGGAACGAGCACTACGCCCGATACCGCTTTGTGGTGCAGGATGACGGCATCGGCATGAGCGAGGCCTACCAGAAGACCCTTTTTGACCCCTTTACCCGGGAGGAGCGCTCCGGCACCAACAAGGTGCAGGGCACCGGCCTTGGCATGGCCATCACAAAGAGCATTGTGGACCTGATGGGCGGCTCCATCGGCGTGGAGAGCGCCACCGGCAAGGGCACTCGCTTTGAAGTGGTGCTGGAATTTCCCATTGATGCCGAGGCAGACCATGCGCAGCAGGTGCAGGCCCTGCCGGAGGAAGCGGAAGAAACTTCCCCCCTGTGTGGCATGAAGTTCCTCTGCGCCGAGGATAACGCCATCAACGCCGAAATTCTGGAAATGCTGCTGGAAGCCAAGGGTGCAAGCTGCACCATCTGCTCCAACGGTCAGGAGATCGTGGATGCCTTTGCCAGCGTAAAGCCCGGCGATTACGACATGATCCTGATGGATGTGCAGATGCCGGTGATGGACGGCTTGGAAGCCACCCGCCGCATCCGCAGCGGCGAGAATCCGCTGGGCAGAATCATCCCCATCCTTGCCATGACCGCCAACGCCTTCCTTGAGGATATGCAGAAGAGCAGGGAAGCTGGTATGGACGAGCACCTGTCCAAACCCGTGGACATCGCTGCGCTGGAACAGACAGTAAAACGCTTTCGTGTTACCCCCCCCGAAAATAAATAGCGGACAAGCGCGTTTCCGCAGAGGAAACACACAAACGATGTAAATGATGCAGGAGAAGGTTAGAACGTGAATACACTTTCCGAGATCGAGGGCTATTACAAAAAGCGCGAGCGGCGGCTGATCGAAAAGCTCCACAAACAGGAAGCAGCCCTTGCCGCAGCGAATCAGAAGCTGAAACAATTGACCGAAAATCAGAGAGCAACGGTGGACGAAACCGCCGAGCAGCATGCTGCACGGGAGCAGAAGCTCAAGGAAGAGCTTTATCGGGACCCGCTGACAGGAGCATACAACCGCCGCTATTACGAAGAGGTCGTCCGCAAGATCATCGGCCCGGCGGGGGTCGCACTGCTGGATGTGGACGATTTCAAGATCTGCAACGATACCTATGGGCATCATGCCGGAGATATGGCGCTGAAAACGGCGGCAAACGCCATTCAATCCCGTATCCGGAAGTCGGACCTGCTCATCCGCTGCGGCGGGGACGAGTTCCTGCTGGTGCTGCCCGGCATTCCGGGAGATTTTCTGCGCACCAAGCTGGAACAGATCTGCACCGCCGTGCAGATGGCATCCGTACCCGGCTACTCGCATTTCCGCATCTCGCTGAGCATCGGCGGAACCATGCAGTCCATCACCGACCCGATGGAAAATGTGGTCCGCCGTGCAGACCGGCTGATGTATCAGGCAAAGCGCCGCAAGAATACCGTCACGGTGGAGGTCCCGGGGCAGGATCTGGCTGCGCTGGAAAGACTTTTGCAGGAAAAGTCACAGATCCTGCTGGTGGACGACTCCGAAATGAACCGCGTGATGCTGTCGGAGATCCTGGGGCAGGAGTACCGCATTCTGGAAGCGAAGGACGGACAGGAATGCATGGAAAAACTGCAGGAGGAAGCCGGAAACATTGCGCTGGTGCTGCTGGATATCAATATGCCGTTCATGGACGGTTTTGAGGTGCTGAGGGCCATGAATGCCAACCACACCATCGAGGATATCCCGGTCATCATGATCTCCAGCGAGGACTCCGAAGATGCGATCCGGCGGTCCTATGAGCTGGGTGCGAGCGACTATGTCAACCGTCCTTTTGATGCACGCATCGTATACCGCCGGGTGACCAACATCATCAAGCTGTACGCCAAGCAGCGGCGGCTGGTACAGATGGTGTCGGATCAGATCCGCGCCCGCGAAAATGATACGGATATTCTGGTGGGGGTGCTGAGCCACATCGTGGAGTTCCGCAACGGCGAAAGCGGGCCCCATGTGCGGCACATCCGCACCATCACCGAACTGCTGCTCCACCACCTGCTGGACATCAGCAGCAGATATCCGCTCACGGCGGAGCAGCAGGATCATATCCCGCTGGCCTCTGCCCTGCACGACATTGGCAAGATCACCATTGACGAAAAGGTGCTCAACAAACCCGGTAGGCTGACACCGGAGGAATTTGAGCTGGTCAAGACCCACAGTATGCGGGGTGCCGAGATGCTGCATGATTTGGATAATTTTGGCGAGCAGCCGCTGCTGCAGACCGCCTACGAGATCGCCCGCTGGCACCACGAACGCTGGGATGGGCGCGGCTACCCGGATGGGCTGAAGGGCGATGAGATCCCCATCAGCGCACAGCTGGTCTCGCTGGCCGATGTGTACGATGCACTGACCAGCAACCGCTGCTACAAAAAAGCCTACCCCCACGAAAAAGCCGTGCAGATGATCCTGAACGGCGAGTGCGGGGCGTTCAATCCGCTGCTGCTGCAATGTCTGACGGATATCCAGACCGACCTGAAAGAAGAGCTGCAGGAGCATCCAAACTGAGCTGCGGATGCGATCAAAACAGGAGTATAAAAAGCCCGAATGAAACACAGAATCTCACGCCGTGCATTCCTGAACGGATGCACGCTGCTGGCGGCAGCTGCTGCCGTAGGCAGTCTGACTTCCTGCGGAGGAAAGGGAGCAAAAGACAGCGGTCTTGCACAACTCGTTGTGGGAAGCGACACCTACCCGCCTTATATCTATCTGAACAATGACGGTGTTCCCACCGGGATCGATGTGGAGATCGCCACCGAGGCGTTCCGCCGCATGGGGTATGCTGCCCGGTTTGAAACGATCGACTGGGAGCAGAAAACAAATCTTGTGGAAAGCGGTGCCATCGACTGCATCTGGGGCTGCTTTTCCATGGATGGACGCGAAGAGGCATATCGCTGGGCGGGGCCTTACATGGTGAGCCGTCAGGTGGCTGCGGTGGATGCCAACAGCGGCATCCGGACCCTCAGCGACCTTGCCGGCAAGACCATCGCCGTGCAGAGCACCGGCAAGCCGGAGGAGATCTTTCTCAGCGGCTCCGATCCGCGCATCCCGCAGACGGTGGAGGTGATCAGCATCGAAAACCGCAGTGTGCAGTACGCAATGCTGGCCTGCGGCTATGTGGACGGCATCGCCGCCCACGAGACAGGCATCCTGCAATATATGAAGGACAATGCTGTAGACTTCCGCATTTTGGAGGAACCGCTGCTGGTCACCGGGCTGGGCATCGCCTTTGCCAGGAACGACACCCGCGGGCTGGACAGCCAGCTGACCGATACCCTTGCGCAGATGCGCGCGGACGGCACGCTGGAGCGGATCATTGGCCGATACCTTGAAAATGCTGCGCAGTATCTGGAGGTGGACACCATTGGCGCGTAAAAACAGAACCACCCCGGATAAAAGGAGATGGGAGGGCTATCTGATCGTCGGCGTGCTCCTGATGATCGGTGTGATATTTCTTTCCGGCTGGCGGGCAATGCGCACAGCGGAGGAACGCTTTTGCCAGACCCTTGAGTTTGTCAAATCCCAGTCCACCAGCTTTGAAAAGTACAATGATACCATCACGGCAAAGACACTGCGCCGCACGGCGGTCGCGGTCCATCAGCTGGCAGAGGACGCTGCCCTCGACCTCTCCGACCCGCAGTGCCTGAACAGGCAGGCAGAAAAGCTCTGGCTTACCGGCATTTCGGTTCTGGGGCCGGACGGCACGCTCCGGTGCGAGTCCACGACCAACGGCATCGGCTATGCCCGGTTTGGCGGCCAGCTGAAAAATGACGCCATTCTGGACGTTTTATCTTACCCGCGAAAGACCTATGTGAAGCGCGTCCTGCTGGAAGATGGCTCTGCTGTGGATGTGGCGGCACACCGGGCAGAAAGCACAGAGCTGCTCCTGCTTGCCTACCGGTATACCCCGGCGGAATTTGTGGAGGAAACGGCGCTGTCCATCCAGAGCGTACTGGATGGCTACCCGGCAGAAACCAGCGGCACGCTGTTCATCGTGCAGAACAATCAGGTCATTGCCGCAAACCGCCCGGAGATCATCGGGCAGGATACTGCGGACAGCCCGCTGGTGCAGGGAATCCGCAAAGCCAGTGCCGCAGAGAAGCTGACCCATACCCGGGACTGGAACGGCTCCGGCTGCTATTTCGGGATGTTCTGCCATGGCAGAACCTTCGATCTCTATGCGTATACGGACGAAAAAATGATCTTCCGGGAGTCGCTTTCGCTGGTCCTGACGGCGCTGGTCGGCTACATCCTGCTTGTAATGGTCCTTCAGCTGCTGCGCCGCCGCTCCGTGCAGGAGATGGAACAGCAGAAAAAAGAGCAGGAGAGGAAGTATCAGACCCAGCTGGAGGAACAGAACCGCAAGCTGGAGATCGCGCTCCAGCACGAGGGGGCGGCAAACCGCGCCAAGCGGGAGTTCCTGTTCAATATGAGCCACGATATCCGCACCCCCATGAACGCCATCATCGGCTTCACCTCGCTGGCTGCGACCCATATCGACAATAGGGAACAGGTGCTGGACTACCTGAAAAAGATCTCCACCTCCAGCCAGCATCTGCTTTCCCTCATCAATGATGTGCTGGATATGAGCCGCATCGAGAGCGGAAAGGTAAAGATCGAGGAAAAAGCGGTGCATCTGCCGGACCTTGTCCACGATGTGCGCTCCATCATCCAGCCCAATATTTCGGCAAAGCGGCTGTCGCTTTTTATTGATACCATGGATGTGGAGAACGAGGATATCATCACCGACCCGCTGCGGCTGAACCAGATCCTGCTGAATATTTTGTCCAATGCCATCAAGTTTACCCCCACAGGCGGCATGATCAGCATCCGCATTGCCGAGAAAAACGGTGCGCCTGCGGGCCGGGCCTGCTATGAGTTCCGCATCAAGGACAACGGCATCGGCATGAGCGAGGAGTTCCAGAAGCACATCTTTGAGGAGTTCACCCGTGAGGAAAACTCCACCGTCAGCGGCATTCAGGGCACCGGCCTCGGCATGTCCATCACCAAGAACATTGTGGACCTGATGGGCGGCACCATCGCCATTGAGAGCGAGCCGGGCAAGGGCAGCGAGTTCATCGTGAATCTCTGCTTTGCGCTCAGCGGACAAAAGGTGGAGCTCAGGCAGCTCCCGCAGCTGGAAGGGCTGCGGGCACTGGTGGCGGACGACGATACCGACACCTGTCTGAGCGTCAGCACCATGCTCTCCAAGATCGGGATGCGGCCGGAGTGGACGATCTCCGGCAGGGAAGCGGTGATCCGCACCCGGTACGCCATGGAGCAGGGGGATGAATTCAGCGTTTACATCATCGACTGGCTGATTCCCGATATGAACGGCATCGAGATCGTGCGGCAGATCCGCAAGGTGATCGGAAAAAGCTGCCCCATCATCATCCTGACGGCCTATGACTGGGCCGATATTGAAGAGGAAGCCCGCGCTGCCGGTGTCACCGCCTTCTGCGAAAAGCCGCTGTTCCTCTCGGAGCTGCGCAGGGTCCTGGCAGAGCCGTTCGGTGCAGAGCCTGCCTGCAGGCCGGTGCAGCTGAATGCGGAGGCCTTCAAAGGGAAAAAGATCCTGCTGGTGGAGGACAACGAGCTGAACCGTGAGATCGCAGTGGAGATCCTGAAGGAAGCGGGCTTTGAGGTGGAATCGGCCGAGGATGGCGAGATCGCCGTCCGGAAGATCAAGCAGGCGGCAGACGGACAGTATGACCTGATCCTCATGGACATCCAGATGCCCAACATGGACGGCTACGAGGCAACGCGGCAGATCCGTGCGCTGCCGGATGCCGCAAAGGCGGGCATCCCCATCTTTGCAATGACGGCAAATGCCTTTGAGGAAGACCGTCAGAATGCGCTGAAGGCCGGTATGAACGGCCATATTGCAAAGCCGCTGGATATTCCGCACCTGCTGCAGGTCCTTGCAGACGTACTGAAATAAACAGCGCCCAAAAGCAAAAGCACCCACAGCAAGCGTCACAGAGGTTTTGGACCTCTGGTGAGCAAATTGCTGTGGGTGCTTTATTTTTTATGCCGGACAGGCGGCTTGTTACAAAATTTTGCGCAGCTCCTGCACAAGGTCGCCGATCACGATGGGTTTGGACAAAAAGCCGTTCATGCCGCTTTCCAAGGCATTGCGGCGGTCTTCGTCGAATGCGTTGGCGGTCATGGCAAGAATCGGGATCTTTGCCAGTGCAGGGTCGCCCAGTGCGCGGATCTGCCGGGTGGCGGTATAGCCGTCCATCACCGGCATCTGCACATCCATCAGCACCAGATCATAGCTGCCCGGTGCGGCGGTGCGGACCTTTTCCACCGCAACGGCACCGTTTTCCGCCGGATCGACCCGGAAGCCGTACTCCTGCAGGATCTCCTGCGCGATCTCGCGGTTCAGCTCGTTGTCCTCCACCAGCAGAATGCGTTTGCCTTTGAAGTCGGCATTCTTTTCCGGCAGAAGCTCCTGCGCCGCGTCCGTCTGCGTCTGCCCGATGGCGCTCATCAGGGTCTCGCGCAGGTCGGACATGAACATGGGCTTGGAGCAGAAGGCGGTCACACCGGCGGCCTTTGCCTCCACCTCAATGTCGGACCAGTCGTAGGCGGTCAGGATGATGATGGGCGTATCATCGTGTAGGCTGCGGATCTGGCGGGTGACCTCGATGCCGTTCATATCCGGCAGACGCCAGTCGATGATATAGGCGTGATAGACATCGCTCATCTCGATGGACTGCCGCGCCCGCAGCACCGCTTCCTTGCCGGAAAGGGTCCACTCCGCACGCATGCCCACCTTGACCAGCATCTTTGTCACGCTGTCGCAGGTGTTGAAATCGTCGTCCACCACCAGTGCCTTCAGGCCTTCCAGTTCGGTGATCTTTTCCACCGGACGGTGCTCTGCCTGCGCACGCATGGGCACGCGGATGATAAACTCGGTGCCCTTGCCCTGCGCTGTCTGCACCTCGATGGTGCCGCCCATCATATCCACGATGTTTTTGGTGATGGCCATGCCAAGGCCGGTGCCCTGGATTCGGCTGACCGTGGAGGTGCGCTCCCGCTCAAAGGGCTCAAAGATCTTTTGGGCAAATTCCGGGCTCATGCCGATGCCGTTGTCCTTGACACGGAACTCGTACTGCCCGCAGCCGCGTACCTTACCGGCAAGCTGCCGCACCCGCACCGAGACTGTGCCGCCCGCCGGGGTAAACTTGATGGCGTTGGACAGCAGATTCAGCAGTACCTGATTCAGCCGGGTCTTATCGCAGTAGACGTCCTCATCGGTCACATCCATGGCGTCCATATAAAGCTCCAACTGCTTTGCGTAAATTTGCCCGCTGACGATGGTTTTCAGGTCGTGCAGCACATCCGAAAGGTTGACTTCCACCTCTTCCAGATGGATCTTTCCGCTTTCAATGCGGCTCATATCCAGCACATCGTTGATGAGGGAGAGCAGATGATTGCTGGATGCAAGGGTCTTTGCAAGATAATCCTTCACCCGCTCCTTGTCGTCGAGATTGCTGAGCGCCAGCGTGGTAAAGCCGATGATGGCGTTCATGGGGGTGCGGATGTCGTGGGACATATTGGAAAGGAAGGTGCTCTTGGCGCGGTTGGCAGTTTCGGCCGCTGCAACGGCATCCGAAAGTGCCTGATTCACCTGCCTGTCGGCGGTGCGGTCCGACAAGACAAGGATATACTTGGTTCTGTCCGCCACCTCGCTGCCCATGGCGACGATGTGGAACCAGCGCAGCTCTTTTGTCTCCTGATGCAGATACGCCGCATCCCACTCGCGCTGCTGCCCGCGGTGAAGCCCCTCCAGAAAGTTCTTGTCACGATCCGGGTCGTCTTTCGGGTGCAGGTTCGCCAGAATATGGACATCCTGCCGCACTTCTTTCCATGGGAGGCCCAGCAGCCGTTCGATGTTGGGGCTGACATAATCTACCTTGGAGGTCTTTGCGTCCAGCATCAGGAAAACGTCGTCCACGTTCAGCGAAAGCTTTTGGAACAGCTCGTCCCGGTACAGGATCTCCGTGTTCTTCCGGCGCAGAGTCGTGTGGTTTCTGCGCACAATGAGCAGAATGATCAGCAGCGCAAGACCTGCGGCGACGCCCGCCACGATCTGCGCCGTGCGGAACCACAACATGTCCAGATTGGCATTGACGATGCTGACCGGCACAAGCCCCACCATCGTCCAGTTCTGGACCGCTGTGCCTTCGTAGACCAGATAATAACGGGTGTCGCCCAGTTTGACCTTCAGGTTTCCGCTGCGGCCCTGCGCAAAATCATCCAAAAGGGCAAGGATCTGTTCCTCGGAAAGATCGGAATGGTCGCGCAGCATCGCAATGAAGTTGTAAACGATTTCCTTGCGGTTTACGGAATTGTCGATGACCACCCGCCCGTCCGGGTAGATGACATAGTTGCTGGCATTGCCCTGAAAAGCAGAGCTGTCCAGCAACCGCAGCACAGCATCATTATAATAGGTGATGGCAACGGCGTCGTAGGCAAAGCCCCGGTAGCTGCCCTGTGTTTCGGGGCAGATGAACGCAAGCATCGGGGCTTTGCCGGGCAGCGCCGTATTCACGACGATATCCTCGCCATCGGAGAGCTTTTCGTCCAGATTGGTCTGCAGGCCAAGATAGCCGGTTTCCCCGGTCACGGTCGTGTAGTTGCCGTCATAGGTAAGAAAGTAAAAATCGACAAATCCGGTTGCCTGCTGTGCATCCTCGATATAGGCCTGAATCTCGTCCTCATCCGAGGTGCTTTTCAGAAAGCCGTTGTACAGATGCAGATAGGTCAGGTTTTTGCGCACCATCTCTTTCAGCATATTGTTGGATTTATGCAGCACCTCTTCCAGATGCGAGGTGCTTTCCTGATAGATGGTCTGCGACACAAACGAGATGTACCGGACGCTGAAACCGGCTGCCAGAAAGACCAAAAGAAGGATGGCAGCGGCGGCAGGCAGCCACTTGTGCCGGGAATGGCAGCTGCGTTTGGTTTCGTGTTTTTCGTCTGCCATTCCGCTCACCTCAGTGTCATGTAGTTTTCAGGCTCTGCAAGCACTGCGCCGCCGCCGGAGACATAATCGCACCATGTGTCTTTTACCCACGTATCTTCGCCCGCAGACGTGCCGCTATTGCCCGCAAGCAGCGTGTCCATCTGCTTTTCCGCTGCCAGACAGGTCACGGTAACGGTGTCGTTATCCCCCAGCGGCTGCCCGTTCCGGGTGATGCCGGTCAGGGTATAGCTGCCGCTTGCCTCTTTTACTTCCACGGCAATGCCGCTGACCACCGGCAGAGAACCGCGGTTGAAGGGCACAAACCCGCCCTCGCAGCCTTCCACAAAGGCGCGGACGGTCTCTTTCAGCTCTGCGCCGGTCATGGTGCGCCGGCGGGACATCAAGCCGTTCGGCATGATCATGGAAGCTGCCATTTTCTGGTTATAATCTGCCTGCAGCACACTGCCGGTAAAGCTGTTTGCGGTGGCAAGCAGCACATCGGTGCCATACACGCCGCGCAGCGTGTTCGCCATCACGGAGAAGGCAGCGTTGCCGCCGTTTGCGTGGAACACGTTGGAATAGCCCTTCCCGGAGGTCAGCACGGTCTCGTTGTCGGCAGGCGCCTCATCGGCAAGGAGCTGGGCATTGAAGGCCTGATATGCCTGCTCAGCGGTAAGCTGGCCTGCGATCATTTTGGAGACCACATCCTTGGAAACGGCAAAAAAATCGTTGGAGGCGATGCGGATATACATGTGGTTTTCGTCCACCGCGCTGCGGGCGTCCTTCATATAATCGGTCAGGCGCAGGGGAACGTTCTGGCTGTAACTCAGCAGGTCCTGTCCATCGGAGATAATGCGGTTCTGCGCCTGTTCGGAGAGCATGACGTTCAGCACCTTCATGGCTTTTTCGCGGCGCGCTGTGTCCTGCTCCAGATCACGGTTCAGGGCGACCTGAAAATAGGGGGTGGTCATGATCCACTTTTCGCCGTTCTGGCTGAAGAAGGGCAAAAAGGTGGTGTCGATGCCCTCATCCTGAAACATCTTCACACCGGCAGAGCTGCCAAAGTACATGGCAACTTCTCCGTTCCGGAACATCCCGGTCACATCGTCGTAATTCAACGCAAGATCGTCTGCCGTAAGGTGGGTATCCTGAATGAACTGCGCCATCCGCTCAAAAGCCCCCGGCCACACGGTGTCGTTCAGACCCACCCGCGCGGTGCTGGCGGGGTCGCTGTAAGCGGTGCGCCACTTGCGCCCCGCGGTGGTGGTAAGCTCGGCAGCGGAAAGCCCCTGCAGCGTTTCCATGCAGGTGTAGTCGTAGGTATAATCGGCGGTAAAGCCGCGGATGCCTACCTTTTCAAATGCCTGACAGGCCGCCACAAAGCTTGCGTAATCGGTGGGCAGGGGGATATCATACTGCTCAAAAAGGCTGCGGTTGACCACAAAGCCGTGGGCATCCGCGCAGACCGGCAGCCAGTTCACGCTGCCATCCTCGTTTTTGAAGCTGTTGAGGTAGGTGTTGTACACAGCGCCGGCCTCATTGGTCATGGCAAGGTTCATCAGGCTGTCCTTCAGGGGAGCCGCATCGTGCAGCGAGAACCGGCAGCAGGTGATGATATCCGGCAGACCGCCGTTCTGCTGCAAAAACTTGTAAAAATCCAGATCGTTGTTGCCGACGATGAACTCAATGTTCACGTCCGGCAGCTGGGACTGGACATAGGGGGCATAGGTCTCGTACAGGTTATTCGTCCACAGATACACCTGAATGGTCTGGGCGTCCTCCTGCTGCTGTACCTGTTCTGCGGTTTTTGTGCCGCAGCCGGTCAGCAGGGAAACCGCCATCACCAATGCCGCAAGCAGGGAAATAAGGCGGTGCAATGTTCTTTTGTTCACTAAATCGTTCTCCTCACAACTCTTGGGCAGCTGCCATTTTCCGGCAAAGCTGCTTTGGCCTACTTGTCGTACATCACTGCCCGCAAGAGTGTGCGCTGTAAAAACCGCCCACGGAAAGGATGCCGCAATTTTTGCACGCTTTCTGTTTTGTACTCTCCCTTTACCGCGAAAGGGCAGAGAATGACAGAGACATAAAAATATTTTACTACTGCCATGAAGGATTTTCAATGAATTTTCACGTATTTATACATAAAAACTACGCGTGTCCGATTTCTTTGCATCGGCGCACATGGCGGGCGGAAAACTGTGGGGGCAGCCTGCGTTACTGCACCCCACGGATGGCATCCGTCGTGATCTTGTACTGTTCCGTCACACGGGCAAACCATTCCCCGGAGCCTTCCAGTGTGCCTGCACGCAGCACCTCGGTCAGCTCATAGGCAGGCTGATAGAGATTGGTGAAGCCAAGGTTCTGGCATACACCCTTGAGCGTGTGTGCCGCACGGAATGCTTCCTGTGCATTTCCTTCCTTCAGCGACTGCTCCAGCTTTGGATAGCTGTCGTCGTTCAAAAACATCAGCGCAAATTTACGGACCATACTCTCACGGGGCAGCCGATGAAATACCTCATCATAATCTGCGCCCATTTCTTTATAACACTCCTGAATCGTCATAATCCCCTGCACGGCCTTTCTTATTTCTTTCTATGTGCGGCACTGCATCGTCACAAAAGTGCCACGTGGATTTGTTGCAGTTTGTTATGTTATCAATATACCATTTATTTAGTAGGATTTCAATTCATTTGCATCGGTATTTTATAAAAATAAGGGCCGCTGTACATTATTTTGTGCAGCAGACCCCTTTGCAGGATGTCCTGCCGCTGTGAAATCTGTTTTTGACGTCCGTGCGAGTAAGCGGTACGATACAAGCATGGACCGGAACGGCAAACGGATGATACAGAACGATCAAGTACAGGAGAATCCCCGGAAAACGAAAACTCAGTTTTCGTGTGGGAAATCTTTCAGCCGTCCGGCAGCGTACCGAATCCATAGGGTTCTCACCTCTCCATGGTTCTCACCGAGCTGCCCGAAGGCAGAAGGATCATTATTCTGTGATGGCTCTTAGCTATGGAGAAGCTGTCATCCATTTACCGTCAACCTACCGCTCATTCCCTCAGTGGGAGATCATCGCATTTGTTACGGACGTGGCTCATCATCACAG
>CEAE01015601.1_pt1 | contig 12485 bp, 10 predicted proteins | sample 554951 | NCBI WGS metagenome assembly CEAE01 (sample SAMEA3182076, study PRJEB8094) | gut metagenome | biome: human; feature: gut; material: Stool; isolation source: human stools | place: Canada | collected 2012-03-28
ATGTACAGTTTAACGGCGGGTATGATGAAGAAAACAGAAATAATAATGCTTCAGAAGAAAAAATGCCTGAGCTTCAGAGCGTTTTGGCAGAAGAGAGCAGAGCATTATATGGCACCCTGAGCAGAAGGCAGAAGAAAAGATATAACAAAATGTACCAGAAGGAACTGTCTAAGAAACAGTGGTCATCTGATATCATTAAAAGAAACAGGAATCTCCGTGGAAATAAAACAGAAAAAGAAAATATATGGACTGTTAAATCAAAGACCATGGTAAATAAGAATGTGCAGACAGCCGCCGGCACTGCAGCAAAGTCTGCCGGTACGGCTGTAAGAACAACGTCAGGAGCGTTGACCGGTACAGCAACATTTGGGGTGACAGCTGCGGTGACAGCTGCTGTTGATACAGCAAAAAATGCTGCACAGGCTGCAGTAAAGGTTTCACAGAAAATGCAACAGCAGACAGCACAGACACAGGCTGAACAGACACAGCAGGCAAAACATGAGACTGCAGCGGCTGTCAGTGATTACAGTGTTTCGCAGGCAGGAGAAAATAACAATTTAATTATGCTTCTCATGGCAGCCATAATATGTATTACAGTTATGCTTACAAGCCTGACGGTAATAATGCAGGCAGCTGTCGATGCATCAGGAGGACAGGGTGATAACAATGGAACTGTCTGCACACAGATAGTAGAGGCAGCACAGAATGAACTTAATGATGCGGACAAGACAGTCGGAGGATACAGGTACAAAAACTGGTATGGGATGGATGCGAACTGGTGTGCCATGTTCGTGTCATACTGTGCAGACAAGTGTGGCTTTATTGAAAAGGGTATCATGCCAAAGACTGCAAGTGTCGCAGCTTCAAAGCAGTGGTATATTAACAATAACCTGTATCATGATGCAGCAAGCGGATATGTGCCAAAGGCAGGTGACATTATTATTTTCGGAAACGGAATGAGCCATACAGGAATTGTGACAGGATATAATCCTGAAACAAAAAAGCTTACAACAATAGAAGGCAACAGCGGAAGAAGCAGCACCACACCTTACCATAAAGGAAGCCATGTAAAAGAGCATACATATTCAATCACATATTCAAAGATAGCTGGCTATGGAACTCCGCAGTATCCGCAGGATGATACAGCGGCTGATGCGGCAGGACAGGAAAATAACTGACAGCGTACCGGAATCCGGCACGCTGGATTTTTTAGGGAGGAATAATTTTATGACAATACCAATCAACAAGGACCCCGACACTGAATATAAAAATGAATTCATGTTCGGTTATACATTAAAAGAAGTGCTGTGTGTTGCGGCTGCACTTTTAATCATTGCAGGTGTAACAGCACTTGTATATTTCAAGTTCAACATAGCACTGAATGTCGGATGTTATTTCGGAATACCGCTTGCATTCCCGGTTATATTTTTAGGCTTCAAGGAATGGTATGGAATGTCAATTACAAGGTTCATAAGTGAACTTGGCTATGAGAAAAAAACCAAGGAGCTTGCATTTGATGCAGACGAGCTTGAAGAATACATCACACCGGTTACACTAAGAAAGAAGTGATGATAATGAGAAAAAATCCATATGAAAAAATCCGCAGGACACTTTTTATCCTGCTTTTTATCCTGCTCGTGTCAGCTGCATGCGTAATGGGGGTAATGCTTATAAAAAATACTCATAATGCAGAAAAAAATAAAGTCAGGGAAACCACGGCAGGGACAGAAAACGCAACAGAAAAAATAAAAGAAACTGAGGCGGATACAGAATATTATTTTGATGAAGACGGATATCTTAAAGTGAAAAAAATCAAAGCTGACGGCTCAGACAATAACACGGAGAATGAACAGGACAATGCGCCTGATGTACGTGATGTTTCACCGGAAGATGATCCCAATGCGGTCTTTCCGGAAACCACTGATGCAGCGGCCGGACAGTCGGCAGAGCAGACACAGGACATATCGCAGCCACAGGCCGGGCAGACGCAGGATGCAACAGCCGGACAGTAAAGTACAGGAGAAAAGATATGATGTTAGAAGAAAAAATTGCAAACGAATTTCAGAGATATTTTCTTTCAATGATGGCAACAAGCAAGGAAAATATTTTTGCACACTCTGATGAAATTGAAGTAAGAAAGCAGATAAAAAATGAACTCTATGAATTCATTGGCACACTGAATGAAGAGCAAAAAGAAATACTTTCAGTGCAGAGCAGCCTGATTGAATCTGTCTACAGGTACAGGAGCGATTTTTATTCAGCTGATGATGATATTTCATGTCAGGATTTTTTAAATGGCTGGATGAAAAGCGTGATGTCATGATATAAAAAAATATTTTACCGGGGTATCAGGGGCGGCGCCCTTGACAAGAAATGTATTCTGTCGGACAGAATGCGTATCTTGCAAATAATTAGTCTACGTTGAGAATGTAATAAAGCATGTTTCTGCTCGAAAAATGACTTAAAATGCATATAAACGACGTATTTTGAAACAAATGAGAGACATATATGCAACATGTGAGATAAAAAAGAAACGTAATTATACGCATTTGGAATACATTTTCAACGCATTTGAAACATAAAAGAGACACCTGTGATATGTCAGTGAAATGATGCTGAAACATAGTGAGACAATTCTGACACATAACAGAAACAGAGGCTTACCCCAACAGCCTGACTAGAAAAAATCAAGGGGCAAATCAAGTAAAAAATATGAACAGACTGGAAAAAAATCGTGAGCCGGAGGTGGTTTTTGTGAGCGAAAAAAAACAAAAAGAATATCCGCACAGACCAAGAAAAGAAATTGACATGGATCAGTATCTTATACTGTATAGACAGGGACTGCCTAACAGGCAGATAGCGTCAAGACTGAAGGTATCACCGCGCACCCTATACAGGAGGATGGAGGAGGAACGAAAGCACTTAAGGAGAAAGAAGGAAAGTGCAGATGGATAACATGACAGTAAGAAAGAATCTTGGAAAAAAGAAAAGCCGCACCTGGATAGATATGGAAAAGGTCTACAGGATGATAGACTCAGGCATGACCGTAACACAGGCTGCCGAGTCACTTGGTGTTTCAAAAGCCACTCTGTACAGGCGCCACAGGGAATACCAGAAACAGGCAGAGTACATGAATGATGACCTGCCGGACCTGCCAACTTAAAATAGTGGTAGTAAGTGGTGGTAGATATTAATAGTTGCATGTTGTAGAATATAATTGTAAAAGAAACGGACAGGCAGATTCAACACAGCCTGTCCGTTTCTATTGGAGGAAAAAATGACAAACGAAAAAATAAAAAAGCTTCAGCTTGAGATTGCAAAAACGACAGAGGCACAAAAGAAATCAGAACAGAAATACAAAGATAAAATCAAGGGATTAAGAGATGAACTGAAAAAAGAAGAGGAACGGCTGAAGCGCGAAAATGATTCACTGATCGGAGACATAGTGAGAGACCTGCTTGGTGAAGTTGATGCAGAGAATATTGAAAGCTTCAGGGAGAAAATCCAGCTTCTGACAGGATTAGAGGATAGTGAAATTGAAAGACCGCAAGATAACCTTCAGGGTGACACAGGAGGAGTACACTCTTATTGATGAAATGAAAAAAACTGAAACAAGGTTCACATATGGAGGCAGATGGGATATGTCTGCCTATATAAGGAACCTTGTTCTGTCACAGACCGGAAAAAAAGACGTTCGTGTAGACATGGAATTAAAAGACCTTAACTATCAGGTCAGAAAAATCGGAGTGAACATCAATCAGATAGCACACAGGCTTAACAGTAATATCGGTGACATGCGTGATGCAGAATATGTTGTTGAGCTCATGAAAGAATTAAACGCCAGGCTGGAAAAGCTCACGGAAAAAATAGAGGAATGAACAAATCCAAGCCAATCAAATTGTAAAATATTTTAATATATTGTTTGGAGCGTACCGGATTCCGGTACGCTCTTTTTGAAAGGCAAAATATGGCAATAACAAAACTTATGCATATGAAGGAGGCACCGGCGGTGCCACACAGACATCTGGCCAATGCTGTGAAATATATTCTTGACGAAAAAAATAACGAAGCAAAAACGTGTGATGGTTTATATGTCGGCGGCAATGCGGGATATGACAGTGAAGATATCATAAAGACATTCCTGGACACAAAAGAACTGTATGGAAAGCTGCATGGCAGGCAGGGATATCATTTTGTAATTTCATTCGAGCCGGGGGAAACGGATGCGGATGAAGCTTATACAATTACAAAAGAGTTTGCAAAAAAGTATCTTGGTGAAAACTATGACTATGTTTTTGCAACGCACACTGACAAAAATCATATTCATTCGCACCTTATCTTTAATTCTGTAAGCAGAACTGACGGATACAAATACAGATATGAAAATGGTGACTGGGAAAGGCATATACAGCCGGTAACGGATGAAATATGCATGGAGCATGGCCTTAAGCCGCTGAAATTTGAAGAGAATAAAAAGAAAGGGCTCTCATATGCAGAATGGAATGAAAAGAAAAACGGCAGAATGAACTGGACACATGTGATAAGAGCAGACATTGACCTGGCATTAAAACATTCTGATACACTGCCGGAGTTCATGGAGCATATGAAGATTGCAGGATATTCAGTAAGAGCCGGAAAGTCGAAGAAGAACGCGACTTATTTTACATACACATACACGGACGATGCCGGAAAAAAACACAGAAGAAGAAGCTATAACATGCCATCCGGATATTCTCCGGAGGATATAGCAAAACGCATAAAGCAGAAAAGCGGAAGCAGGATGTATGAAGAAGTTGCTGATAACCTTGAGAAAAAAGAGAAGCTTGCATCGATTGACGAAATATATAAAAACACAGGCACATACCGAAGGCTTTACCAGGCGGTAAGCTTTTACAGGCTGCCTAATCCGTATGCAGTTACAAAAGGCGTCAGAAGAGACATTATGGCTATAGACAGGCTTCTCGATGAGTGCTCATACATTAAAATGAACAATTTAAAAAACATGAATAACATACAGGACCGGGAAAGCTGGCTTGAAGAAATGATAAATTCACTTAAAAGGGAAAAGTGGAATAAAAAGGATGCTTCAGAGGCATTGGACAGTAGACAGAAAAAACAGCTTGACAGAAAAGAGCAGATAGAAAACGAATTGAAGAATCCTGATATCAGTGATGAAGCTTTTGAAGCCCTTCAGGATGAATATGAACAGCTCAAGGAATATTTGCCGGATGATGATATTTCAAAAAAAGATATGGAAAGACTTTCACAAGAGATAAAGGAACTTGGAAAGGAACTGCGTATGTTAAGAAGAATTAAAAAGACTGAACAGGAGTTTACCGGCAGAAAAACGAAAAAGGTTACCCACGTACCGGAATCCGGAACGTTTAACAAAAATATATAAAAATTTAAAGGAGAATGGAACATGAACGAAAAAATTTATCTGATGGAAATGCAACACAATACTAATGAACATGAGACGGACAGGCTGATTGCATATCTGAAAAAGACTGCAGAGACTGAGATAAAGGAGGATGAAAAATAATGATGAAATATGAAATTTTTAAGGATGTTGTGGAAAATGCAGTACTTGACTACCTGCCTCAGGAGTATCAGAATTCAGAACTTCATTTGAAGCGTGTGAAAAAAGTAAACGGAATTGATTACGACGGACTTGTAGTAAGAAAAGAGGATACAAATGTGTGTCCCGTCATTAATTTGACACAGCTGTATGAGGACTACAAACTGTCAGAGGATATTGAACTTGTTATAAAAAATGCTGCAGATATTGTACTGATGGCATATGATGAAGCACCGGAGAATGAATATCAGGATGTACTGGATGAGGGATTCAGACCAAATATCATTTATGAAATTTCAAACGCGAAAGCTAATGCACAAAGACTGGCAGGGTGCCCGACAAGACAGCTGAACGACCTGACTGTTTCATATAACATATGTCTGTCGGATCATGACGGTCTGTCAAAAACGATTATGGTAAATAATGAAATTGCAGCTGCGCTTGGAATGTCAGAGCAGGAACTTTTTGATACGGCTGAAAAAAATATGGCCAGACTTTTTGAAGTGAATGTAACCAACCTGTTTGATTATGTGTATGGCCAGCTTAAAGACAGGGGAATGAGCGATGAGCAGATTTCAGACTTATTAGGAGGGGATGTAAGCAGACTGTCTGACGGATATCCGTGGATTGTTCAGAATACTTCAAATAATGGTGCAACAGTATTGCTTAACACAGAGGTATTTAAGGAACTGTCCGACCAGGTGGAAGGAAATCTGATTATCATTCCGTCAAGCACGCATGAAGTGCTTGCCATGGATGCAAGGCTGGTGCCAGACTGTGATGACCTTTCGGCTTTCATAGAGCAGACAAACATGGATGTTGTCAGTCCGTCTGAAAGGCTCTCCAACCAGGTGTATATGTACGACAGGAAAGAGAACTCAATAGAAATGGTAACGCGTAATAAGCTTGATATTATTCCACAGGAATCAAAAAATATTTCTTATGAAAAAAATATAAAACCTGAAATCTAGCATTTATCCGAGGTGAAAGCCAATGAAGCTATATGAAGTTAAAGCGCTGGCTCATGAAACACAGTCGCGCATCAGACAAGACTTAAATGCCTGGAACGATTTTCTTGAACATGCATCACGTGTATACAGGTACCGTTTCATGGATCAGATTCTCATATATGCACAGCGACCTGATGCTGTTGCATGTGCTACGATGAACATATGGAACTCTAAAATGGGATGCTGGATTAAGAAGGGCAACCGCGGCATTGCCCTTATTGATGAAAGCAACAGCAGAAAACTTAAGTATGTATGGGATGTAGCCAGTGTTGTACCTAAAATGGGAGGACATCTGCCGAGACTGTGGATACGAAAACCATATCACACTGAAACGATACAGAATCGTCTATTAAAAGTATATGGACTACAGCCGCAGACTGATAAATATGACACAAAGGAGCCGTCTATAGAACATACAATGGACTATCTTGTGGAATATCTGGCTGATGAGTATGCAGCTGATATTGCACAAGAAAAGTATTCGTCTGACAACAGCCCTTTAAGTGAACTTGATGAAGAAAAATACAAGATGGATGAGTACCGCAGAAACGTCAGGGTTTTTTTCAGGTACGGCCTTAACCGGATGATAAAGGAAAGAATGGGCTTATCGACAGGCGGTTTTCCTGATTATGATATGTCATTTATAAAAGACATGCCTGAAAGTGATTTCTGTGAGCTTTCCTCACGCATGACGGATGCAGCACAGCAGGCACTGCGTGAAGTTGGAATTGCAGTTTTAACCTATGACAGGGTGCATGGTATTGACAGGGACCCCAGTGTGGACTATAATGCTTTAAAGCGTAAAAGTGCAGAGAGGGAGGATAAAACATATGGAACTCGAATACATCAAAGCAGGGGACTACGAGATACCGAACCTTATACCGAACAAGGAACCACAGGAGCCGCTGACGAAATTCGGACTTATGCACAGGACCTGGCTGAAAAAGAATTACAGGGCGAAGTTCGATACGATGCTAATGTTCGGGGAACTTCAGGAACACTGCCTGGAGGTACAGAAGAGAGCACAGGACGAGATGGACAGAATCGTGCCGCAGATGAAAAAACAGGAAGGAGTGACAGAGCAGCTGAAGATGCAGGACCAGCTGAAATGGATACGAATGATGAACAGCATCCTGAACAGGGCGGAGGAAATAGTGAGGGATACAGTGATCTACACTTTATAGAAAATGAAATTGTACCGGAATCCGGTACCGGTGAGGATGAGTATGTACCGGAATCCGGCACCGGACTGTATTTCATTCCAGAGCTGCCTACAGAGGATGAGCAGCGCATAAAGGTAGAAAAATACGGCTATCTGAATCCGCGGAAAGCTGATTATATACCTCATGACTATATTAAACAGGTCATGCTCCGTGAAACCGGCTTTGAAGGAGGCTTTGACAGAGTCGTACAGATTTTCCAGAATGAGATGGAAGCCGGTAAAAGAACAGCACTTATCAAAAAGGAATACGGACTTGGCGGGGCGAGCTGGCCGGTTGACGGCATGGGGCTTCATGGATATGACACATATGGTTCTCAGGGCATACGTTTCCAGTGGCGTGATGAGCAGGGCGAAGCAGAAGGCACACTGTCATGGAGCAGCGTTGAACAGGAAATCGGAACCCTTATACTAACCGGTGAGTACAAAAGCCGTGACAGACAGAATAATGATATTATTCCGGAAGCTGAGGAATCAGATAATATTTCTCAAACAACAGAAATGCAGGAGCAGTCCACGGATAAATATAAATCAGAGGCACCAGAGCAGCTCAGCTTCACAGACTTAATAAATATAGAGCCGGATAAGACGGAAAATGATACTCAGCCGGAGGCATTAGATGAAACAGAGGCTGAACATCCGGATAATGCAGAACAACAGAATAATGAAGATTTTACCGAAAGAGCAGCTGATTACACTGCTCTTTTAGTTTTGGCAGAAGCTGATGCATCCACACTTACCAAGAGGCAGAAAGCACAGCGTAACATTTCAGCACTCAAAATTCTCAAGCAGATAGAAAATGAAAAACGTCCTGCAACAGCCGATGAGAGGACAATCATGTCCGCATATCTTGGATGGGGAGGAATACCGGAAATATTTGATGCTGAAAATGCTTCATGGTCAGAAGAATACGGCATATTAAAAAGCCTGCTGACAACCACTGAATATGACAGTGCAAGGGCGAGCACACTTAATGCACATTTTACGGATAAATCTGTCATTGATGCGATGTATAAGGTGCTTAACAACCTGGGCTTTACAAAAGGCAATATCCTTGAGCCATCAATGGGAATAGGAAACTTCTTCTCAAGGCTGCCGGCAGATATGAGTGCATCTAGACTCTACGGAGTGGAGCTTGACCCGGTAACAGGAAAGATGGCGCAGCTTATATATCCTGATGCACACATTGAAGTCAAGGGCTATGAAAAGACAGATTTTCAGAATGATTTTTTTGATGTGGCCATAGGAAACGTGCCGTTTGGCCAGTATAAAGTTCTGGATAAGTCATATGACAAACACAATTTCTATATCCACGATTATTTTTTTGCAAAGACAATCGACAAGGTGCGTCCGGGAGGAGTGATAGCTTTTATTACAAGCAAGGGCACCATGGACAAGGCTAATCCTTCAGTCAGAAGGTATATAGCCCAGAGAACACAGCTGTTAGGAGCAATAAGACTTCCAAACGATGCGTTTAAAAATGCCGGAACATCCGTTACATCAGACATTATTTTTCTGAAGAAGAGGGATATGTACATAGATACGGATGAAGACTGGATACATCTCGGTACAGATGAAAACGGAATAGAGATGAACAGCTATTTCGTTAACAACCCGCACATGGTGCTTGGTAAAATGGAAATGGTAAGCGGTCCTCATGGAATGGAGAGTGCCTGCGTACCGGAATCTGGCACTTCACTGGCAGACAGGCTCAGACAGGCTGTACAGATGATACGCGGCGAAATTTCCATTGATGATACTGAAATATCTGATGAAGAGCTTGAGGATGAAAGCATACCTGCAGAGGCAGGAGTTAAAAATTTCTCCTACTGTTCAGTAAATGGAAAAATATATTACAGGGAAAACTCAATAATGCGACCACAGGACATTCCGGAAAAAACAGCTGAGCGCATGAAAGGCCTGATTGATGTGCGGGACAGCGTGTCAGAGCTTATTGAATTACAGCTTGATGATGCGTCCGATGAAGAAATCAGGGCATCACAGGCAAGGCTCAACAATGTTTACGACGGCTTCGTTAAAAAGTTCGGGTACTTAAATTCCAGGATAAACCAGACCGCATTCAGGGAAGACGCAGGCTACAGCCTTATATCATCACTAGAGGAGACTGATGATGACGGAAAGGTTGTGGGCAAAGCAGATATGTTTAGCAAAAGAACCATCAGAAAGGCTGTTCCTGTTACACATGTGGATACATCTGTTGAGGCACTGTCCGTTTCGATGGGAGAAAAAGCAGCTGTTGACCTTGAATATATGGAAGGGCTTACCGCAAAAAGCCGGGAGGAAATAATAAGTGACCTTAAGGGCATTATTTTTAAGGTGCCGGAATCCGGTACCTGGCAGACTTCAGAGGAATATCTTTCCGGAAATATAAGAAAGAAACTGATTTCTGCAGAAAAAGCATTACAGGGGGATGTATCATATTCCGATAATGTGGAATATCTTAAGAAGGCAATGCCAAAACCTCTTACAGCATCAGAGATAGAAGTGAGGCTTGGGGCTACATGGATTAACGCAGAGTATATAGAGCAGTTTATGAAAGATGTGCTGCATACACCGCAGAGACTGTTTTCAAGGGAGTGGGTGGCAGTAAAATTTGCCCCGATTAACTGTGAATGGAATATAAAAGGAAAGAATGCAGATTCATATAATCCCCTTGTCACAGGAACATACGGAACCGGCAGAATTAATGCTTATCAGATACTTGAGAATACGCTGAACCTTAAGGATGTAAAAGTCTATGACAGGATACTTCAGCCTGACGGCAGCGAAAAGCGTGTAATAAACAGGGAGCAGACAATGCTTGCATCGCAGAAACAGGATGCATTAAAGGAGGCGTTCAAGGACTGGATATTCAGGGATCCGGAAAGAAGGGAGGTACTTGTAAAAAAATACAATGAGCTATTCAACTCCTCAAGACCGAGAACGTATGACGGATCACATCTCAAGTTTCCGGGAATGACACCTGATGTGGAGCTGAAGCCTCACCAGCTGAATGCAGTAGCACATGTCATGTATGGAGACAATACGCTGCTTGCACACTGTGTGGGAGCGGGAAAGACCTTTGAGATGATTGCTTCTGCGATGGAATCGAAGAGGCTGGGACTGTGCCACAAGTCGCTTTTTGTTGTTCCAAACCATCTGACAGAACAGTGGGCAGGGGATTTTTTACGTCTGTATCCGGGGGCAAATATTCTTGCTGCAACTGAAAAGGATTTTGAGCCGGCACGCAGAAAACGATTCTGTGCGAGGATTGCAACAGGTGATTATGATGCAGTTATCATAGGGCACACCCAGTTCGCTAAAATACCACTGTCAGATGAAAGACAGAAGAGACTCATGCAGGAACAGATAGATGAGATTACTGAGTCGATAAGTGAGGCTAAGGCATCAAACGGAGAGCATTTTACTATAAAACAGATGGAAAAGACAAAGAAAAATCTGGAGGTAAGGCTTGCTAAACTTAATGATGCAGGCAGAAAGGATAATGCAGTTACATTTGAACAGCTTGGAGTTGACAGGCTGTTTGTTGATGAGAGCCAGGAATTTAAGAACCTGTTTCTGTTTACAAAAATGAGAAATGTTGCAGGAATATCACAGAATGATTCGCAGAAGGCATCGGACATGTACGGGAAATGCAGATATATTGATGAGATAACAGGCGGCCGCGGCATAACATTTGCTACCGGAACACCTATATCAAACTCCATGACTGAGCTTTATACCAATATGCGTTATCTGCAGGCGGGACGGTTAAAGGAGCTTGGCTTTGAGAATTTTGATGCATGGGCTTCAACATTCGGAGAGACACAGACAGCAATAGAACTTGCCCCTGAGGGCACAGGATACCGTGCAAAGACAAGATTTGCAAAGTTTTTTAACCTGCCGGAGCTTATATCCCTTTTTAAAGAGAGTGCAGATATACAGACAGCTGACATGCTTAAACTTCCTGTGCCTGAATGTGATTACGAGAATGTGGTTTTAAAGCCGAGTGTGTTTCAGCAGGATATAGTCAAATCGCTTGGGGACAGGGCAGAGAACATAAGAAAAGGAGGGGTTGATTCAAGCATCGACAATATGCTCAAGGTAACGAGCGATGGACGCAAATGTGCCATTGACCAGCGGCTCATAAATCCGGATCTGCCTGACAATGAGAATTCAAAAGTGAATGCATGTGCTGCCAGGGCATATGACATATGGAAGGAGACAGCGGAAGACAAATCAACGCAGCTTATTTTCTGTGATGCTTCAACACCGCGCAGTGACGGAGGTTTTGATGTGTACCATGCCATTAAGGACAAGCTGATTGCCAAGGGGGTGCCGGATAAGGAAATTGCCTTTATACATGATGCCAACACAAAAAAACAGAAAGCTGAGCTGTTTTCAAAGGTAAGAAGCGGCCAGGTACGTTTTCTGTTAGGTTCAACAGCAAAGATGGGAGCCGGCACCAATGTGCAGACAAGGCTCATAGCACTCCACCACATAGATGTGCCGTGGAGACCATCTGATGTAGGACGGATTTTGCGGACATTCAAAATAAAAAAGAATGTGGAGGTAACAGACAATGGCAAAGACAATTTTTGAGGAAATGGGCGGCAAATACGAAAGGCAAGGCGATTATTTAATACCGTGCTTAACTGTACCCGCCGAAGAAGAACAG
>CEAE01010338.1_pt1 | contig 12482 bp, 7 predicted proteins | sample 554951 | NCBI WGS metagenome assembly CEAE01 (sample SAMEA3182076, study PRJEB8094) | gut metagenome | biome: human; feature: gut; material: Stool; isolation source: human stools | place: Canada | collected 2012-03-28
CAGCGGGGGCGGGAGCGGCAGCGGGAGCCGGAGCGGCAGCGGAAGCAGCGGCCGGTGCGGCCACAGGGGCGGCGGCAGGAGCCGCAGCGGGGGCGTCAGCCTTCTCCACGGACACCTGGAAGGGCTTCCCGTCGATGGTGACGGTGAAGGTGCCGGTGCAGTTGTCCCGGTTGCCCATCATCAAATGGGGGGGCTGATAGCTGGCGGCGAAGGGCTGGATGGCGCGGGTGGTGTAGCCGGAGCCAGTCACCGCGGGGGTGTTGGTGTAGTACACATGGCCCTGCCAGGCGGGCATGGGGGGCAGATCCTCCGCCTTGGGGGCCTTGGGGGCGGCGGGAGCCGCCTTCTTAGGCTCCTCCTTCTTGGGGAAGCCAGCCTCACGGTCCTTGAAGAACGCAGTGGCCACCTGGGGGAAGGCGATGTAGGACAGCACATCCTCGTCACACTTGGCGGTATCGCCCAGCTCCTTCTTGGTCTTCTCAAACTCGGGCTCCAGAGAGTCGGCAAAGCGGCCCTTCACCAGGGGGGTGTCGCCCAGGATCTTCTTCTGGATCTCCGCGTCGATGGGGGCGGGAGTGCGGCCGTACTCGCCGCGGCAATAGGCCTTGATCTCCTTGCCCACCACCTTGTAGCGCTCGCCGGCCAGCACGTTCTGCACAGCCTGAGAGCCCACCATCTGGCTGGTGGGGGTGACCAGAGGAGGATAGCCCAGGTCGGCGCGGACCTTGGGGGTCTCGGCCAGGGCCTCGTCCAGCTTGTCCATAGCGTTCATCATCTTCAGCTGGGAGATCAGGTTGGACAGCATTCCGCCGGGGATCTGATAGTTCAGGCACTGGGTGTCGGTGGCCATGGAGATGGGATCCAGAGTGCCATCCTTCAGGAAGTCGGCACGGACCCCCTTAAAGAAGTCGGCCATCTTGATCAGGGCCTTGTCGTCCAGGTCCACCTGATAGCCGAGCTGGCGCAGAGCATAGGCCAGGGTCTCGGTGGCGGGCTGGGCGGTGCCGCCGGACATGGGGGAGATGGCGGTATCCAGCACATCGGCGCCGGCCTCCACCGACTTCAGGCAGGTCATAAAGGCCAGGCCGGTGGTGCAGTGGGTGTGGATGACCAGGGGCAGCTCGGGCACCGCGTCCTTGATGGCGGAGACCAGGTCATAGGCGTCCTTGGGCCCCATGATGCCGGCCATGTCCTTGATGCAGATGGAGGAGACACCCATCTTCTTCAGGTCCTTCACCATCTGGACGTTCTTCTCCAGGGTGTGGACCGGGCTGGTGGTGAAGCAGATGGTACCGGAGGCGTGAGCGCCCTGCTTCACGGTCTCATCAATGGCAACCTCCAGATTGCGAACATCGTTCAGCGCGTCAAAGATGCGGATGATGTCGATGCCGTTCTTCACAGAGTACTCCACGAATTTGCGGACCACATCGTCGGGGTAGTGCTTATAGCCCAGGATGTTCTGGCCGCGCAGGAGCATCTGGAGCTTGGTGTTGGGCATCTTGGCGCGGATCTTGCGCAGCCGGTCCCAAGGGTCCTCCCGCAGGTAGCGCAGGCAGACGTCAAAGGTGGCGCCGCCCCACACCTCGGCGGAGTAGAAGCCAGCCTGGTCCATCGTCTCCAGGATGGGCTCGAACTTGTCATAGGGGAGCCGCGTGGCGATCAGCGACTGATTTGCGTCACGCAGTACCGTCTCTGTAAATTGTACCTTTCTCATGTTGAATCGACCTCCAAATATTGCTGTGGGTGCTCTCACAAAAATTCGGATCTGCCTCACTTTCAGCATTCCGGTCCGTGAAGCCGGCTCACTTCGCCGGAAAACTCACTTGTAGCTATTGTAGTATATCTTACGCCGCAACGCAACCCCCTTTGGTAGAAATACTTTGCTTTTTCCAGTCAAAAAACTCCAGATGCCGGAAAGCCTCCCGGTTTTCCGGAAAATATAGAAAAACACCGCAGGCAGTTGGGAAGGTAACTGCTGCGGTGTTCAAGTTCGGGGTAAATCGATCTGTCCGTCCAAACGGCTGCTCACCGTTCGCTGCACGGCTGAGACTTCTCACGATAACCGGAGAACTCCTCTCCGAAGATCAGATCGTCCACGTCCCTGTCTTCCCGTACACGGTTCCAGATGCTGTCTGGCTCACGCTTCATCATCGTCATGCTGATTCACCTCCTGATAGTTTTGATTTGTCCGGACACGGGGCACACAAAAGGCTCCATGTACGCACCGGATCATCCGGCTTCTTGCAGGCAGAACTCCGCCGTCTTTCGACGCCGCCTGTTTAGCTGCTGCGGACCCGCCTACGCTCTCTCCGCCTCCGCTGAGTGGTTCCGGTCCCCGCTCGGCCAGTCACGGCAGCACATTGCCGCTTCTATCGCCCACAGTTTCTGTGTAAAATGGCCGCTCTACTCAACATTTTCTTTCACTTTCAAGATCCTGCACCACCACAGGCTTACGGCTGCCCTTCGCAGATCCTCCTGCCGGACTTGCGCTATTGTAAACCCTCTCTCCAGGTTTGTCAAGAACTTTTTCTCAAAAAATGAAACTCCACGTTTTTTGTCCTGCATTTTTTCCTGCATAAGAGCAGTCTCCCATTCTTCTGGCAGCTGTTGTTCCATCCCCAAAACGCACTTGTGCCCGCCTCCCCTTGGGAAGGCGGGCACCGCATTATCCCTTGGTCTGCTTCAGCAGCTCCAGCAGCAGTTCCTCGTTCCGGAGGGCCGCTTTGGCCAGCGCCTCCGACTTCTGCCGCAGGCGGACCAGATTGCCCTCATAGTCCGCCATCATGCGGTCGGCACAGGCGATGGCCTCCTCCCGGTCGAATCGTTCCACATGGCCGGCGGAGGGCATATCCAGCTCCTGGAGATAGCTCTCCACCTTTGGGTCGTACACCAGGCCGATGCAGGGTACCGCCATCCGCGCGGCGAAAATCAGGGTGTGCAGGCGCATGGCCACACACAGCTCGGCCTCCCCCAGCACCGCCATCAGCTCCCGGGGGGTGGTGGCCGTATCCAGGAGATAGGAGGGCTCCTCCATGGCCTGGCGCACCAGACCGGTGGTGTTCCGGTCGTGCTTGGGCTGCATCAGAAGAAACAGGATCTCCATCCCATAGGTCCGCCGCAGATGGTCGCACAGGCCGGCCAGCTTTTGGGGAAATTCCTCCGTCCCCGGCCAGTCCCGCACTGAGACCACCGCAAACCTGCTCCCTTGGGGAAGGCGGGCCGCCTGGAGCAGCTCCATCCCCCGTTCCCGGGAAGCGGGGGGCAGATTAAACACCGGATCCGCCGTCACATGGAGGTCGGGGCGTGTCACCCCCATCTCCTGGAGTTCCCGGGCGGAGCTCCCGTCCCGGAGGGTCACCAGGGCGGCCCGCTCCACCGCCCGCCGGACCCGGCGGCGGTTAGACGGCTTCTGCACCGGGCCGATGCCGTTGGCATAGAGCATCACCGGCTTATGGAACAGCTCCGCCGCCTGAATGATAGACAGGTAATACAGCAGGGATCGGGTGGAGGTCCGGTCCTGAAGCAGGCTCCCTCCGCCGGACAGCAGAGCGTCACACCGCCAGAGGGATTTCAGCACCTTCCATACCTGGAAGCGGGGGACCGCCTCCAGACCACACAGGTCCCAGGTCAGCTCCGGGTCGTTGGACAGCACGGTCACCGCCACATCCCGGCTGGCGGCCAGGATCCCCTCATGGATAGACTGGAGGATCGCGTCGTCCCCGGCGTTGGAGAAGCCGTAATAGCCGCTCATCACCACATGATAGCGGCGGCGGTGCACCTGGTCATACACCGCCAGGCAGTCCTCCGCCATGCGGCGCACCGAGTAGTGCTCCTGCACCACCTGCCGGCCATAGCGGCCCAGCGCCCGCTTCTCTTCCTCCGGCAGCGCCAGGGCGGAGGTCACCGCCTCCAGCAGCACCGCCTCCGTGGCGATGGGGTCGGTGCGGCAGCAGAAGTTGGTGTCGATGGCCTTCTCCAGCAGCTCCGGACGGAACAGGCCGGTGTGGCCCTGGGCCCCGGAAAGCACCACAGGCTTCTCCGCCGCCATGGCCTCCAGAGCGGAGCGGGAGACCCCCACAAACAGGTCGCAGGCGGCTGCCACGACGTTGATATCCGTCCTGGGGCCGGTCAGCACCACACAGGGGCGGCCCAGCTTCAGGTTCACCTCCTGGGCCTGCCGGTCCAGCTCTTCAAACACATCCCCGCCGCCGGTGATCAGGATCCGCACCCCGGGCGCCGCCCGGTCAAGCTGGGGCGCCAGCTCAATGAGCTGCCGGGCTGCCAGGGAGCTGGCCTGATCCAGCCGGCTGACATGGCCGATCACCGGGTCATCCCCCAGGCAGAACTCCTCCCGCACCGCCTCCCCGGAGACCCCGGGAGAAAATTTCTCCGTATCGATCCCGTTGATGGTCAGGGTAATGTGTCCAGCAGGGACCCCGTACTCCTGGATCAGATAGTCCCGGATGTCCTCGCTCACCGCCAGGGTGCGCTGCCCCCAGTTGGACAGCAGCTTCAGCATCCCGCTGACCTGGAACACCCCGTGGCAGGAGGTGACGAAGGGGAACCCCAGCTCCCGCTGGAGGGTGCCGCACAGAAAGGCTGGGATCCGGGCGTGGGCGTGGACGATGTCAGGCCGCTCCTCCCGCAGGATCCGCCGGAGCAGGGTCCGGGAGCGGAGCATATCCCCCACGCTGCGCCGGTGCATGGGGACGGCGTAGTGCCGGATCCCCGCCGCCTCTACCTCGGCCACATATACGCCGCCGTTGGAGGCAATGACCACCTCATGTCCCCGGGCCTTCAGCTCCTTGGCCAGCTCCACGATGTGGGTCTCCGCGCCGCCGATGCCCAGCCCCATGGTCGCCATAAAGATCTTCATGGCTCCCTCACTGATCCCCGCCGGGGATCTGGAGGTCCACAATGGTCCCCACAAAATTGGCATACTTGGTATTGAAGTTCCGGTTGGAGTTGACCCCCAGGCTGTAAATACGGTTGAGCATCACACTGCCGTTCCCCTCGATCAGGGCCTCACCCTCAATGGTCAAAAGGATGTTGTAGCAGTCCTCGGCGGGCAGCATGGCCACCGTCCCGTCGTTCAGCTTGCCTTCATAGGTCCCGCCGCTGACCTGAATGTCTGTAATGGTGCCCAGAGAGCCGCCGGTGCTGCGCTCCTTGTCAAACATCTGGTCCCCCACCTGGATGGCGTCCAGCATATACTCCGGCTGGTTCTCCAGCTCCATCTGATAGACCACCGTGGTGGTCCCCACATTGCTCCCCGTCTGAGGCTTATGCGTCTTGACATAGACGGCGGCCACCATCGCCGCCACCACCAGAAGGACGATCACGTCCACGATGCTGATCTTGCCGAACAGCCGTCCGTCCCGATCCATGATCTTCACTGCTCAGCCCCCCTTTCGATCTCAGTCACAGGGCCGCTGCCCATGTAGCCCGGTCCCCGGACATAGGCCAGCTGGCCCACCCGGAAGTCATAGCCGCCGCCCAGCAGCAGGGCTCCTCCGTCTCCGCTGGTGGTGCAGGTGCTCTCCACCGTGACATATACGTCCTCATAGCCCTCCAGCACCGCGTTCACATAGACCTGCCGCTCCTGATCCAGGACCTGGACCTCCGCGGGTCTGGCCTCCACCGAGACCACGCTGCCCATCTGATAGTTTTTCACCGCGTCCTCCAGCTGGTCGCCGGGCTGGATGAGGGCGCTCTCCCCCTCCTTCATCTTCTGAAACATGACGGTATAGCGCACCGGGGCGGCGGTGGGGGCGGTCTCTCCGCCGGAGCGCAGGCCGATCCAGGCCGCCGCGGCCCCCACCAGCAGGACCGCCACCAGAATGATGGCGTCGAACAGATTCAGCCGCAGCCGAAATTTGTGGTTATTTTGTTCCATGAGATACTCCTTTCAGGATGTCAAGGTAAACTTGTTCCACGTTTTTTGCAAAGATCTCGCCGGTGAACCGCTCCCGGAACACCTCCCGGGCCCGCTCTCCCATGCGCGCCCGCTCCTCCGGGCGGTCCATCAGCCGGGCGATGCAGACGGCCAGGGCCTGGCTGTCCCGGCTGGGGAAGATCAGTCCGTTGTCCCCGTCCTTCACCAGCCAGGGGTTGCCCCCGTAGTCGCTGACGATGGAGGGCAGCCCCAGGCTCATCCCCTCCAGAAGGGCCATACTGGTGGCCTCTGTGCCGTAGGAGGCGTTGAGCTGCACATCCAGAATGGACAGCAGTGCGGCCACATCGGACCGGAAGCCCAGCAGGGACATCACATCCTCCACGCCTTCTTCCGCCACTGCCTTCCGAAGCTCCGCTTCAAAGGCGCCGGTCCCCGCCGCCAGGATGCGGAACTTCCGCCCCTGCTCCTTGAGGATGCGGGCGGCCTGAGCCAGGTACACATGGCCCTTATACTCCTCCAGGCGGGCCAGGATGCCAAGAGTGAAGGTGTCCTCATCCAGGCCCAGGGAGGCCCGCAGCCGCGCCCGCTCCTCCGGAGGGGCCGGGACCACCGGAGCTACTCCGTTCATCACAATGGTGATCTTCTTCGGGGAGATCCCGCCGTCCGTCAGATTTTCTGCCGTAGCCGGGCTGACGGCAATGATCCGGTCCGCGTAGTGCTCATTCAGCCACTTGTTGACCCACCGGCCGGGGGGGTACCGCAGCTTGGCGGGTACCGGGAAGGCGGAGTGCCGGCTGTACACCACCGGGACACCGCACTGCCGGGCGGCGACGCGCCCCGACAGGGCCCCGTGGGTGTGGACCAGATCGGGCCGCTCCCGGCGGAGCAACTCCTTCAGCGCCTTGACGTCCTCCTTGTGGTAGGAGCGGTCCGCCATACCGTCCACCTCCAGCACCCGGGCCCCCGCCTCCTCCAGCGGCTCCTTCAGCAGGCTGCCTTTTGGAACAGCCACCCAGGTCTCAAACCGGCTGCTGTCGGCATACCGCAGATAGTTGAGGATCACCCGTCCCGCGCCGCCGATGTTGGTATCGCTGATCACATTCAGCACCCGGATCACACCTTCAGCCCCCTCTCCGGAAGCTGGCCCCGCCGGGCCAGCAGCGCCCCCAGGGCCAGCCAGGCCCAGAACAGGAGCAGCACACGGTAATTATAGAAGGAGTAGTCTGTCATCGCCTGGACCAGGAAGCCGGCTATCCCGCTGACTGCCGCCGTCTGATACAGGCGGCTGAAGAGGTCCTTCTCCCGGCAGAAGGCGGCGCACAGGTCCCGGAAATAGTGGAACAGCAGCAGGACGAACACCACCAGGGCCACCACGCCCGCGTCGCACACGATCTGAAGGAACAGATTGTGGGCGTGGGGGGCCACGATGCCGCTGTAACTGTACTTGGGATACACCAGATTGAAGGCCGCGTCCCCCGGTCCGATGCCGCACATCCAGTAGTCCTTCAGCATGGCCAGGGTGCCCATCCAGATGTACACCCGGTAGGAGGTGGAGCTGTCCCCCAGGTTTCCGATGCTGGCAAAGCGGTTGATCACCGCGTCCGGCAGAACAAAGTACAGGACCACCAGCAGCAGGGGGGTCAGCAGCAGCAGCCGGGGCTGGAGAAACAGCACAAAGACGAAGCCGGCAAACAGCAGGCCCAGCCACGCCCCCCGGGACAGGGTGAGCAGCATACACACGCACATGATGCCGCAGCAGCAGAAGTAGAACACACGCATCCCCCAGTCCTTGGCGGCCAGAAGGCCCGCCCCGCCCAGGGGGATGGCCAGGATCAGGTACTGTCCCAGCATATTGGGGTTCTCCAAAGTGGAGGGCACCCGGAACACGTCGCCGAACATCTCACTGTCCGCCCAAGCGGCGGACTGATAGCCCCAGCCGAACAGGTACTGGCAGATGCCGTACAGGGCCACCGCCGTCCCCGCCATCACCAGCAGGAGCAGCAGGGTGTCCAGCTGCCGCCGGGTGGTGATGGAATTTTCCAGAATGACGGCGAAGAGGATGAAGGCCACCGTCAGCACGCCGCCCAGCAGACTGCCCGCCCGGGTCACAGAGAACCAGGTCCCAGCCAGATAGATGGCCGCATACAGCCAGAGATAGCGGTTCATAGGTGCGTAGTACAGCTTCCGCCCGCTGTCCGCCATCAGGTTCAGCAGCAGGGAAAATGCGCTGACCAGCACCAGTCCCAGCACCGCCATCGTGGGGATGATGGGGGCCAGCACTGCCGCAGCCCCCGCCCACAGCCAGCATTTTTGAAAAATGCTGCCCTCAAACAGCCTGTCCAGGCGCAGGGCCCGGTACAGGCGGCACAGTCCTCCGTGGATCCACCGCCAGAGCCGGGCAAAGACACTGTGGTCCGACTCCGCCTGCTCCAGCTGGAGTGGGGGGTGGATGAACCACTGAATGAGCCCGCTGCCCCTCCACTGCCCGCCGAACCACAGGCACAGGGCCGCCAGCACCCGGTACACGGCGCTGGCCTGCACGATCGTTCGCATTCGTTCCATACCTCAACCTCGTTTCAAGATTCGTTTCATCAGATCCCGGGCCAGCCCCATCTCCTCCAGACGCATCAGGCCGGCCAGCAGGAAATAGACCGCCGCCCCCAGCGCCGCGCAGGCCCCCAGCAGAAGCAGCTCCCCCGCTTTGCCCGCGGGCAGAAGGGCGGACAGGCTGTTCCGGGCCAGCCAGACCACCGCCGCCATCCCCGCCGTGGACGCCAGCATTTTCAAAAAGTCCGCCCCAAAGCCGCCGGAGAGGATCCCCTCCCCCCGCAGCTCCATGGGGACCAGCAGCAGCACGGCATACAGCGTGGAGGACACCGTGGAGGCGATGGCCAGTCCGGCCACGCCCATGGGCTCCGTCAGCACCATGCAGAGAAGGATGTTGGCCAGGATGGACACGCCTCCGGCCACCAGGGGCGTCCGCCCATCCTGCCGGGCGAAATAGGCACGGCTGAGAATGTTCTGAAGCCCGTAGCCCACCATCCCCAGCGAGACCCACACCAGGGCCTCCGAGGTGATGGAGACAGAAAACGCGTCAAACTCCCCGCCCCCGTACAGGAAGGACACCATGGGCCTGGCCAGCACCATCAGACCCGCCGCCATGGGCAGGACAAAAAACAGGCTGCCGTGGACGGTCTGCCGGAGGGTATCCCGGAAGGCCCCCTCCTGGTGCTCCGCCGTCAGGCGGGACAGACGGGGGAAAATCACATTGGTGATAGACAGGATGAACACCCCGGCGATCACCAGATACAGGTTGGTGGAGTACTCCATGGCGGACACCCCCGCGCCCTCGTACAGTCGGGAACCGAACTTGGTGTTGATGGTCAGGTTGATGGGCTGCACCCAGGTGGAGATCATCACCGGCCCCATCAGGGCAAAGGCCTTCCGCATCCCCTCTGAACGGAAGGAGAAGTCCGGCCGGTACCGGAAGTCCAGCTGGCGCAGCGAAGGCGCCTGGACCACCGCCTGGAGCAGCCAGCCCAGCAGATAGGCTCCAGCCAGCCCGTACACCCCAAACCGCTCGTCCAGGAAAAAGAAGTAGCCGATGATCACCAGATTGGACACCGTGCTGATGAGGGCCGGAATATTGAACCGGTCCATGGCCTGGAGGATCCCCACAAAGGAGAAGGCCACCCCGGTGAACAGCACCGTGGGGAACATCACCCGGGTGAGGGAGGCCGCCAGTTCCGCCGTCTGCGGGTCATAGCCGTCCGCGAACAGGGTCACCAGGGGCTGGGCGAACAGGATGCCCAGCACGGTGAGGACTGCGGTGAGCAGAGCCATCACCGACAGGAAGTTGCTTCCAAAGCGGAAGGCCTCCTTTTTCCCTCTCTGGGTGAGATACTCGCTGAACACCGGGATGAAACAGGCCGCGATGGCCGAGGCGAACACCACATCGAAAAACACCCGGGGGATGCGGCTGGCGATATAGAACGCCTTGGCCTCCATGCCGGTGGTCCCGTAGTGCACCGCCATCAGGTGATCCCGGAACAGGCCCAGCACCTTCCCCAGCAGGGTGATGGCCATGACCACGCTGATGGTCCTGGTGGAATGATCCTTGTTTTCTGACAATGTTTCCTCTCCTCTCTCCATACCCCGCCCCCAGTCCGGGGGCGAATCGCTTTATTGTACACCAACCCACCCCCTTTTTCAACCGCTCTCCCACAGTTTCCATCGGGATTCATGGTCTGTTCATACTTTCCACCTGTTTCTTAAATTTTTATTAAAGTTTCCGCTTCTGCCGTTTTTTGGCGGGCTGTCCGCATTGAAATCAAAGATCGTTCCTGCTATAATGAGGTCTATTCCATTTTCGCTTTTCCTCCGGCCCCGTCTGGGGCCCGCCTGTACATATCCATCTCCAGACGAATAAGGAGCGTCAACATGAAGTATCCCAACCTGCACGATCTGTCCAAGCGCGCCGCCGCCCTGGTGCTGACCGCGGCGCTGCTCGTCCCGTCCGCCTTCGCTTCCGCCGGCACGACACGGCTGAGCACCTCCCGCACCCTGGCCGACGGCCTGACGTACATCAATACCATCTCGGAGCACCCCTCCTCCGGCCGGATTGAAAGTTTCTCCTTCCAGCTGGAGCCGGGCAGCGACGTCACCCCCATCATGGTCCAGTCCTCCGGCACCATTTACGGGGCCGCCACCATCAACAAGGCGGTCAGCTATGCAGAGAGTTTGGGATACCATGTGGTGGGCGGCATCAATAGCGACTTTTTCACTATGGGCAGCGGCATCCCCAACGGCATCTCCATCGAGAAGGGGGTATACAAGTCCAGCCCGGAGGGAAACCATGCCATCTCCGTGGTGGACGGCCGTCTGGAGCTGTCCGCCTCCCCACAGGTGGAACTCACCCTGACCAACCGCCGGGATGACAGCTCGGTCTCCCTCACCCACTTCAACAAGTGGCGCAACTCCTCCGGCGGACTCTACCTTTATAATGAGGACTTCTCCTCCGTCTCCACCCGCACCGACTCCGCCGGCGGCCGGATGGTCCGTTTCCAAGTCACAGAGGATGACCGGGACACCCCCCTCACCGTCAACGGCGAGCTTACTTTGGAGGTCACGGAGGTCTTTGAGGCCCAGGACGCCGTCACCATCGGCGAGGACAACTATATCCTCACTGCCGCCTATGAATCCGGCTTTTCCGAGCTGTTCGCCAGCTATCAGGTGGGGGACAAGGTCACCCTGTCCGCCTCCTGCTCTGACCGCGCCATCTCCGACGCCCAGTGGGCGGGGGGCTGCGGCGACATCATGATCGCTGGCGGAAAAATGACGGACAGCTCCACCTGGCACTATGCCACCGGCCAGGCTCCCCGCACCGCAGTGGGGGTGAAGGAGGACGGCACCATGGTGTTCTACGCGGTGGACGGCCGGCAGTCCGGCTACTCCGCCGGTCTGACCCAGAAGGACCTGGCTGACGAGCTGCTCCAGCAGGGCTGTCAGTGGGCAGTGAACCTGGACGGCGGCGGCTCCACAACCCTCAGTGTCCTGCTCCCGGGCAGCAGCGCCCCGGCGGTGGACAACTCCCCCTCCGGCGGCTCTCTCCGGGCCTGCGCCACCTTCATCCTGCTGGTCACCGACGCCCCCACGGACCGGGAGCCGGAGCGCCTGGCCCTTCAGCAGGACGGTCTGACCGTGCTCACCGGTTCCTCCCTGACTCTGGGCGATGTGGCCGCCGTGGACGGCGGCGCCGCCACCGTCTCCAGCCGCGTCTCCGACGCTGAGTTCTCCTCCAAAAATGAGCTGGGCTCTTTCAATGGCAGTATCTACACCGCTGGGGACAGAGCGGGAACGGACGAGATCGCCATCCGTTCCCGGGATCTGGACCTGACAGGCTCCGCCCAGATCCATGTGGTGGATACGCTGACCTCCCTCACCGTCTCCAGGGCGAGCAGCACCTCCCCCCTCACCGCCCTCACGCTGGAGGCCGGGGAGAGCGTCCAGCTGGCCGCCTCCGGCTCCTACTGGTCCCGTGAGGCCCTGCGTCCCGGCTCCGGAGGAGTGACCTGGAGCGTGGAGGGCAATGTGGGCAGCATCACCCAGGACGGCGTGTTTACCTCCGGCGGAACGGGCAGCAGCGGGACCATCACCGCCACTGCCGGCGGGCTCACCAGCAAGGTGACTGTGGGGCTTGAGAACGTCCACAACGATGTGACCCCGGAGCACTGGTCCTATCCGGCGGTGGAATACTGCTATGAGCACGGCATCGTCAGCGGCGTCTCCAGCACGGAGTTCGGCCGGGACCACTCCATCCGCCGTGGCGACTTTGTGCTGATGCTGTATAACGCCCTGGGCAAGCCCGCGGTCACCGGCTCGTCCGGCTTCTCTGACGTTTCCCCCTCCGACTACTACGCCCAGGCCATCACCTGGGCCAGTGCCAACCACCTGGTCTCCGGCGTGGCGGAGGGCCTGTTCGGCCCTACCGACCTGGTCACCCGGGAGCAGGCCTTCACCATCCTGCACCAGGCCATGCCCCTGCTGGGCCTGAGCAGCCCGGAGCCCGACCTCACTGTGCTGGACC
>CEAE01031600.1_pt1 | contig 12388 bp, 11 predicted proteins | sample 554951 | NCBI WGS metagenome assembly CEAE01 (sample SAMEA3182076, study PRJEB8094) | gut metagenome | biome: human; feature: gut; material: Stool; isolation source: human stools | place: Canada | collected 2012-03-28
CTGCCAGGGTGACTGCTAAAATTCCCGCAAGCAGAATGCCTGCAATCACTCTTTTTCCTTTCATTTTCTGTCCATCCCTAACTATCCTTTTTGATTCTTCTATGTCCGGTTACTTTCCATTCGTCACTGTACAGTGACCTGCGGTTCGGTACCCCCCCCCACCAGATTTTATGCTTCTGATCGTCTTTTCCAGCACCTTCATCTCAACCGGTTTTGAAACATGTGCATTCATGCCAGCCGCAAGGGAATGCTGAATGTCTTCTGAGAATGCATTGGCAGTCATGGCAATAATCGGAATCGTCTTTGCCAGTTTATGGGAACTTCTGCGGATTGCCTTCGTTGCCTCATAACCATTCATAACAGGCATCTGCACATCCATTAGAATCATGTCATAATCACCTGGATCAGACTGTTCAAATGTTTTCAAAATCTCTTCACCATTTTCACAGATGGTACATTCCGCACCTTCAATCTTTAACAGTTCTGTCAGGATTTCTGCATTTATCTCATTATCCTCTGCACACAGGAACCGCATACCCTGCAGGATATTACCATCCTGCTCATCTGTTTCTGCCTGTGACGCCGGAGAAACAGATCTTTCTTCTGCAATTTTCAGATCCATAAAAATCTCAAAACAGCTGCCTTGTCCCGGTTCACTTTCTACATCGATCGTTCCGCCCATCGAATCAACCAGATTTTTGGTGATTGCCATTCCAAGACCTGTTCCCTGTATCTTATTTGTTAGGGAATTTTCTGCACGGGTAAATGCATCAAAGATTATATCCTTGAAATCTGCCGACATTCCCATGCCGTTATCTCTGACTAAAAAGCGATACTTTGCATAAACAGATGAATTCGATTCACATTCTTCTGCCAGAAGCTGAATTTTTCCACCTTCCTGTGTATATTTAATCGCATTAGACAGCAGATTACTGAAAATCTGCATCAAATGAACCCGATCTCCATTCACCCATTCATGACGGATGTTTTCTTTTATAATTGTAAGTGTCTGCTTCTTTTCATATATTTGAGAATGAAATATAGTGTCAAGTTCCTGAATAAAATCCAGAATAGAAAAGTCAGAATACTTGAAGACTGTTTTTCCTGCCTCAATCTTACTCATATCCAAAACATCATTAATAATTCCTAACAGATGCTGTGATGAAATATCTATTTTATCTGCATACTCTATAACTTTTTCTTTATTACCTGCATCATGTCTGATCAAAGATGTGATACCAATGATTGCATTCATAGGTGTACGAATATCATGTGACATATTAGACAGGAAATCCGTTTTCGCCTTATTTGCATTTTCAGCTGTCTGTAAAGCCTCTGTTGCAACGTTCTTTGCCTTTTTCAGTTTTTGATTGACTACTTCCATTTCCTTCATTGTTTGTAAATGAAGTTCATTATTCCTTTTTTCATATTCTGCTTTTTGATCTGCAAGACTAAGTCTGGAAATACTGTAGAATAATCCGGCAAAAAGTAAAAGTATAAAACCTGCCATGAGTGTTGTTGTAAACAACACCGTTTTCTGGTAATCCCTCAGCACATTGTCAATAACTCCCTTTGCCACAATACATACCAAAATGGTGTTGTTGCTTTCTATCGGGCAATACCCCAGATAATAGGGGTTCTGTTTTCCCAAAAGTGCAACTCCGGATTCTCCGTTATCAAACTTCTTTTTGAACAAATCAGCCTCTTCTTCTGTAATAGCCTGTTCCCCTTTTAAATGTTTTAACAAAGAATAATTACGCTGGTATTTATCACCACTCAGGTTCGTATACGTAATATTTCCGTCATGATCCAGCATGAACAAATATGCTTTCCCATCATAACCTTTCAGTTTTAACATGGAATCCAATTTCGAATGATCATACACAGTTCCAATTGCCGTATAAGTTTCCCCATTGATCGTGTATTCCTGACATGGGATCGCAACCAGATAACCGTCTTTTTTCTCCTGATCATAATCAAGACGCACCAGTTTTCCAATATTGTATCCATTCTTTAAGTCCAGCAGAAATTTACTTGGCATATCAATCCGCATTTTTGTTCCACCTGCTGATATTGCCTGACCATTTTCCTGAAGAAATATAAGGGTACTTTCCGATTCTTTTTCCCATGCTTCAAAGAAACTTTTGTTCGTATCCGTTTCAAGAGACAGCTCCCTCTCATGAAGTAAAAATTCCTCAACCAACTGCAGCTGGCTGTAGTACCCACTCACCTGAAGATCATAGGTCTGCTGTATCTGTTCAACAACAGCTCCCATACTGCTTTTTCCATTTTCGCTGATATACTTGCCAGACTTACTTATCAGATACTTGATGCAAGCTAAGCTTAAAAGAATCATAAGTAGTATAAGCAATAGCCTTGTTATTTTTTTTCTTTTATTTACCGTTTGTTCTATCTCCACTTTTACTGTTCAACCTCTATATAATCTTCCGGTGCTGACGGCTGCTGTCCTTTTGACATTGCTTCGGTCCATGCACTTGATAATGTGGTATCTTTAAGCTGCTCAATCTCACATTTCGGATTTATTTTTTTCAAAACAGACATTGTGGTGTCTGTAAGAAGAATAGAATATTCCTTTTCTTTGTCTATTTTCTTATCATTAACTGTTAAGTCTTTTAACGAAAATCCACTTTTCTCTTGATTGACGATCATTTTCATACCGGATGCAATTGGTAATTCGTATTTATTGGTTACGTAAAAATTCTCATCAGCATCAGCGAGATAATTTTCCACGAGTTCATAAACCTGTTTACCATTAATTTTTGCAAAATATAATGCTGTATCTGAACTCTTCGCTGTCATCATGCCAACCCGGCTATTAGTGCATTCTCCTTTGTACATAGAAGAAGTGAAATAATAATATGGTACCAGAGCCAGCTGTGCCTCATTTTCTTCTCTGATCGTAGTTAAAATGGAAGATGCTGCATCACGGCCATTTCTATCGTTCAGTGAAATGGAATATTCATTTTCAAAATTCACCGTTGCTTTTTCTTCTGGATCTTTGCGATTCATTACACTGCGCAAAGTATCATAAGCCTGTGTTTCATCCATTTCCCCTGACAGTAATCCGTGAACAGCCTCAAGACTTGCATCAAATGATTTTTGAGCGGAATATCGGATATAAACAGCATTATTGTTAATTTCCTCTTCCAGTCCAGGCACATCCTGCATCATGGTTGGAACATCTGTATTCAATGAAATAACACCGCTTCCATCCGCAATCAGTTTTTGCCCCTCTTCTGAAATCATACAATCCAGCACATCCAGTGCAGTATCCAGTTTCTCCCGGTCTTTTTCCAGGTTTTTGTTAAATGCAATGTTTAAGGACGGAGTCATGTACACATAGGATTCATCCGATGTCTGTGAAAAATAAGGAATACGGGTCAGCTCCGCATCCATCTGTTTCTGCAGCTGCTGCATAACCGTCGGATGTCCATGAAACATTGCTGATTTTCCCTCGACAAACATCTGGATTCCTGTATCGACGTCAATATTGATATCTTCTTTACCAAAGTGCGAGTCTTTCAGAAACTGGCTGGTTTCTGAAAAAATACGTTTCCATAATGCATCATCAAACTTTACTTCATCCGATGCAGTCTCTGCACCGTTTCGCCATTCAATACCATCCAGGCTTGTGAACTCACCGATTGCCGCCGCCTGGATGATCTCATTATTAGACCAGTCTTCACCAAGATCCATGGAATACGGTTTTATGCCATTATCATAAAACTGCTGACAGGCCTGTACATATTCCTCATAATTTTCTGGAATCTTTACGCCATACTGATCAAACAGTGTTTTGTTGGCAATGATCGTCTGCGGAATACCACAGATTGGCAGCCACTGGATTTCATCCTCCTCATTCTTATAATATTGCACCGCATAAGAATAATACTTGGAAACAACATCATAAGAAGCAAAATCCATAAGATAAGGCTGTAAGTCCTGTGCATCTGTTCCAGAGAATCGACGTACTGTTATGATATCCGGTAATTCATCATGTTCTTTAAAATAACTGTATAAATCGGTATCATTGTTACCAATAATAAATTCAATATCCTGATCAGGAAACTGTTCATGGATATAGGGTGCAATATTTTTCATCAAACGATTTTCCCACAGATAAACGGTAAGATGATCATCGTTTTTAGATACTTCTTTCTTTGACTGTCCACATCCAGACAAGACAGCAGATGCTACAAGTACACCTGACACCACTGCAATCAGACAACGTTTTGCCTTTTTCATACTTTTATTTTCCTCATTCTTTCCTGATAAAATCATTATTGTTACGTCTATGAAATAACACCTTAAAAAAGCACTGTCAAACAGACAGTGCACCTCATTTCATGCAACTGGCTGCCATTTTACAGGCCCTGTAGCTTTGCGTCCCAGACTTTCATCTGGTTTGCCGATTTCCTTATTATAGCTTTTAAACTTATGCAAAAAAAAATGATTTTATTATACTTTAATACTCTACTGTACACAAGAAAAACATTACTGTTTTAACGTTCAAAAATAAAAAAAGAACAGCCGATACATATACTCGAACTGTTCTTCTACTTCCGAAGACCACGCAGCATTGACATCACTGTTTCCTGCTCATTTGTACTCAGATTGTTCCATATCCTTAAAACTTCTTTCTGTTTTTCTGTCAGATTCTCTGAATTACCTTCCTGAAAAAACTGTGATAATGTCACGCCCAATGCTGTACATATTTTTTCAAGTGTGATCAGCGACGGCTGGTTTTCCTGCGCCATGATTCTTCCCAGTGACGACTGGGAAATTCCCGACAGCTGCGATAATCTGCATTTACTGATGTCACGCTTTTCACATAAAGATGTTATTTTATCTGCAATATACTTCTCTATCTGCAAGTAACTATACCTCATTTTCGCTATTACATATTCTTATTGTACCTGTAATAATGAAAAAATATTAGTATCCAACTTTGCAATCATTTAATCCCACAATAGGAAGTATACGCATAAAAACCTATAAAGATACTTTCGTTTCCGCAAAAGTCATTTTCGCTTATACATTTTTATAATATCATAGGTTATTTCATTTGTCACATAAAAATTTGAAGAACTATCATTCAAAACAAAAAAGCCGAAAAGGCGTCTTTTTTTGCTATTTTATAGGGCGACAGCCCTACAGCGAGGGAATTCTTTCCCGAGCTGTGCATGGCGTAACATTCTCTTTCGCACTCGATTTTCTTGGTTTGACCACATTTTTACGACAAATTCTTGGAAAAATATATTTGTCTGATTTTCTTACTACTCCTCATCTCTTTTATTATTAGATTTCAGGCATACTTGCTAATTTCTTCTATTCAGCCTTCCCCTCTGGGAAAATAATTTTAAATACAAAGAAAAAAATCACCATGGAAACTCCACCTTTAAAGTTATCTACATCTGTTTGAGATAATTTTGTCCGTTGCAGTGTATAAACTGTCACCGCCACATTTTCTTTCTTATTTGACAAAATATTTAATGTTCCTACATCCACATATCCATCTACCAGAACAATTTCCGTCTCTGCTTTCTGAATCAGTCCTATCAATAAGTTGAATGCATCATATATCTGACCATCAAAAAATATCTTTTGATTAGACTCCTCATGATCTGATATGTACTCAAAAATCTGCTCCAGCTTTTCATCTGTCTTTTTCTGATATTCCAGTTGTTTTAACTCAACGTTACTAATCCTTTCAAACAAAAGTGCATTGTTGGCTATAAACCGTCGCATTTCTACAAATGCACGCATAATACCTATGCTTACATTAATTGCCACCTCGCTATGCAATACACTGGCCAGCATGGATATTCCCTGCTCTGTAAATACATACGGTAATGTACGTCTGCCGCCATAACCATTTTCTGTTCCACTGCCATTTGAAGTGCCAAATTGGCATTTCAAGTTACTTTACCGCACAATCATTTCTTATGAGTTTCCAAAATCCATGTTCACATTTTACCCTATTTTTCTCATTCTGCCTACTGCTATTTTTTCATACAATAATGAGGTCGCAATCCACGACCTCATCACCTTCATTTAAACATAAATCAACTCTTTGAGAATAATCTCTTCTGCAATCGTTCTGTGCTGGTTGGCAACTCGCACCCATGCCATTTGATCTGCTTCTTTATCTGGCAATGGTTCTTTTTCTTCTAATTGCTTCGGAATTACATCTTCCCGTTCTCTGGCTACTTTTTCCACCTCAAAAAGACGCTCTCCAATGGTGTCCTGCAGAAGCATGACCTGATACAGAGAATTTTTATAATTCTTCAGATAATCTCTGCGTAAGAAACCATACTTACCAAGCTGCTCCATCTGTTCACTGGATTTATAAGTAAGAGGTTTGGAATAAGGTATCCATTTCTCATCTTCTTTTGACCACAAATTTACGACATTTACGACAAATCTGACACTGCTTTACAATACCAGACAAAATGGCTAATGCCCTGGAAAGCCTGTAAAACAGGCACTTCCGGGATACACAAGACAGGACAAAACTCGACTTCCATTATCAAGAGGTATTTGATATTATTTTGTTTCGAACGTATAATACAATCGGATAAAAAAGATCTCTTATTATTTTTAATGAGGTATTTACCATGGAATCAAAAAACAAAACTCAAAAACTGGATATTTTACACGGCCCTATCTGGAACAAACTGCCGCTGTATGCACTTCCTGTATAACTTTGAAGCGGCTATTTTCCGAAGTACCGGAGATACGAAGGTTCCTCTGCAGTCGCTGGCTTTTGCAGGTGTTCTGAATGTACTTCTGAACCTGCTCTTTGTCATTGTTTTTAAGATGAGCGTAAACGGTGTTGCGATTGCGACTGTGGTCTCCAACCTGACCAGTTCTCTGATCCTGCTGATCCTTGCCAGTGGTAAGTTCCTGCTCTCACTCTTTAACAGCGATCCGCAGGTTATTGAAATCGGCTATACGCGACTGCTGATCATCTTTTCGGCATATACCTTCAGCATGCTCTACGAAGTGATGTCCGGCTACCTCCGCGGCTTCGGAATCTCCTTCGTCCCTGCGATCCTGACAACCATCGGCGTCTGCGGAGTTTCAGAAATAACCTTCACAACCGTCTTCCTAAGCACGCCCATATCCATCGGTTTGGAAATGTGGGCGTTCATGCCGGCGGCCAAGCTTTGCTGGATGTCGTCGGCGAAGGCGTTTGCTGTCATGGCGATGACTGGTATTGTTCTGCCAAGTGGATTGGTGCCTGAGCGGATAGCTCTGGCTGCCTCGTAGCCGTTCATGAGAGGCATCTGGACATCCATGAGGATTGCGTCGAACTCGCCTTCTCTGACGTCTGCAAATCTCTCGACGATCTCCTCTCCATTGGTACAGATCTCACATTCTGCGCCTTCCATCTCCAGAAGCGCCTTAAGGATCTCTGCATTCAGCTCCTTGTCCTCTGCGCAGAGGAATCTTTTTCCTTTCAGGATATCGCTCTCGCCGGAATTGATTTCGTTCTTTCGTGGCTGTGCAGGACTGGATTTTTCCTTTTCTTTATCGATTCGGAATTCAAAAATAACCTCGAAGGTACTTCCTTTTCCTTCTTCGCTCTCTACCTGGATAATGCCGCTCATCATATCGACGATATTTTTGGTGATTGCCATTCCAAGTCCCGTTCCCTGTACACGGTTTGTGACGGAATTTTCCTGACGGCTGAATGGTTCAAAGATATGCTCCAGATACTCTTTTTTCATTCCAATTCCATTATCTGTGATCACAAAACGATATTTGGCATAGATAAGCATGTCAATTTCTCTGATCTGTTCGGTAAGATCAAACGTCTCAATGTTCATCCTGTTTTCGCCGCTCTCTATCTTGCTCATATCAAGCACATCATTGATAAGGCCCAGAAGGTGGTTGCTGGAAGTCTGGATCTTCTGGATATACTCCCGCATTTTTTGCGGATTATCCAGTTCATGCTCCATCAGGTTCGAAAGCCCCACGATCACATTCATCGGAGTCCGGATGTCATGGCTCATATTCGACAGGGAACTGCTCTTGGCGGCGTTGGCACTCTTCGCGATTTCCAGTGCGTCCTCAATATTTTTACGAATTTCCTGCTCATGTGTATGATCTGCGAACTCAAAGATCAGAAGGTCTTCTCTGCCACGCACAACATGATAAAGTGTTTTCTGGAACATTTTTGCCTTCGTTTCTCCTACTGGTATGATCCAGGAATCCTTGATCTGCTACTGACCTTCCGGAAGGTTCTTAACCTCTTCGATCGAAAAATCGTCCGATTCCGGCTGTTCCAGATCCTGTACAGCAAGAAGCGGATGCGGAATGTCTTTCCTGATTCCAAAAATCTTTTCGATACTTGGACTTACATACAGAGAATCACGGTTGCATTTATCCCGTATGATATATACGCTGTCAAGGTTCTGCGTCATAACATCCGCCAGGGTATCACGCCATAACAGCTTGGCATCGGTCTTCTTTTTCTCATCTATGTCCGTGAGCATTCCATAGAAGACACCTGCTCTTCCCCACTTTTTGCGTGTCATGCGCCCTGTTGAACGGAACCAGCGGTACTCGCCGCTTTTTGTGCGTATACGAAATTCTGTATCGTAGATGATTTTTCCGCTGGTATCACGAAGAGCTTTTCTATATAATTGCATCATTCTTTCCCAGTCATCCGGATGAACTCTTTCGAAAAAAACGCACTCACTATTTGGAAAATCTTCTTCATTTTCAAACCCGAGAAGCGCACGAAAGGCATTGCTCCATTCTACAGCCACTAACCTTCCGTCCTCATCAAAGGTATTGCTCCACGCACCGGAGCCCATTGCCTGGTGAAGCACGTTCATCGCAGTCAGTGCATTGTTTGCCTGCTTCAGAGCCTCATCCCTCGCTTTTTCAATTTCCGCATGTTCTTTCGCTCCGTGATATCCAGAAAAACGCAAAAAAAGCAGTACGGAGTTCCGTCCTCTCTCCTGGACACATCCCCTGCTGCACGGAACCAGCGATAACCACGGTTCTTGGTTTCCAGCCGGTATTCCTGGTCAAAGATCGTATTTCCTGTCACATCCCTGAGAACAGGATTAATCTCTTCCATGACACGTTCATGATCCTCTGGATGGAGAAGATTCTCCCAGGATTCCAGAACATTCGGAAAATCTTCTTCATTCTGGTATCCTACCATCCGTCTCAGTTCATCGCTCCATTCCACACTGACAATCTGAAAATCACGGCTGCAGTACATTTTCCACATGCCGGATTTGATCAGTTTATGCAATGTTTTATAGCTGTACTCTGCAAGAACTACTTCTTTATTATTTTCTTCGTTCACCTTATCACTTTCCATGATTTAACTTTGCCTGTCTCTCAGAAGCTGTTCGATCTTTGATGCAAACAGATCAAATGCGATATTATTTTTTCCACTGTTGATCACGATGTCAGCCTTTGCTCTTGTCGGCTCCACATACAGATAATGCATCGGTTTTACAGTCGTCAGATACTGTTCGATGATTCCGTTCAGATCTCTTCCACGTTCCTCAACATCTCTGGAGATACGGCGCAGGATTCTCTCATCTGCATCAGCTTCCACATATACTTTGATGTCGAGAAGATCACGGATCCTCGGATCTGCAAGAAGCAGGATTCCTTCTACAAGGATGACCGGTCTTGGCTCGATCGTGATCACCTTATCTGAACGATTATGCTGGCTGTAGTCATAAACTGGACACTCGATTGATTTCCCGGCTTTTAACTGTTTCAGATGCTCCACCAGAAGATCTGTTTCCAGTGAATCCGGATGATCATAGTTTACTTTGACACGTTTCTCGAATGGGATTCCATCCTGTCTGCGGTAATAATTGTCGTGATAAATGACCACAACTTTGTCACCAAAACGTTCTTTGATCCTGTTTGTAAAAGTAGATTTTCCTGATCCGGAACCTCCGGCGATTCCAATAATAATACTTTCTTTGTTCATTTTCTCTTACCTCTCAAGTCCAAATTCTTCTGGCATAAATCTAGGACAGATATTTTCTGATGTACAAATGACGGTTGATGCAAGTCTGGTGCCGATTCCACAGGCTTCGCGTAATGTCTTGCCGTAAGTAAGTCCCATGCAGACACCTGCAAAGAAGGAATCTCCGGCTCCGGTTGTATCCACAACATCTACTTTGAGCGCCGGATAAACGCCCTTATCTCCCTCCTGATCTGCATAAACAGCACCATCTCCGCCCATGGTCACAACCATCTTCGGAATTTTGGCAGAACGGATACGATCTGCAAGGATATCCGTCATCTCTTCCGGTGTCACATTCTCATAGTTCTCTGAAAACAGAATACCCGCTTCCTGCTGGTTACAGACAAAGCATGCAGTTCTTCGGATAAAATCTCTTCGCTCGATTGCAATGCTCATGTTAGATACGATCGCATAAACTTTCTTGTTGTATTTCTCTGCATAGGCGAAGGTTTTTTTGACGATTTCTTTTTCCAGATCGATTTCTATTACGATACTGTCTGCATCCTTAAAGATCTCATCGCCATGTTCATCCAGAATTCTTTCAATCGTTCGATGATCTGGTCTCTTTGAAATGGATGCAACCACATCACCTTCATGATTAAATACTGCCAGCCAGGTTCCCATGCCGTTATTTGCTTTTCGCATATATTTGGTATTCACTTTATGTCTTTTCAGTTTCTGGATAACTTCTTCACCCATCGCATCATTGTCAACTGCTCCAACAAAAGTCGGCTCCAGTTCTACGTTTGCAATATCTTCTACAACGTTACGTCCTACTCCTCCATGAATCTGCACGATGGTTCCGGCGTTTCTTCCCTGCGGAATATAAGGGGATGTGGAATATCCCTTGATATCAATGAAAACATCTCCGATTACTACGATTCCCATTGTATTTCTCCTTTATCTCTCTGTCTCTTATCTTAAAAATATAGCATATTTTCGCATTATATTGAAGTTTTTCTTCATATTATTTTTGTTCATAAAAAAAGCTATCTGCTTCGGATGCAGAGTCTGCACCCGAAATTCAGATAGCTTTTATGATAGTCTGTAATAATTTGTAATTACTCAGATCATAGATTTATTTTTAGATCTCAGCCAGTTTCAGCAGATCCGGGATCTTGGATTCCCAGCCAAGTGCCATGATATGTACACCCTGACAGTATGGCTTGCACTCTTTGATGATACGTGCAGCGATCTCAACACCTGTGATACCTGCTTTTGTCTTTTCTTTGTCTGCTTTCAGTTCTTCGATCATTTCATCCGGAACATGAATGCCGGCAACGTTATTGTTCATGAATCTTACCATTCCAACAGACTTCGGAATGATGATACCAACCTGTACCGGTTTGCCGAACTGTTTTGCTTTTTCCATGAATTTGATGAATTTCTCCGGCTCAAATACAGCCTGTGTCTGGAAGTAATCTGCACCTGCTGCAACTTTTCTTTCCATCTTGGCAAGCTGTGCGTCAACGGAATCGCTACACGGAGATACAACTGCACCCTTGGAGAACTTCGGCGGCTCACCAACCAGTTCATTTCCACCAAGGTCTACACCAGACTCCAGGAGCTTCACTGTGTGAAGAAGAGATACAGAGTCAAGGTCGAATACCGGTTTTGCCTGCGGATGATCGCCCATCTTTGTATGGTCGCCTGTCAGGCAGAGAATGTTCTCAATACCGAACATTGCAGCACTTAAGAGATCAGACTCCAGAGCGATACGGTTTCTGTCACGACATGCAAGCTGGAAGATCGGGTCCATTCCTGCATCCTTAAGTACTTTACACATTGCAAGAGAGCCAAGACGCATAACAGAAGACTGGTTATCTGTTACGTTAACTGCATGAACACCTTTGAGATATGTTTTGGCTTCCTCTACCAGTTCATCTACATGGATTCCTTTCGGCGGTCCTACTTCTGCTGAAACTACAAATTCACCACGGTCGAATAATTCTTTCATTTTCATTGTACATTGCTCCAATCATTATAAATTATAATTTATCAGGCTTCTGATTATTTTACTTCATCATCTGTCGCAAAATTATGAATCTGTGTCGGGCATTTCAGTGCGTCAAGGCGTCCGATCTCTTTCAGGCGTCTGTAGATGCGTTCCCATCCACATTCCATCTCACTGTCTACTTCGCATTTTCCGTTCTTGGAACCGCCGCACTGGCCGTTGACAAGACTCTTGGAACATGCTGTGATCGGGCAGATTCCACCTGTCAGATTCAGGTAGCATTCACCACACTGGTCACATTTGTACTCTAATGGTGTCACACCCTGGAAACCAGGTACCGGGTATGTATCACAGGCTGCACAGACCATCTTGTCATCCAGATATTCCGCAACGGTCTGCAC
>CEAE01029546.1_pt1 | contig 12211 bp, 6 predicted proteins | sample 554951 | NCBI WGS metagenome assembly CEAE01 (sample SAMEA3182076, study PRJEB8094) | gut metagenome | biome: human; feature: gut; material: Stool; isolation source: human stools | place: Canada | collected 2012-03-28
ATGGGGCGAGGCGCCATTGCGACAAATCATCCGCTGTTTATCGGAAATCTGGGGATGCATGGTGCTTATGCAGCCAATATGGCAGTCAGCGGCTGCGATCTGCTGTTTTCCATCGGGACTCGCTTCAACGACCGAATCACGGGGAAGCTGCATGAATTTGCGCCTCATGCACAGATTGTGCACATTGATATCGATACAGCATCGATCTCAAGAAATATCCATGTGGATATCCCGATTGTAGCAGATGCGAAAGAAGCGCTTACGAAGATGACGGAGTATGTGGAAGAGTGCGAGACAAAAAAATGGCTTGCGCAGATCGCGGCATGGAAAGAGGAGCATCCGCTTCGGATGAAACGGCATGCATTGATGAGCCCTCTGGATATTATTGAAGAGATGAACCGTCAGTTTGACGATGCAATCATCACGACAGATGTCGGTCAGCATATGATGCTGGTGTCTCAGTATGCGGAGATTACAGAAAAGAAGCAGCTTGTCATGTCCGGAGGACTGGGGACGATGGGATATGGATTCCCGGCGGCGATCGGAGCACAGATCGGTAATCCGGAGAAACGAGTGATCGCAGTTTCCGGGGATGGCGGTATGCAGATGAATATTCAGGAGTTTGCAACGGCAGTTCTGGAGGAGACACCGGTCATCGCCTGTGTATTTAACAATACATATCTGGGGATGGTGCGTCAGTGGCAGAAGCTGTTTTACGGAAAACGCTATGGGATGACCAATCTGCGCGCAGGAGCGCTTTCGAGACGGACAGATGGAGCTGAATTTCCGGAGTATACGCCGGATTTTGTAAAATTGGCAGAAAGTTATGGGGCAAAAGGAATCCGTGTGACAGAAACAGAAGAGATCGCGGCAGCGTTTGAAGAGGCAAAGAAAAATACAAAAACTCCGACCCTGATTGAATTTATCATTGATCCGGAAGAGATGGTATATCCGATGATCAAGCCGGGCGGAACACTGGAAGATATGATTATGGATTGTTAGGAGGAAGACGGACGATGGCAGATAAAAGTATGAAAAAAAGATGGATTTCTCTGTATGTGGAAAATCAGGTGGGAGTGCTTTCTAAGATTTCCGGTCTGTTTTCCGGAAAATCCTACAATTTGGACAGTCTGACAGTAGGAACCACAGAAGATCCGACGGTATCCCGAATGACAATCGCCACAGTCAGTGATGATGAGACATTTGAGCAGATCAAAAAGCAGCTCAATCGAATGGTAGAAGTGATCAAGGTCATCGATTTTACAGATATTTTTGTGCGGATGAAAGAAATCCTTTATATCAAAGTTCGGAAGTGTACACTGGATCAGAAAGTGGAGCTGCATCAGATCGCAGAGACATTTAAAGGAAAAGTGATCGACTGTGACAGAGACAGCCTGCTTCTGGAATTTGTACAGACCGGGACGAAAAACGACGCAGTGGTGAAGCTGATAAAAGAAGAATTCAAAAGTATTGAAGTCGTCAGAGGCGGAAGTGTCGGGATTGAATCCATCAGTATGATGGAACGATAAAAAAACAGAGCGCACTCTTGATTTTTGAGCGTGAGAGTATTATAATTGCAACAAACAAGTTGCAAATACGTTCGATTGAGGAATGGAGGAGTTTTTGATGGAGAAGAAACAGATCGACTGGGAGAATCTCGGATTTGGTTATGTACAGACTGAACAGAGATATGTTTCCAATTATAAAGACGGAAAATGGGATGAGGGAGGACTGACAGAAGACGCCGGTGTGGTACTCAATGAATGTGCCGGAGTCCTGCAGTATGCACAGACTGTATTTGAAGGAATGAAAGCTTATACGACAGAAGACGGTAAGATCGTTGTATTCAGACCGGATCTCAATGCTGCCCGGATGGCAGATTCTGCGAGACGTTTGGAGATGCCGGTATTTCCGGAAGAACGTTTTCTGGAGGCAGTCAAAGAAGTGGTAAAAGCCAATGCAGCGTATGTGCCTCCGTATGGTTCCGGGGCAACACTTTATATTCGCCCATACATGTTTGGAAGCAATCCGGTCATCGGAGTCAAGCCGGCAGATGAGTATCAGTTCCGGGTGTTTGTGACACCTGTCGGACCGTACTTTAAAGGCGGAGTAAAACCATTGACATTATGTGTATCTGATTTTGACCGTGCGGCGCCGCATGGAACAGGACATATCAAAGCCGGACTGAATTATGCAATGAGTCTTCATGCGATCGTGACAGCACATGCGAACGGCTATGATGAAAACATGTATTTAGATTCGGCAACAAGAACGAAAGTCGAGGAGACAGGCGGGGCAAACTTTATTTTCGTGACAAAAGACAATAAAGTGGTGACACCGCATTCTGATACGATTCTGCCGTCGATCACAAGACGTTCTCTGTTATATGTGGCAGAGCATTATCTTGGTCTGGAAGTGGAAGAACGGGATGTGTATCTGGATGAAGTGAAAGAGTTTGCAGAGTGCGGACTGTGTGGAACAGCGGCGGTCATCTCTCCGGTCGGAAAGATCGTGGATCACGGAAAAGAGATCTGCTTCCCGAGCGGAATGGAAAAGATGGGTCCGACCATTCAGAAATTGTATGACACACTGACGGGAATCCAGATGGGGCACATTGAGGCGCCGGAAGGATGGATTCAGGTGATCGAGTAAGGCAGTATAAAATACGTCTTTTACAGTAAAACTGTAAGAGACGTATTTTTTGAGTTTGTTGATGGTTTCTTTTCTTATCAGATGTTGGAAGAAGATCCCCATTGTGATTATGAAAGAAAAGTGCCATAATTGAATATATGCAGAGAAGGGAGGGCTAGGGTATGGCACGAAGAGTATCAATTGGATATCAGGAATTTGAGGATATTATTATAAACGATTTGTTTTATGTAGATAAAACACAATTTATAAAAGAGTGGTGGGAGAGAAGAGATCGTGTTACTTTAATTACCCGGCCTCGCCGCTTCGGAAAAACACTGACAATGAATTAGATGAATACGATACGCCAATGCAGGAAGCCTATGTAAATGGATAGTGAAAAGATGCTTCAAAAACAGGCAGAAGAATTTCTGAAATTTCTGAACTGAAGTGCAGAAGTATTTGCCAAAAGTGAAGTAAAGGTATGGGAATGCCGCAATTGTGGCCACATTGTAGTCGGAACAAAAGCACCGGAAATTTGTCCGACCTGCAATCACCCGCAGAGCTATTTTGAGGTTCACGCAGAAAACTACTAAAATGAAAAACGTACATCCAGAAGGAGAGTTATCCTTACAGGATGTACGTTTTTTATGCTCTTAAATAGTGCGCATAAATTCCGTTTTTTTCGATCAGTTCTTCGTGAGTTCCCCGCTCTGCAATTCCATTGTCTGCAATGACTAGGATCTCATCCGCTCCCTGAATGGTAGACAGTCGATGGGCGATGGTAATGGTCGTGCGGTCTTTTGCCAGAATTTCCAGACTTTGCTGGATCCAGCGTTCGCTTTCATTGTCCAGTGCACTGGTGGCCTCATCAAGGATCAGGATCGGAGGATTCTTCAGGAAGACACGGGCAATGGAGATCCGCTGTTTCTGACCGCCGGAAAGACGGGTTCCACGTTCTCCGACAAAGGTATTATAACCATCCGGAAGACTTTCGATAAAATCGTGGATATTGGCTTTTTTCGCGGCATCGATGATCTCTTCCATGGAAGCGCCCGGTTTTCCGTAAGCGATATTTTCTTTGATGGTGCCGCAGAATAAATACACATCCTGCTGTACGATCCCGATCTGATTCCGAAGGCTGTCCAATGTCAGATCACGGATATCTTTGCCGTCGATCGTAATGCGTCCGCTGCTCACATCATAAAATCTCGGCAGAAGGGAGCAGATTGTAGTTTTTCCGCTTCCTGACGGACCGGCAAGGGCAATGGATTTTCCTGCCGGAATCTGGAAGGAAACGTTGGATAATACCAGGGTATCGTCATCACTGTAGTGGAAGGATACATCCTCGAAGGAAACCAGTCCGCGGACGTCTTTGAGTGGCTTTGCATCCGGGGAATCCTGGATTTCCGGCTCTGTCTCCATCACGGCAAGGAACCGTTTGAATCCGGAGAAGCCTTTCTGAATCATTTCCGTAAGCTCCACCAGAATCTGAATCGGGCTGATGAAAATTCCGATATACAGTGCATACATGGCAAGATCTGTCGCCTGCATTTCTCCTTTTGCGATCAGGTAGCCGCCGAATACCAGTGTGACAAGATACATCATTCCCTGGAAAAACAGGTTATAGCCCATAAAACTGCCCATGCATTTGTAGTTGGCATCCTTGGAGAGCAGAAAATTGTGGTTGCTCTTGCGGAATTTTTCTTTTTCCACATCCTCGTTTGCGAAAGACTGAACCACGCGGATTCCGGCAAGTGTGTCCTGCAGACGGGAATTGACATCTCCGATTTTCTTCCGGTTTTCCATAAAGGTAGACTGCATTCGGCGGTTCTGGCTCATAGAAAATGCAAACATGCAAAACACCAGAAACAGAAGTGGAATTGCCAGCTTCCAGTTGATCAGGAAGAGGAAGATGAACGATCCGATGATCTTGATCACGGAAATAAACAGATTCTCCGGTCCATGATGCGCAAATTCTGCAATATCAAACAAGTCAGAGACAAGTTTGCTCATCATCTGTCCGGAGTTGTTCTGATCATAATAAGAAAAAGAAAGTTTTTCATAGTGGTCAAAAAGCTGCTGACGCATATCCCGTTCCATATAAGCGCCCATCATATGCCCCTGATAGCTGACATAATATTTGCACAGGCTCTGGATCAGGTACATGATCAGAAGACCGGCTGCAATGGGAAGCAGTGCGCTTAAAATAGAGGAACTGCTTTTCGTAAACAAGGTATTGGTACAGGTACGCAGGATCTGAGGATATGCCAGATCGACCAGACTGATGATCGTAGCACAGATCAGATCCAGAAAGAAAACGGCTTTATATGGACCGTAGTAATGGATAAATTTTTTCAGTGTGTGCATAAATGTCCCCTCTTTCTATCTGTATGCTGATGGACCGCTTTGATGTCCATACGAAATCATAGTATCATAATTAAAAATGAGACACAAGCCGTATCCTGGAAAAAGCAATTGACAGAAAGAAAAAGATATGCTATGCTGTCAAAGCTAAAAAAATAGGTCATGTACAAAGCCATGTGGTTTTTCTGTTTCAGAATAAACAGAAACACATGGCTTTTTTTGAGGAATGGAGGGTATTATGGAAACAAACAAGATGGAGACAAGGGACATTTTTCCGCTTTTGATGAGCATGTCTCTGCCGATGGTATTGTCCATGCTGGTGCAGTCTCTTTATAACATTATTGACAGTATTTATGTATCGTATCTGGGAACAGGGGCTCTCACGGCAGTGTCACTGGCATTCCCGCTGCAGAATATCGTGCTGTCTGTGGCAGTCGGAATCGGTGTCGGGATTGCTTCCGTCTTATCGATCAGTCTGGGAAAAAAGGATCAGAAACGGGCAAATGAGGCTGCCACAATGGGGATGGCACTTACGCTGATCCACTGTGTACTGTTTGTGATCCTGGGCCTTGTGATCACAGAACCATTTATCGGATTATTTACAAAGGAACCCGAGGTGATGAAACAGGCATGTGACTATACGTATATTGTTCTTTGCTTTTCGTTTGGTTCTCTGCTTCAGATCGCGATGGAAAAAATCTATCAGGGCATCGGAGCAATGAAAACGACAATGATACTTCTGGGAGCAGGTGCAATGATTAATATTATTCTGGATCCGATCCTGATCTTCGGTCTTCTTGGATTTCCTGAAATGGGAGTAAAAGGGGCGGCAGTGGCAACTGTGATCGGGCAGATCAGCGCATTTCTTCTATATATTGTTGTTTATCTGCGAAAAAATCCGGGTGTTACGATTCATCCCAAATATCTGCATCTGGACTGGCGGCTGATCCGTCAGATATATTCGGTCGGAATCCCGTCTTCTCTGATGATGACGATGCCGTCTGTTCTGGTGGGCGGATTAAATGGAATCCTGGCTGCATTTTCGGATACGTATGTAGCAGTACTTGGAATTTATTTCAAACTTCAGACATTTATTTATATGCCGGCGAATGGAATTGTACAGGGAATGCGGCCGATCATCGGATATAATTACGGAGCCGGATCAAAGAAACGGGTGCGGGATACGATACGCTACAGTCTGATTTCTGCGGCAGTACTGATGCTGGTGGGAACGGTTGTTTCTCTGGCAATTCCGGACATCATTCTGAGTATGTTCCAGGCAGATGCAGAGCTGATGCGTGCAGGAACGGAGGCACTGCGATTGATTTCACTTGGATTTTTGGTGTCGTCAGCAGGTGTGATCTTTTCCGGTGTGTTTGAAGCGCTGGGACGGGGGGGAGATTCTCTGATCATTTCACTTTTGCGCCAGCTGGTCATTATCCTTCCGCTTGGATATCTTTTGTCACGAACAATGGGAGCGGCGGGAATCTGGATCAGTTTTCCGGTGGCAGAACTGGTTTCAGCCGTGATTGCCTGCCTGTTGTTAAAAAGAATGGAAGGTGGAATATACTTTCCGTTTGATAAAAAAGAGATAATCAACAGAAAATAAGTGGCTTGTTGTTAAAAATGAGTAAAATTTCTGACCAAAATTCATCTTTTTTTGCAATAGCCCAAATGGTTCTTTTTATGATACAATACACTACTATGGACAGAGTGTTTATTAAAGGAGGCTGAAGATGAAGCGCGCATTTCAGATTTTAAAAAGGGATATGAGGCGTCTGGCTCACAATCCAATCGCAATGATCGTTGTGGCCGGCGTCTGTCTGCTCCCATCGCTGTACGCATGGTTTAATATTGCTGCGAATATGGATCCCTATGGAAATACGGGAGCAGTTCAGATCGCGGTGGCGAATCTGGATAAGGGAACAGAAAATGAACTTACCGGTTCGCTCAATGCAGGTGAGGAGATTGTAGATCAGTTGAAGGAGAATCATGATCTGGGCTGGAAGTTTGTGAAAAAAGAAGAGGCTGTAGACGGGGTGAAATCCGGCAAGTATTATGCTGCGATCGTGATTCCGGAAGATTTCAGTGAATCCCTGACCAGTGTACTGACGGGAACGATTGAACAGCCTAAATTTACTTATTATCTGAATGAGAAGAAAAATGCGATCGCACCGAAAATTACGGACAGTGGGGCGACAGCGGTGCAGAGTCAGGTCAATGAGGCATTTGTATCTGCTGCATCAGAAGCAGTTTCAGAAATTTTTAAAGATTCGATTGCAGATGCAGCGGGCAATCTGGATTCGCTGCAGGAAAATGTAGTTTCAGATATTCAGAAGGTATCTGACAATATCGCAAGTTATCAGCAGATACTGTCTGAGTTCCAGGCAACCTTTCAGGACAGTGATGCGCAGATCAAAGAGGTGCAGTCTGCCATGGATCAGGTGAAAAGCGCTGCTTCCTCAGGGGCTGCTGCTCTGGATGCAGGGGCTTTTGCACTTCAGGCAGGAAGAAACAGTGTCTCATCATTTTCTTCTGCACTATCTGGAACGCTGACGGATGGGGAGAATCTTCTGTCCGACATCGGGAATTCCGCAGGGGCAGATTTGGGAAGTCTGAATGAAAGGATTCAGTCAGTCAATGGAAAAGTGGACAGTGCCATGTCTTCCATCAACAGTGTGATCCAGCTGAATGAAAAGATCATTGATCTGCTTTCACAGCTGGACAGTGCCATACCAGGCAGTCCGGCATCAGATCTGATCGCACAGCTGCAGGCAGAGAACCAGAGACATCAGGAGCTTTTGAATAGTCTGCAGGCAGGAAATGCGGGAATCGGCAATGCGGCTCAGACGGCAACGGATACAGCACAGCAGATTGGCAGTCTGGTAAAGGAAAATCAGCAGCAGCTTCGTGGAATCAAAGGCAGCTTTGAGCAGAATGTACTTCCAGGGCTGAACACATCTCTGGATTCTTTCGGACAGCTTTCCGGAAAACTCTCCGGTGTGTTAAGCGGAGTGGATCCACTGGTGGATCAGACGAAAGGAATTCTTGACAATCTCAATACAAGCCTGAATGACTCCAAGACGGCACTTGAGAGTACAGGAAATGCGCTTCAGAAAGTACAGGAAAAACTGAATTCAGTAACAGCAGATCTGAATGCGCTCAGAAGTTCCCAGTCCTATCAGGATTTTCTGAATCTGACAGGATTGGATTCGGAAGCAGTTTCGGAGTTTATGTCTGCACCGGTAGCTCTGAAAACAGAGTCCTTTTATCCGGTGAAAAATTATGGAAGCGCCATGACTCCGTTCTATACAAACCTTGCCATCTGGGTAGGGGGGATTGTGTTGATCGCAATTTTCAAACTGGAGTCTGATAAAGATGAAGTCGTGCCGAAGTTTACAGCAGTTCAGTCTTATTTCGGAAGATGGATGCTATATGTGGTGATGGGACTGATACAGTCGCTGATCATCTGTGTGGGAGATCTGCTATTGTTAGGAGTCCAGTGCAAGTCACCTGCGGCATTTATTTTCGCAGGATTGTTCACTTCCTTTGTATATGTGAATATTATTTATGCGCTTTCTATTACATTCAAACACATTGGAAAGGCAGTCAGTGTAATTCTGGTCATCATTCAGATTCCGGGTTCTGCAGGAACCTATCCGATCGAGATGACACCGGCGTTTTTCCAGAAGCTGCATCCGCTGCTTCCTTTTACATACGGAATCAATGCGATGAGAGAAGCGGTAGCAGGAATATATGGATTCCATTATGCAGAGAATCTGTTGTGTCTTGCAGTGTATGTTCCGATTGCGCTTTTGATCGGAGTTGTCGTACGTCCATGGCTTTTGAATCTGAACCATATGTTTGACCAGAAACTGGGAGAGACTGAGCTGATGATCTGTGAGGAGGAAGGTCTGACAAAAGAGAGATTCCGTATGACAGCAGTTGTGAGTGCGCTGGCAGACAAGAAAACATTCCGGGAAGAGATGTACCAGAGGGCAGAACGGTTTGAGAGAAATTATAAGAAACGGATCCGCAGAGGATTTGCGGCGATCTTGATCATTCCGCTGATCTTTTTGATTCTGATGTTCAGTATCAGTTCCAAAATGGTATTTCTGGTGTTGTGGATCACATCGATCATTGTGATCGCGCTTTATCTGATTTGTGTGGAATATCTCCATGAAAGTCTGAAACGGAGATTGAAGGTGAGTCGGATGTCTCAGGAGGAATTGTTAGAGACACTGAGAAAACGGAAAGAACAAGAGGAGGAAGAAGCATGAAGAAGATAGGGCAAGTTTTTCTTTATGATATTTCACATATCAAAAAAAATGTGATCGCAATGATCGTAGTGCTCGGCTTGTGCGTTGTTCCGTCTCTTTATGCATGGTTCAATATTGCTGCAAGCTGGGATCCATATTCCAATACAAATGGTCTGAAGGTGGCGGTTGCAAATACGGATGAAGGGTATGAAGGAGAAATCCTTCCTCTCCAGATCAATATCGGAGATACTGTAATCTCAAGTCTCAGAGAAAATGACCAGCTGGACTGGACGTTTACAGGGAAAAAGGATGCAGTAGAAGGTGTCAAATCGGGAAAATACTATGCCGCGATCGTAATTCCGAAAAGTTTCAGTCAGGATATGATGAGCCTGTTTTCGGAGGAGATGACACATTCCGATATTATATATTATATCAATGAAAAAGAAAATGCCATTGCTCCAAAAGTGACTGACAAGGGAGCAAGTGCCGTACAGCAGCAGATCGATGAGATTTTTGTAAAAACAGCGGCGCAGGTGGGACTGGATCTTCTGGATACAATCTCAGAAGTGACCAGCAGTGACGGCGCACAGGCAGCAGCACAGAATCTGACAGAAAATATCCGGAAGATCGGATCGGATCTGGATTCAACAGCCGGTACGGTGAAGGCATTTTCGAACATGACGGTTTCCATGCAGCAGATGCTGGATGCCACTGCAGATATTTTAAATAAAGCGGGGCAGAATACGGAAACAAATCTGTCACTTCTGAATGAGACCGGAAATTCTGTTGACTCATTAAGAAGCGCAGTGTCGGGAACAACAGAGAGTGTCAATCAGGTACTGGCACAGGGAAGTCAGTGCTATGATGCCATATCCGGACAGATCAACAATGCATTTTCTTCGATATCCACGGATGCGGGAGCAACAGCAGGGGCACTCAACAGCGTGGCATCTGAAGTACAGGTTATGATTGACCGCTATACGGGATTTCGAGACAGTGTGCAGCAGCTTGCAGATTCCTTTCCGCTTGCTTCGGATCTGCTCCAGCCGATCATCGGAAACCTGAATGAATCCATTGCCCACCAGGAAGCGGTAAGGGATAAATTGAATGAAGCGGCGGCAAAGATTACGGAGACTGCAAGTGATGCGGGAAACTATCAGGTACAGCTGGATCAGCTGGTGAAGCAGGGTTCTCAGCAAATCTCGGGGATCCGTTCGGATTATGAAAACAACGTAAAAACACAGATCAATACCATGTTTGGCACACTGGGGGATACCAGCAGTGCAGTGCAGTCTTTGTTCACCAGTATGGACAATGGAGTCGAAGATATGGAAAAACTGGCGAAGGATGCAGGATCCGGTCTGGAGAAGATGAAAACAACACTGGATACATCTGCTTCCCTTTTGACAGAGACGGCAGAAAAGGTAAACCAGGCAGCAGAAAAGCTGGATACGGCAGCACAGGACGGAAATGTGGAGACATTAAAAAATGTGCTTGGAAGCAGCCCGGAAGTAATCAGCAGCTTTGTGTCTGCGCCGGTAAGAATGCAGACAAAAGCCTTGTATCCGGTAGAAAATTATGGATCAGCCATGGCGCCGTTCTATTCTACACTCTCTATCTGGGTAGGCGGGATCATCCTGGTAGCAATGATGAAAGTGACAGCTTCGGAAAATTTAAAAAGAGCGCTTGCGCCATTGAAGCCGCATCAGATTTATCTGGGCAGATACCTGCTGTTCCTCGTGCTGGGACTGATCCAGAGCGGCCTGATCTGTCTGGGAGATCTGTATTTCCTTGGAATCCAGTGTGAGCATTCGTTTTTGTTCCTTCTGGCAGGCTGGGTAAGCAGTGTGGTATATGTGAATATTATTTATACGTTCACGGTATCATTTGGAGATGTAGGAAAAGCAATCTGTGTGGTTCTTCTGGTTATGCAGGTGGCAGGATCAGGCGGTACGTTCCCGATCGAAGTGGCGCCGGAAATCTTCCAGAAGATTTACCCGTTTCTTCCATTTACGCACAGTATGGCAGCTATGCGGGAATGTGTTGCCGGATTCTATCAGTATACGTACTGGGCAGAATTGGGAATCATGTGTCTGTTCCTTCTGGCATCCCTGTTTTTGGGACTGGTGCTTCGAAAACCGGTGATTCGCCTGAACGAATTGTTTATAGAAAAACTGGAAGATACAAAATTAATGTAATATTGTGAAAATGAAGCGGACTCTTCGGAGTCCGTTTTTTGACAGATGGGTGTCAAATAAAAGAATATATGCTATAATGGAGCGAAACAAAAAAGAATCAGGAGAATGTTGTGGAAAAATTTTATTTTGCACCGCTCGAAGGAATCAGCGGATATGTGTATAGAAAGGCTTATGAACACTATTTTGGAGGAATTGACAAATATTTTATTCCGTTTATTAAACCGAATCAGAAAGGAAAGCTCAGTTCCAGGGAAAAGAACGATATCTTACCCATGCACAATCAGGGGATGTGTGCGATTCCTCAGATTTTGACCAATTCGGCGGAGGATTTTATAAAGACGGCAGAAAGGCTGGGGGAATACGGGTATGAGGAAGTCAATCTGAATCTGGGATGTCCGTCAAAAACCGTGGTGAGCAAAGGAAGAGGGTCCGGATTTCTGGCAGAGCCGGACAGATTGAATGCATTTTTAGAAGAGATTTTTAACGAGACACCGATCCGTATTTCAGTTAAGACGCGGATTGGCAAGGAGAGTCCGGAAGAATGGATCCGGCTTCTGGAAATCTACAATCAGTATCCAATGGAGGAATTGATCATTCACCCGAGGATCCAGACTGATTTCTATAAGAACACTCCGAATCTGGAAATGTTTGAATATGCGGTCAAAAACAGTAAAAATCCACTCTGTTACAATGGGGATATTTGCACGAAAGAGGAATATGAAACGATCTGTAACCGTTTCCCGGAGGTGCCATCTGTGA
>CEAE01009458.1_pt1 | contig 12037 bp, 9 predicted proteins | sample 554951 | NCBI WGS metagenome assembly CEAE01 (sample SAMEA3182076, study PRJEB8094) | gut metagenome | biome: human; feature: gut; material: Stool; isolation source: human stools | place: Canada | collected 2012-03-28
GTTCTATTTTTTATATTTCTATACACTTTATAGGCATGCAATACAACATAACCTCAGGAAATCCGTAACACCACCTGTAAGCGGCAGTTCATAAGTTAAACTCAGGTTTATATCAGTCCAACCTCACGGAATACATCACTCAGTTCTGCCGGCATAGCGCCAGCCAGTGATCTGGCCAGTTCTTCCGGTGTGCATTTCCGGTAGCCAAGTACCCACTGAACGGTCATAAAGATAGAACCCTGACAGTACATTTCCAATTGAAACTGCAGATGCGGAGAAATCTTTTTGCCGGTACGGCTTTCAATCTGATCCGTATAGAAAGCGGTGATCAACTGGAAATCATGATCGCGCAGACAATTCTGGTCATCGTTTTTAAATGCAGCCTTGAAAAACAGCTTTTCTTCCTGAATATAGGTAAATTTATTTACAAGACCTTCATAGACAGATTTTCCTTCCCCCATATGTTCAAAGGATTCTAAGAGAATTTTGTCAAAATACCAGTTGATGAGATCGTATTTATCCTGAAAGTTGCGGTAAAAGGTCTGTCTTGTGACACCGCATGCTTCTACAATTTCCTTCACAGTGATTTTTTCTACAGGTGCAGTTTTCATACAGCGTTTCATGGCATCTGCCAGCTCATATTTTGTTCTTTCGTTGGATTTTGTGATTGCCATAGCTTTCTCCTCATTTGTGCAGACCTTTCTAGATAATCACATTTTAGCATAAATCAAGTCTGTTCGGAAAATATTTCTATATGAAAAAACAGTAAACATTCCAAAATTTTTCTAAAATGAGGTTTTATACTTGCCAGACTCCATGTTTTGAAGTATAGTACTCTTCGCTTTGCTGATTCAAAAGAGAAGAGAGGAGACAACAAAATGACATTTTATCAGGAGTTACAGCTTAGTTCTGCCGGTTCAAAACAGTTGATCAAAAATACGACAGACAAAAAAGAAAAATGGCGTCATATTCTTATCTATAATTTTAAAGTATATCTTGTTATGGTTTTTTGTGTGGCGGTTGTCACATTGTATACAAAATTGACAGGGCAGGAAAACAGCGTTGTAGGAGTAACGGTTCTGTTGGCGCTGCTTGTGCTGAGACAGGCAGATTTTGGCATACAGACGAGTCATGGATTGTTGTCCATTGTGGGAATATTTACGATCATGATGGCTGGCCCGCGACTGGCAAATATGGTATCTCCGGTGGGAGCATTTTTTATAAATTGTGTCTGTATCCTGCTTCTTATGATTTTTGGGTGTCACAATGTCATTATGCATAATCATTCCACGTTTGTGCTCGGGTATCTGCTCTTATATGGATATGATGTGAGTGGCAGAGCTTTTGAGATGCGGGTGATTGGACTTACGGCGGGAATGCTTGTGTGCATGGCGGTTTTTTATAAAAATCAGAAAAACAGACCTTATCGCAGGACATTTAAGGATTTATTCCGGGAATTTGATGTTCGGTCTGCGAGAAACCAATGGTATCTGAAACTGACACTGATCGTCTCAAGTGCAATGCTGATCGTTTCACTGCTTGGACTTCCGAGAGCAATGTGGGCAGGGATCGCATGTATGTCAGTCTGCCTTCCATTTAAAGAGGATGGAAAAATGAGGGCAGTGGACAGGGGCGTGTTTAATATGGTCGGATGTGCGTTGTTTCTCATCCTTTATCTGATACTGCCAGAGTCAGGAAGAAGTATGATCGGAATTATTGGTGGAATCGGCGTGGGTTATTCTGCCGGATATAAATGGCAGACGGTTTTTAACACGTTTGGAGCGCTGGCAATTGCAGCTTCATTATTCGGACTGCCGATGGCGCTGCTGCTTCGGACAGGGATCAATGTGACTGCCTCTCTTTATACAGTGGTTTGTAATGTCGTATATGATAAATTGCATGGAAAAAGAGCAGAAATCGCAGAAAACCTCGTAAAACCATAAAAAACACTGGTATTTTGCAAAAGTGTGTGCTATAATCCTAGAATGACTGCGATAGTCGTAGTACGCCCATTTTTAGGCAGAGCCAGAAAAACCGCGGGTTTATGCGACTTTGGACGTGGCTCGATTAGCGCATTAAGCGTGAAATGTACATGGATATTTTATATATATAAGGAGGAAAATCATTATAATGAGTGTACAGGTTGAAAAATTAGAAAAAAACATGGCAAAACTTACTGTTGAAGTACCAGCAGAAGAAGTAGAAAAAGCTTTACAGGCTGCTTACATGAAAGAGAAGAACAAAATCAGCATCCCTGGTTTCCGTAAAGGTAAAGTTCCAAGAGCTATGATCGAGAAAATGTACGGTGCAGCTGTATTTTATGAAGAAGCAGCAAACATCTTAATTCAGGATAATTATGCAGCAGCTATGGAAGAGAGCAAAGAGGACATCGTTTCCAGACCAACAATCGACATTGTTCAGATCGAATCCGGAAAACCTTTCATCTTCACAGCAGAAGTGGCTGTAAGACCAGAAGTAACACTTGGAAAATACAAAGGTGTTCAGGTAACTAAGATCGACACAACTGTAACAGACGAAGAAGTAGAAGCAGCACTTGAGAAAGAGCAGCAGAAGAACTCCAGAACTGTAACTGTAACAGACAGACCAGTTGCAAACGGTGATACAGCAGTCATCGATTTCGAAGGATTTGTTGACGGCATTGCATTTGAAGGTGGTAAAGGAGAGAATCATCCATTAGAGATCGGTTCCCACTCTTTCATCGATACATTCGAAGATCAGTTAGTAGGACACAATGCAGGGGATGAAGTAGAAGTTAACGTTACTTTCCCAGAGAAATATCAGGCAGCTGATTTAGCTGGAAAACCAGCCGTATTCAAAGTTAAGATTAACGAGATCAAAGCAAAAGAACTTCCGGAGTTAAATGATGAATTTGCTTCTGAAGTATCTGAGTTTGATACATTAGCTGAGTACAAAGAAGACTTAAGAAAACATCTTGAAGTTGAGAAAGAGAACGAAGCAAAACGTACAAAAGAAGATGAAGCGATCAAGAAGATCATCGACAAATCCACAATGGAGATCCCGGAAGCTATGATCGAGACACAGTGCGAGAACATGATCAATGAGTTCGCACAGAGAATCGCACAGAGCGGTCTTTCCATGGAGCAGTACATGCAGTTCTCCGGTATGACAATCGATGGATTAAAAGAGCAGGTTCGTCCAGAAGCTGAGACTCGTATCAAGAGCAGCCTTGTATTAGAGCAGATCGCAAAAGAAGAGAACATCGAAGTTTCTGAAGATGAGATCAATGCAGAAGTTGAGAAGATGGCAGCTCAGTACGGAATGGAAGCTGACAAGTTAAAAGAGTACTTAGGAGAAGCTGAGAAAGAATCCATTAAGAGAGATTTATCTGTGACAAAAGCAGTTGACTTAATTATGGAGAACGTAAAAGAAAGAGCAAAAGCTAAGACAAAGAAAGAAAAAGAAGCTGAAGCAGAAGAAGGAACAGAAGAATAATTCCGGCAGCGTACAGCAGACAGAGGATTGCATATAATATGCAGACCGGAAATATCACAGACTGGCTCTTATGAGCCGGTCTGTTTGAGATTTATGGCAGAATGCATTTGATGAGAAAAAAGTTCAGTATTTTTTAAAATTCGAACAAGATATTAATTTTTCATAAAACATGTTTTTTTCCTATTCCAACGTCTCTGCATTTGTGGGATAATATTTATCAGTGCAGTGTATGACCGATATATTGCAATAGTGAAAAAAGTGTGGATTCAATCATAGTGCGATTCCAACCATATTTATGAAAAGGAAAGGGCAGGTAAGAGATATGAGTTTAGTACCTTACGTCATTGAACAGACAAGCAGAGGAGAGCGTAATTACGATATTTACTCCAGATTATTAAAAGATAGAATTATTTTCCTTGGAGAAGAAGTGAATGAGACAACAGCAAGCCTTGTTGTTGCACAGTTACTTTTCTTAGAGTCCGAGGATCCTGGAAAAGACATTCATTTATATATCAATTCCCCAGGTGGAATGGTAACAGCAGGTCTTGCTATTTATGATACGATGCAGTACATCAAATGTGATGTATCTACCATCTGTATCGGTATGGCCGCCAGCATGGGAGCATTTTTACTTGCAGGTGGAGCAAAGGGCAAGAGACTTGCGCTTCCGAATGCAGAGATTATGATCCATCAGCCATCCGGCGGAGCAAAAGGTCAGGCAACGGAGATCCAGATCGCAGCGGAAAACATTTTAAAGACAAAGAAGAAATTAAATGAGATTTTAGCTGCAAACACCGGAAAACCTTATGACGTGATCGCAGCGGACACAGAGAGAGATCATTATATGTCCGCTCAGGAAGCAATGGAATACGGACTGATCGATAATGTGATCACAAGCCGCTAATAAATAGAGACATTGGAGAATAAGAAATGACAGGAAGAAATGACGAGAGACTGCGCTGCTCATTTTGTGGTAAGACTCAGGATCAGGTCCGTAAACTGATCGCGGGACCAAACGGAGCCTATATCTGTGATGAGTGTGTAGACGTTTGCGCCGAGATTATAGACGAAGAGTTGGAGAATGATGAATTTGACGGAAATCTGGAAGAACCTGCGGAGCAGATCAATCTGATCAAGCCGGAGGAGATGAAGGCATTTTTAGATGAGTACGTCATTGGCCAGGATAAGGCGAAGAAAGTTTTGTCCGTTGCAGTTTATAATCATTACAAGAGAATTATGGCAGGATCAGATTCAGATGTAGAATTGCAGAAGAGTAATATTCTTATGCTCGGACCAACCGGTTCCGGTAAAACACTTTTGGCACAGACTTTGGCGAGAGTGTTGAATGTTCCGTTTGCAATCGCAGATGCAACCACACTTACCGAGGCAGGTTATGTGGGTGAAGATGTCGAGAATATCCTTTTGAAACTGATCCAGGCTGCTGATTATGATATTGAGCGTGCACAGCACGGTATCATTTACATTGATGAGATTGACAAGATTACAAAAAAATCTGAGAACGTTTCCATCACAAGAGACGTTTCCGGCGAGGGTGTACAGCAGGCGTTACTTAAGATTTTAGAGGGAACGGTTGCTTCTGTTCCGCCACAGGGTGGAAGAAAACATCCGCAGCAGGAACTGATCCCGATTGATACTACCAATATTTTATTTATCTGTGGTGGTGCTTTTGATGGATTAGAGAAGATCATTGAGACACGTCTCGACCAGAAATCCATTGGATTTAATGCAGAAGTACATGCCAAAGATGAGTATAATGTCGGGGAAGTATTAAAACATGTGCTTCCGCAGGACTTTGTGAAATTCGGACTCATCCCGGAATTTATCGGTCGTGTGCCGGTAAACGTAACACTGGATATGTTAGATAAGGATGCGATGGTCCGTATCTTATGCGAGCCTAAGAATGCACTTGTAAAACAGTATAAAAAGCTGTTTGAATTAGACGGCGTCAATCTGGAATTTGACAAGGATGCACTCGAAGCAATCGTGGACAAAGCGCTTGAGAGAAAGACCGGAGCGCGTGGACTGCGTGCGATCATGGAGGCTGTCACATTAGATCTGATGTATCATATTCCATCCGATGAGAGCATTACAAGATGTGAGATCACCAAAGAAGATGTAGAAAAGAATCTTGCGATCGAAGAGAAAGAAGAAAAAGCACTTGTTGAGAAGTTAGAACAGGCTTCTTAAGCAAAAGATAACAGTGCAAAAAGCTGTTAAAGAAAAAAGGAATTATAGAAAATGGATACAATGATTATGAAAATGCCTGCAGTTGCCCTTCGTGGAATGGTGATCCTGCCGGGAATGGTAGCCCATTTTGACGTAAGCCGTGCAAAATCCATCAAGGCAGTGGAAGAAGCGATGATGGATGAGCAGAAGATTTTTCTTGTGGCACAGAAAGATGTGGAACAGGAAAATCCTGATATTGAGGACTTATTTAAGATCGGGATCATTGCTGAGGTAAAGCAGGTAATTAAGTTACAAAATAATATTGTACGCATTTTGGTAGAAGGGAAAGAGCGGGCAGAATTGTCCGCTTTTCTTGAAAATCCGGACTATCTGCTTGCGGAGATCATTCGATTTGACGAGGAAGTGGATGACGGACTGCCAGAAGAAGCGAAGGAGGCAATGCTTCGGAGCATTCAGGAGACATTTGGTAAATATGTGGTCGTCAATCCCAAAATGGGAAAAGAGCTGCAACGCCAGTTAAGTGAGATCACAGATCTGGAAAAACTGATGAATCAGCTTGCCAACAGCCTTCCGGTACATTTCGGGGAAAAACAGAAAATCTTAGATGCGGTTTCTATGACCGAACGTTATGAGGTTCTGATGGCACTCTTATTAAAAGAGATCGAGATCATAGCCATCAAGAATGATTTTCAGGCGAAAGTCAAGGCGCATGTGGATAAAAACCAGAAAGAATATCTGCTGAGAGAGCAGATGAAAGTAATCCGTGAGGAGCTTGGCGAAGATAATACGGAATCAGACGCAGATCACTTTATGGATGCTCTGGGTAAGATCAAGGCAGACAAAGAAGTAAAAGAGAAGATCAAAAAAGAGATCGACCGTTTTAAAAATATCAGTTCCAGCTCCTCTGAGAGCGCTGTGGCGAGAGGGTATATTGAAACACTTTTGGAGCTTCCGTGGAATAAGACATCCAGAGATAACAAGGATCTGAAGAATGCCGAGCAGATTTTAAATGCGGATCATTACGGTCTGGAAAAAGTAAAAGAGCGTATGTTAGAATTTCTGGCTGTCCGCAATCTCACCAGCAAGGGCGAGAGCCCGATCATCTGTCTGGTCGGACCACCGGGAACCGGTAAAACGAGTATTGCCCGGTCCGTTGCAAAAGCGTTAGATAAAAAATATGTGCGGATCAGTCTAGGTGGTGTGCGGGATGAGGCAGAGATCCGCGGCCACAGAAGAACTTACGTCGGAGCAATGCCGGGACGTATCGTGAACGGACTGCGCAGCGCCGGCGTGAAAAATCCGCTCATGCTGTTAGATGAGATCGATAAGATGAGCAGCGATTACAAGGGGGATACGGCGTCTGCATTGCTGGAAGTGCTTGACGCGGAGCAGAATAAGAAGTTCCGGGATCATTATGTTGAGATACCGATCGATCTTTCAGAAGTGCTGTTTATTGCAACAGCAAACTCTGTGCAGGATATCCCAAGGCCGCTGTTAGACCGTATGGAACTGATCGAAGTGACCAGTTATACAGAGAATGAGAAGCTTCACATTGCCAAAGAGCATCTGCTCGCAAAGCAGATGGAGCGCAATGGGATCAGACCGGAGCAGCTCGCCATCACAGACAAAGCGATGGCAAAGATCATCAGTGGTTACACAAGGGAAGCTGGTGTGCGTAATCTTGAACGTAAGCTTGGTGAGATATGCAGAAAAGCAGCAAGACCGCTTTACGAGGGAGAAAAAGAGAAGATTAAAGTTACAGAACAGAATCTTGAAAAGTTCCTCGGCAAAGAGAAATACAGTTTTGATAAGAAAAATGATACGGATGAAGTAGGAATCGTCCGTGGACTTGCATGGACAAGCGTTGGTGGAGATACTTTAGAGATTGAAGTCAACATCATGCCGGGAAAAGGTGAGTTCCAGCTGACCGGACAGCTGGGAGATGTGATGAAGGAATCTGCACAGGCGGGAATCAGCTATATCCGTTCTGTCAGTGAAGAGTATCATATTCCGAAAAAGTTTTTCCAGGAGAATGACATCCATATCCACATCCCGGAGGGTGCAGTGCCGAAGGATGGACCGTCTGCCGGAATCACGATGGCGACAGCCATGTTGTCGGCGATCACGAAGACACCGGTCCGCGCTGATGTCGCAATGACAGGTGAGATCACACTTCGCGGCCGTGTGCTTCCGATCGGTGGACTGAAGGAAAAAACACTGGCAGCCAAAAATGCAGGAATTAAGACCATCTGTGTGCCAAAGAAGAATGAGAAGGATATAGATGAGATTTCACCGGAGATCAAAAAAGGTCTGAAAATCGTGTTTGTGGAGCAGATGAAAGACGTGCTGGATGTGGCGTTTGTAAAGGAACAGAAATAGGTTAAATATAGGTAGGATGTGGTGTGCAGTCTGCACACTGCAATAAGTAGAGGAAAAGATAATGGTAATTAGAAGTGTAAATTTGGAGACTGTCTGTGGTATCACAAGTAAAATACCAGACAATCCATTTAATGAAGTGGCATTTGCAGGAAAGTCAAATGTAGGAAAATCGTCCATGATCAATGCGCTGTTAAACCGCAAGTCGCTCGCAAGGACGTCGGCGCAGCCGGGAAAGACGCAGACCATCAATTTTTACAATGTCAACGATGCCATGTATCTGGTCGATCTGCCTGGTTATGGATATGCGAAGACCTCTTCCAGTGAGAAGGAAAAATGGGGAAAAATGATTGAGAATTATCTCCATACTTCAAAAAAACTGCAGGCAGTCTTTTTGCTGATCGATATCCGTCATGATCCGTCTGCAAACGATAAAATGATGTATGACTGGATGGTTTATCAGGGATTTACACCGATTATCATTGCCACAAAGCTTGATAAGATCAAGCGAAGCCAGATCCAGAAGAATGTAAAAGCAATCCGCGAAGGGCTGAAAGTAAAGCCGGGTACGGTGATCATTCCATTCTCTTCCGAGACAAAGCAGGGAAGGGATGAACTGTGGGAGGTTATTGATTCCTTTGTTCTGCCACAGGAGGAAACTGAGGAAGAAGATAAATAACAGTTCGCAGAATGCCTGCGGCCTGTAATGTAAAAATGACATTGCACTGCAAAATCGTTCATGGTAAAATAATAGTATAAGTGTCAGACAAGACAAAAAGCACCCGGAGATACTTTCTGGGTGTTCTGTGAATATAAAGGCGCATCGGAGGATGGTAGAGATGAAAAAGAAGAAAATTGTGATTGCTCTTGGACATGAAGCATTGGGAACAACACTTCCTGAACAGAAAGAGGCAACGAAACGAACAGCAAAGGCAGTGGCAGATTTTATCCGTGAAGATTATCAGGTTGTGATCACACACAGCAACGGACCACAGATTGGTATGATCCATACTGCTATGAATGAATTTTGTAAATTATATCCGGAATATACTGCAACACCAATGTCTGTATGTTCTGCAATGAGTCAGGGATATATCGGTTACGATTTACAGAATGCGATCCGTGCGGAATTATTGAACAAGGGAATCTATAAACCCGTTTCTACGATCCTTACACAGGTTGTGGTTGATCCATATGACGAGGCGTTTTACAAACCAAGCAAAGTCATTGGACGTGTGCTGACGGAAGAGGAAGCAGAGGCAGAGGAGAAAAAAGGAAATCACGTTGTAAAAATAGAAGGCGGGTACAGACGAATCGTTGCAGCGCCAAAGCCAATGGATATCGTGGAGATCGATGCAATCAAAGCATTGTCCGATGCTGACCAGATCGTAGTTGCCTGTGGAGGCGGCGGAATCCCGGTATTAATGCAGGACAACAACTTAAAGGGTGCCAGTGCTGTTATTGAAAAAGACCTTGCAGCAGGAAAACTGGCAGAACTTCTGAATGCAGACATGCTTGTTATTTTGACAAGTGTTGACAATGTATGCTTAAATTATGGACAGCCGGATGAAAAACCATTATCAACCATGACTGTTGCAGAAGCAAAGAAATACATGGAGCAGGGACAGTTTGGTGAGGGCGATATGCTTCCTAAGATAGAGGCAGCCATCAACTTTATCGGTGACTCTGCGATCAGATCCGTTCTGATCACAAAATTGAACAAAGATGGTTCAAATATCCATGGCGGTATGGGAACCATGATCACAAAATAATGTTTTTGACATAATGTTTACAAAAAGAGCAGGTTTTTTTACAAAAGAAAGCTTGCTTTTTTTATGTTTATTTCGTATAATCTCTCCGTAGATGGAGCCGCCGTACCAAAGAAGAAACTTAAAATTTATTATACATTTTTCACAAGAATACGAATAAAAACGAAGAGAAGAGTCTGTATTATTGTGAAAAGTGTATAAGTTTTAAGTTTTGCAGAGATTGGTCCGCAGGCTCCGTGCTGATTTAAGGAGATTGTTAAAACTATAACAGAAATCAGGAGAGGCATACGCATTTCGAATGAATAAAAATCAGCAGGAACACTTGAAAAATGAAACCATAAAAAGAAAGGAAGAATTTATGACAAGAAGAACAAAAATTATCTGTACGTTAGGACCATCCACCGACAATGAAGCGGTGATGAGAGCATTGATCGAAGAGGGAATGAACGTTGCACGTTTCAATTTTTCGCATGGACCGCATGATGAGCAGATGGGAAGATTAAAAATGCTTCGCAAACTGCGCAAAGAATTGGGAAAATATGTTGCAGCTTTACTTGATACAAAGGGACCGGAAATCCGTCTCGTAGAATTTGAAAAAGGAAAAACAGAGTTAAAGACAGGCCAGACTTTTACACTGACAACCGATGATATTCTTGGAACAGATGAGCGCGTATCCATCACTTACAAAAATCTTGCAGATGATGTAAAGACGGGCGATCATATTCTGATCGATGATGGTCTGGTAGGTCTGGAAGTTGTAGAGATCAAACCGGTTGCAAAACCAGTGAATACCAAGGTCAACGCAAGAGATATTGTCTGTAAAGTGTTAAATGATGGTGTGATTTCCAATAAAAAAGGCGTGAACGTTCCGAACGTTGACCTCACGATGCCATTTATCAGTGAAAAAGATTACGGAGATATCTGTTTTGCGGTAGAAAATGATTATGATTTTATCGCAGCTTCCTTTGTCCGTACCGCAGAGGATGTTATGGAAATCCGCAAAATCCTTGCGGAAAAAGGCGGCGAGGATATTAAGATCATTTCCAAGATCGAGAACATGCAGGGTGTCCGCAATATCGATGACATCATCCGTGTGTCCGATGGTATCATGGTGGCGCGTGGTGACATGGGTGTTGAAATCCCATTGGAAGATGTTCCGGTTATGCAGAAAATGATCATCAAAAAAGTATGTGAGGCTGGAAAAATCGTTATTACAGCAACTCAGATGTTAGATTCCATGATGAAACATCCAAGACCAACAAGAGCAGAGTCCACAGACGTTGCAAATGCTATTTATGACGGAACGAGTGCGATCATGTTATCCGGAGAGACTGCTGCAGGAATGTATCCAATTGAAGCTGTAAAAACAATGGTCCGTATTGCAACCCGCACAGAGCATGATATCAACTATTTACAGAGATTCAGACAGCGCAGGACCATGTGTAACCCGGATGTGACAAACGCAATCTCACATGCAACCTGTACGATGGCTGGTGATTTAAGTGCAGCGGCAATCGTGACGGTAACGAAGTCCGGACGTACTGCGAGAATGATCTCCAAATACCGTCCAAACTGCACGATCATTGGTGAGTGCCTGACAGAAAAGGTATGCCGTCAGTTAAACCTTGAGTGGGGTGTAGAACCGATTCTTATCACAGAGGAACAGGATGCAAGCCAGTTGTTTGAGAAGGCAGTTGATGTGGCAGAGATGGCAGGATTTGTTTCCAAAGGGGAATTAGTCGTCCTGACCGGTGGTGTTCCACTTGGGGTATCCGGTACAACGAACCTCATCAAAGTACAGGTTGCAGGACATATTCTTGTGACAGGAAAAGGGTTAAACGGAAAGAAAATTTCCGGAAATCTTTGTGTGTGCCACAGCAATGAAGATTTAAAAAGCTTCAAAGACGGTGATATCATCGTCGCAGCAGACACCACAAATGAAATGATGGCACAGATGCGTCAGGCTTCCGCACTGATCGTAGAAGCAGAGGGTGCAAACTGTCATGCAGCAATCGCAGGGTTAAGCCTTGATATTCCGGTTCTTATCGCAGCTAAAAATGCATTGGATGTCTTAAAGACCAGTGCTTACGTTGAAGTGGACTGCGAGAGCGGGGTTGTAAGTGCGAACTAAACCGGAGGTTCATTTGCGTAGTGTCGCAGATTCTGTGGTGCTTTTATAGGGCTTGAAGGGCAGATATAAGCGTCCTCTC
>CEAE01012939.1_pt1 | contig 11502 bp, 9 predicted proteins | sample 554951 | NCBI WGS metagenome assembly CEAE01 (sample SAMEA3182076, study PRJEB8094) | gut metagenome | biome: human; feature: gut; material: Stool; isolation source: human stools | place: Canada | collected 2012-03-28
CACCTATATCGTCCGTGTCCATTTCAGCGAGACCGCAAAAGAGACGATGGAGGACAAAATCAAGCGTCTGCTGTGTGAGGAAGTCCGCAAAATGTAACTTCTTTTTGAATTTGATGAAAAAGTCCTTGACTTTTCGTCTCTGGAAAAACAGCCAAGAGCATTTTATTGAGCGCCGCCGTCCGGCTTTCCGCTTTCATCCTGCCTCAGATCACCCGCATCACTTCGCGGGACGATATGGAGCTGGGCCTCATGGGGGAGCGCAAGCAGGCCGTGTTCGCCATCATCCCCGACAACGACGGCACCTTTAATTACCTGGTGGGGATGCTCTACACCTGCGCCTTTCAGGCCCTCTACTACCAGGCCGACAAGGTACACCAGGGGGCCCTGCCCGTCCCGGTCCGCCTGATGATGGACGAGTTTTGCAACGTCTCCCTGCCGGATGACTTTGGCAAGCTCCAGGCCACCATGCGCTCCCGCAACATCATGTCCACCATTGTACTCCAAAACATTTCCGCCCTCAAGGCCCTGTTCAAGGATGACTGGGAGGGGCTTTTGGGCAACGCCGACACGCTGGTGTATCTGGGCGGAAATGAGCCGTCCACCCACAAGTATATCTCCGAGCTGCTGGGCAAGGAGACCCTGGACACCCGCAACCGCAGCGTGTCCCGCGGCTCCCACGGCTCCAGTTCCGTCAGCTACCAGCAGACGGGCCGGGAGTTGATGACTCCCGACGAGGTGCGGACCCTGGACAACGACTACGCCCTGCTGTTTATCCGGGGGGAACGCCCTGTGATGGACAAGAAGTATGACATTCTCAAACACCCCTATATCAAACTGACGGAGGACGGCGGGGCAGCGCCCTACGTTCACCACCCCGGCCTGACTTACGCCCAGGCCGACCTGTCCGTGCCTTTTGAGAGTTTGGACTACATCGAAATTCTGGAATAAGAAAGGTTGATTTTCATGTTGAACAAGAAACACCCCCAGCCGAATACCCTTTCTCAGCGGCGGACCGGAAGGGTCCGCCGCCTCTATTTCTCCGCCGTCCTCATGCTGGCCCTGTGCGCCGCCCTGGCCTGCCCGGCCCTGGCCGCCGACACCGATCCCCTTACCATTGTCAACAACCTCAGCGACTTCATTTTTTCGTGCATTAAGGCCGTCGGCGTGATCGTGCTGGGCTGGGGCATCGTCCAACTGGGTATGTCCATCCAGTCTCACGACGCCTCCCAGCGCACCCAGGGCATCCTCTGCGTATTCGGTGGTTTGCTCATCGCTTTTTCCAAGGAGATTTTGTCCGCTATCGGCGTGGTGTGACCTGCCATGCGGAAGTACAACAAAATTCTCTCCTGTACCAGGACACCCTTTGGAGCATGGAAGATTACCGTACAGACACCAAACGAGCAAATCCATGTGCGGTACTACTTCGGCTGTTCCCGGCGTGAGGCGGGCCATAAGGTACGGGCGACTGACTTTGACAAGGAGGCGGGGCTGATTTTCAATCAGCCGCCCCCTCCAAGAAAGAAACGAGGTGGGGGCTGTGAGCGATAACTGGGTGGTACAGGCTATGCAATCCGCCTTTGAGATTTGGAACGACAAGCTGACCGAGATATGGTCCCTGATTACCACCACACCCCAGGATTTCCGGGGCGGCGATATATGGAACGCCATTGTCGGCATCAATGAGGGGCTGAAGGCCGTGGGCTACGGCCTGCTGGTGCTGTTTTTCGCCATGGGGATCTTCCAGTCCGCGGCCAGTTTCCGGGACTTGCAAAGGCCGGAATACGCCCTGCGCCATTTCATCCGCTTTATTGCCGCCAAGGTGGCGGTGAGCTCCGCCATGGAGATCATGACCGTGGTTTTTTCCATCTGCGGCGGCATTGTCCAGTCTGTGATGAGCGGCATGGGCGGCATGGTTGCCGCCGGTGTGACGGTGCCCCAGGAGATGGTGGACGCCATTGAAAACGTCGGCTTTTTAGCCAGCATCCCGCTCTGGCTGGTAGCCATGCTGGGCAACCTGTTTATCACGGTGATGTCCTTCATCCTCATTATGACGGTCTATGGCCGCTTTTTCCGCCTCTACATTTTTACTGCCCTGGCCCCGATCCCTCTGGCGACCTTCGCCGGAGAGGGGACCAGCTTCGCGGGGAAGCAGTTCATCAAGTCCTATATCGGCGTGTGCATGGAGGGGGCCGTGATCGTACTGGCCTGCCTCATTTTTTCCGCCTTCATGTCCAGCGGCTCCCCGGTCCTGGACACCAACTTGACCCCCGTGGTCATGGCCTGGCAGTACATCGCGGAGACTATTTTCAATATGCTGGTGCTGGTTGGCCTGGTCAAGGGCGCCGAGCGCATTGTAAAGGAATTAGCTGGCCTATAAAAAAGTACCATCAAATTGAGGGGACTTTCGGCAAAAGCCAGGGGGACGGGCCTGCGGCCCATCCCCCTGTTGCTTTACTGCCTGATTTTGATTTGCGGTGTGCCGTCCTTGACCTCAAAACTGATCTGGCCATTCCGATACCCCATAGCCTCCGCCGCCCGGCTCTGCTCCACGATCTCCCGCATGATCCGCTGCTCCTCCATGTGGGCGGTCAGCCTGGGGCCGACCCAGCGGAAGATCGTCACCAGCACCAGACCGGCCAGGATGGCCCAGTACAGCGCCTTCTGCTCCGCCACCCATTCGGGGAAGATCAGGTTCGCGCAGGCGGCGTAGACCAGCACAGGAGCCAGTTTCAGCTTTACCAGGATGCGGAATACCAGCAGGATCAGGAACACGGCCAGGACGAAAAAGAACATTTGCTGTGCCAGCGTCAGATTCCGAAACATAAAAAATCCTCCTCTATTTGTTTTGAAATATACGGTTTCCTCTACAAATATTATCTCATATTTCAAAAAACGTGTCAAAAAATCCATTTTCGAGGTGATAGCAATATGGAGATCAAAATTCCAAAGGAAGTCCACCAGCACCGGGAGACGATCTTTTTCGGCCTGTCCACCCGGCAATTTCTCTGTTCCGCCCTGGCCGTAGGCGCGGCGGTTGGGGTTTACCTCATGTTCAAAGGCGTTGTGGGCCAGGAGGCCGCCAGTTGGCTGTGCATCCTGGCAGCCGCCCCCATCGCTGTAACCGGCTTTTTCCGCTACAACGGCCTGACCTTTGAGCGGTTTGTCTGGGCGTTCCTCAAGTCCCAGGTCTTGTGCGCCGGGCCCCGTGTATACCGGGCGGAGAATATCTACCTCCAGGCCATGCCGGAGCAGAGAAAGATATGGGGAACAGGAAAGAAGCCCTGAGCGCCGGGAACGGCTGAAAGTCCCCTCAATTTGAGGGGACTTTTGGCGGCTCCCTCCATCGTGTTCCAATTCAGTCCGCAGCAGCGGCGATTGATTTCAGTGAAAAGGGGTGTGATGCGCGGCAGATTTGGGTGCCGGACCGTCATGGCCCTTTTCTGTCCATTTTGAAGGAGGTCCCTATGAAAAAGCAATTTCTCTCCCTTTTCCCGGCCTATGCGGCCCTGGTCAGAAAGGGGGCGCGCCGCCATGCGTAAAACTCTTGCCGCGTCCAACCGGGGAGAGCGTGTCCCGTTTAAGATCCCCCGCAGCGTACAGCAGTCCATCCCCATCCAGCGGGTTTGGCAGGATGGTATCTGGCAGGTCAACGGCAGATTCAGCCAGACCTGGCGCTTTGCCGACATCAACTACTCCCTGGCCTCCTACGAGGACCAGCGGGATATGTTCACATCCTACTGTGGCGTCCTCAACAGCCTGCCCACCGACGCTGTGACCAAGATCACCATTCACAACCGCCGCCTCAACAGCTCCGACTTTCAGCACAGCGTCCTCATGCGCGAGTGCGGGGATGACCTGGACCTGTACCGCCGGGAATACAACCGGGTGCTCACGGAGAAGGCGGCGGCCAGCAACAACCTCATCCAGGATAAGTACATCACCGTCTCTGTGGCCCGTAAGAACGCGGAGGAGGCCAGGGCATTTTTCCACCGGGTAGACGCCGACCTCTCGAAAAACCTGGGGCGTCTGGACAGCGGCGCGAAAGCCCTGGACACCTATGAGCGCCTACGCATCCTCCACGACTTCTTTCGGCCCGGCGAGGAACAGTTTTACAAGTTTGATCTGAACGCCTCCATGCGCCTGGGGCACAGCTTCAAAGACTACATCGCCCCTGACGGCATGAAGTTTCTCTCCGACCACTTTGAACTGGGCGGCAAAGTGGGACGGGTGCTGTTCATGCGGAAGTATTCCAGTTACATCAAGGACGACATGATTACCAGCATGGCCGACTTTCCCCGGACGCTGGTGCTGTCCATCGACCTGCTCCCGGTCCCAACCGACGAAGCGGTGCGGGATGTGCAGTCTCAGATCATGGGCATTGAGAGCGATATTACCAGGTGGCAGCAGCGGCAGAACGCCCGGAACAACTTTACCGCCGTGGTCCCCTATGAGCTGGAACAGCAGAGGGCGGAGACCAAGGAATTTCTGGACGATCTGAGCACCAGGGACCAGCGCATGGTCTATGCCAATGTGACCCTGCTGCACATGGCCGACACGTTGGAACAGCTCAACGCCGACACGGAGACCCTGCTCTCCAAGTCCCTGTGCGACTTCTCCATTCTCAGATACCAGCAGGAGGACGGCTTTAACACCGCCCTGCCCTATGGCCTGCGCTCCATCGACGTGACCCGCACGCTGACCACCGAGGCCGCGGCCTCCCTGATGCCCTTCCGTGTTCAGGAGATCCAGGACATGGGGGGCATTTACTGCGGCGTCAACGCTGTCAGCAAAAACCTTCTGATTTGCAATCGCAAAAATCTCCTCAACCCCCATGGCTTCATTCTGGGCGTCTCCGGCTCCGGCAAGTCCTTCACCATGAAGGAGTTTATCACCTTTATCGCCCTGTCTACCAATGATGATATTATCATCATCGACGCCGAGCGCGAGTATGGGGACCTGGTGCGGGCCCTCCGGGGGATCGTCCTGGAGATCTCCCCAAACAGCCGCCACCACATCAATCCCCTGGAGATCGCCAGAGGCTACGGTATGGGGGAAAACCCAGTGGCGCTCAAGTCCGAACTGCTGATGAGCATTTGCGAACAGCAGATGGGAGAGGGCCAGTTGGGGGCTTTCCATAAATCCATCATTGACCGCTGCACCGCCAGCGTGTACCACGACTTCATCAAGAGCGGCGGCAAGGCCCGCCAGCCCATCCTCTCCGACTGGAGAAATGAGATCAAGCGCCAGCCGGAACGGGAGGCCCAGGAGTTGGCTCTCGCCTCCGAGCTGTTCGTGGAGGGCTCCCTGAATATGTTTGCCCATGAGACCAATGTGGATATAGATAACCGGATTATTGTTTTTGACCTCTACGAGATGGGGGATCAGTTGAAGCCCACTGCCCTCAACGTCACCATGGAGACCATTCAAAACCGGGTAGCCACTAACCGCCTGGCCGGGAAATACACCTGGGTATTCGTAGATGAGGTGTACGTGCGTCCGGAAGCCGCCTGAAGCAACGCAGGCAGCGCGGGACTATGCAAATTCCACCTTTGGCAAGTGGAAGGGAAAATGTGAAATCTGAAACCCTGTCATCATCCGGCTTACCCGCAAGAGAAATCCCAAGGGGAACACAGCACGCCGGAAAAGGCATAAGTCAGCCAGTCATCACGCTGCGACTGAGTGCCAAGATGAAAAGTTCTGCATGAGGATGAAAGCCAAACTGCCTGAACGATAGTCAGAGGAGCGTTATCGTCCGCCACGGCGAAAAGATGACTATATGCGCCGTGTGATATGGGCAAGTGGTGAAGGTAAATCGCCAAATGCGTACACATCCATATCAGCCGCCCGCAGTCAGCGGGAAATGACGGAAGTCGCATCCGACAGCAGAACAGGCCAATTTGCATAGTTCTAACCGGAGATGACCTAAACCGGAACGCTGGAAACAGCTATGGCCTGGGCCTGAATATCCGGCACGGTCACGGAGCCACCATAGTAGTCCGAGGGCGTTAATGGCGTCCACATGGCGAAGGGTGGCAGTTTATCCCCTGATACTGAAAAGGAAAGGTGCGTGAGGCACTATGAGAAGTCCACAGACAGTATTGGAAACCCTACGAAAGCACGCGCAGAAAGCGCATTACCAGTATGGGCGTCTTTACCGCAACCTGTATAACCCTCAGCTCTACCTTCTGGCCTATCAGAACCTATATGCGAACAAGGGGAGTACGACGGCTGGAGCAGATGGCGCTACCCTCAGCGGTATGAGCCTGAAGCGAATTGAGTCCCTGATTAAAAAACTGCGGGACCGCAGTTATCAACCCCACCCCGCCAGGAGGCAGTACATCCCCAAGAAAAGTGGAAACGGGCTGCGCCCGCTGGGTATCCCGGCGGCAGACGACAAACTGGTACAAGAAGCCGTTCGCATGATTTTAGAAAGCATCTATGAACCGACCTTTCAAAGCACATCTCATGGTTTTCGGCCCGGAAAAAGCTGTCATACCGCCCTGTCGCAGATACAGAAAACCTTCACCGGCGTCAGCTGGTTTGTGGAGGGCGACATCAAAGGGTGTTTCGACAACATCGACCACCACATCCTGGTCAACATTCTGAAACGAAGGATAAAGGACGAGGCTTTCATAGACCTGATTTGGAAGCTGCTCCGGGCCGGGTATCTGGAGGACTGGATGAAGCACCAGACCTACAGTGGCACGCCGCAGGGCTCCGGGGTAAGTCCACTCTTGGCGAATATCTATATGAACGAGCTGGACCTGTTCATGGAAAAGCTCCGGGCGCAATTCGGCAAGGGCGACAAGCGGCGGTTCAGCAACGACTATGTCAATGCCAACCACCACTATGCGCGAACCAGAGAACGAAACGCCAAAAAATGGAACACCATGAGCGAAGAAGAACGGAAAGACGCCAAAGTCATGCAGAAGAAATTACAGGCAATCCTGCTATCTACCCCCAGTCGGGAGCCAATGGACCCCAACTATCGCAGAGTTCTATATGTCCGTTACGCCGATGATTTTCTAATTGGCGTGATTGGAAATAAAGCGGACGCCGAACAAATCAAGACCGCCGTCAGTGAATTTCTGAAACAGGAATTGAACCTCACCATGTCGCCTGAGAAAACCCTGATTACCCACGGACATGACAAGGCAAGATTCCTGGGATACGACATCACCATCAGCAAGAATCAGGCGGTCAAAAAGACAAAGGGCGGCGTAAAGCGAGCCTATAATGGGCGCGTTGTCCTCCTGCTTCCAAAGGAAAAATGGATGGGTAAACTGCAAGAGTATAGGGCGCTTAATATACAAAAGGATGGCACGGGGAAAGAAATTTGGATGCCTGTGGCAAGGAACGGCTTGCAAAACAAAGAACCTATTGAAATCCTCGCACAATTCAACGGAGAAATCCGGGGTATCTACAACTATTATCGTCTGGCACGGAATGTATCTGTCCTGAACAAGTTTTGCTATGTCATGGAGTACAGCATGTATAAGACTATCGCAAGGAAAATGCGGTGCTCCGCAGCGAAAGTCAAGAAGAAATATACGAGAGACCGCATATTTGGCATAGAATACGAAACAAAACACGGGATAAAACGGGCCGAGTTCTACCATAACGGTTTCCGGAAAAGTGCGCCGTCTAAATTAGACATGGACACAACGCCGGACTATAGATACTCCATCCGACCCAAGGAAGTCATTGCCAGATTTATGACCGGATACTGTGAGCTGTGCTGTAAAAATGAACTCCCGGTTATGATTTACCAGGTGAAGAACCTGAAAAGTCTTTCCGGCAACGAGCCCTGGGAACAATTTATGTTGAAAAAGCGCCGCAAGACGCTGATTGTGTGCGAGGACTGCTACAAAACAATCACAAATTCGTAGGGTGGATAAATAGAGAGCCGTATACATCGAGAGGTGTAAGTACGGTTCGGGGGCGAGCTATGGAAAACCCGCCGCCGCGAGGCGGTAAGGCGTCTATAGTTTAGCCCACTTGTTTTTCAAGTATTACTACTCCGCCCAATTCCTCTACAAGGCGTGGAAGCGGTTTCGCAAGTACGGCGCGGCCCTGACTGCCGCCACGCAGAATGTGGAGGAGTGCCTGCGCTCCGAGACGGCCCGGCTCATGTTCGCCAACAGTGAGTTTCTGGTGCTGCTCAACCAGGCAGCCACAGACCGGGCGGAGCTGGCTAAACTGCTCAATATCTCGGAAAACCAGATGGGCTATGTTACCAACGCGGAGGCCGGTCACGGCCTGCTCCGTGTCGGCGGCGCTATCGTCCCGTTTGCCAACGAGTTTCCCCGGACCGGGGCCCTATATCAACTGTGGAACACCACTCCCACAGACAAGTGAAGTCATGTCAAAACTCCCCTCAATTTGAGGGGAGTTATTTTTTAATGTATCGAGTAAGGAGGAGCCATGCCGGAGATCAAGGAAAAGCCCAGGGCGGGCAAGACGAAAGACAGGCGTAAAAGCGCCGGTCCGCCCAGACAGGCCGGGCGGCTGATGAAGGAGAAGCTGGTCCGGGAAATGGACCAGCGGAAAGAGCGGGAGGCCGAAAACGGCTCATATGCTGTGGATCAGGTGGAACAGGCCGGAGTCCAGGGTGCGGATGAATTTATACAGGCACTCCGGCCAAACCATAAGAGGAAAGCCGACGCCAGGAATACTCAGAGTGAAAAGGAAAATAGAGACGGCTGGCCGGACCGGGAGGCCCCACCCCAGGAACGACCGGCCAGCGCCCCCAAGGAGCGGGGGACGGTGGAAGGCCGGACGCCCCAGCGGCAAGAGACAGCCCCCAGGGAGCGGAGCCCAGACGGACAACAGGCGGTCCCCATCCGGGAGCGCCCCCGTATTGCGGCAAAAGAGCGCGGGCTGGGCAAGGCCCTCCAGGGACAGGCGCGCCCGGATGCCTTGCCGCCAGAAGCACCTACTGTAAAGGCGGGGCGGGAGCCAGCCCGCGGGCCCAGGTCCGCCGCATATCGCGGCGAGGCCCGCCCCAGCGAGGAGGGACGGGCCGTTCCGGGCATCCGGGAGCCAGGGGCGGATATTCGCCGCCCTGTCATGGGCGGGACAAAACCCAAGACCGGAGCCCCAGGCGCAAAGGGACGCGCTGCGCCCTTGCCGGGAGGCAAGGCGCCTCTGGGGCCCAAGGTCCGGGGAGCCGAAAAGCCTGCCCGGCGATTTACTCAAGCGTTCCAAAAACCAGCCCAAGCCGCACGGCAGTCAGCCCAGCGCCGCCTGGCCCAGCAGGCGGCCCGCACCGCAAAGGGAGCCGCCGAACTGGGCCGGAGGCTGACGGCGGCGGTGGTCCGGGCCGTGGCTGCTATGATGGGGAGTCTGATCGGGCTGGCAGGCGGCGCTGTTGTTTTGATTGTTCTCATTATCGTGGTACTGATTGCCGCCATCGCCAGTTCCCCCTTTGGGATATTCTTCACCAATGAGCCCAGCGCCCCGGAGACCGTCTCCGTCTCACAGGCGGTTGCCGCGGTCAACGTGGAGTATAACGCCAAACTGGAGACGTTGCAGGCGGGAGACTACGATGATATTGTGATCCACGGCCAGGGGCCAGACTGGGCCGAGGTTCTGGCTGTGTTCGCCGTCCATACGGCCGGGAGTGACGGCGGCGTGGATGTGGTCACGCTGGACCAGGACCGGGTGGACCGTTTGAAAGCCGTATTTTGGGACATGACGGAGATCACATCTAAAGTGGAGACCATAGACCATCCGGGCGGCGAGGACAGCGAGGGGTGGACAGAATCCATCCTGCATATCACCATTACCCCTAAGACCGCCGATGATATGCGGACCATCTATGCCTTCACTCAGGAGCAGAACAGCGCCTTGACGGAACTCCTGTCCGACCGGGCGGCCCTGGCCTCCCTGGCCGGGAGCCTCACCATCACCAGCGCCGATCTGCTGGAGGTGCTCCGTGCCCTCCCCGCGGACCTGGACCAGGCCCGGAAAGAGGCGGTGGAGACCGCGCTTTCCCTGGTCGGAAAAGTGGGATATTTTTGGGGCGGGAAATCCCTGGTCATCGGCTGGGACAGCCGGTGGGGTACGCTCCGGGAAGTGACCGCCGCAGGCAGTTCCACCACTGGCACCTACCGCCCCTACGGATTGGATTGTTCCGGCATGATGGACTGGGTTTTCTACAACATCACAGACGGCGAATACATCCTGGGCCGGGGCGGCGGGGCCACCGCCCAGCACTCCTACTGCACACCTGTTTCCCTGGCTGACGCGCAGCCCGGAGACCTGGCCTTCTACCCGGACGATTCCCATGTGGGGATCGTGGTGGGCCGGAGGGAGGACGGGAAACTGCTGATCTGCCATTGTTCCAGCGGACAAAACAATGTGGTGGTGACGGAGTTTGCCGCCAGCGGCTTTACCACCCTGGGGCGGCCGGATATTTTCCAGTAAACAGCCGAAACTCCCCTCAATTTGAGGGGAGTTTCGACCGTTTTTTTGCGTTTTTCTCTGTAAACTGTTAGCATTTTATGCAGAGGCAGTACGACTTGTTCGGATGCCTGCTCAACTGTAATTCGCGATTCAGCGGCAGAAGATGTAGTAGCCAGAGTGAGTATCATTGTTAAGGCCAAAATAGAAGACAAGAATTTTTGTAAAATTATAAAGCTTTCCTATTTTACAAATTTCACAAGCTGGTGAGGAGCAGGGAGCATGCAGGAATAGCATAATATGGTCTGCTCGGTAGAACGTTACAGTTCGACGACTTCCAACGTCGTAGATTGGTAAATATCTCTGCTGCCATGGCTCGCCGTATCAAACGGACCATCAAAATATACGGTTACAGTATCTCCAACTTCAAAGCCATCAGAATACTCTATTATGGTTGCAGCCTGTAAAGATGGGACAGGGATTAGCGGATCTGCCTTAAAGTCTTCTGATCCGATGTATTTTCCGTTTACATAGAGCCTTGCAGTTCCCTCCACTTTTGTGAAGAAAACGCCATCGAAACTCATCAGAAATACTTGCGCCCCAAGTTCATTCTCGTTCATAACCATGATGCTTGCTTGAACAAGCGCAATATCCTCATCAACTGCTAACTGATCCTCAGAGGATTCCTCCTTCATATCAATTTTAACAGTTGTTGAACTTGTATTAGAGATATCCTCCTTTTCAAGTTTGTACTCTGTTTTTGTAGTAGCCATGTTAAGTCCGCCAGAATCTCAGAAGCCCCAGTAGCAAATGCTGGCGTTAAAAGTGCAAACATCACCAGCAGTGGAAGTGTGATACATAAACTTCTTTTCATGTTAACATCTCCTTAACTTTAATAAGAGAAATAGAGCTGGCGTAGCCAAACTGCCTAAAGCATTGGAATCACCTACCTGTTGGATATTTTAGGTGAATAATTGCTAGTCGCTCTATGTTACCTTACTTATATATGACCTAAAATGGCTGGTTGTTAAGGCCAAGCTGTTTTGTCCAGAAATAGCCGGTCTGTTTTGTCGCATAGCCGGATTGTTTTGTCACGAC
>CEAE01012920.1_pt1 | contig 11418 bp, 10 predicted proteins | sample 554951 | NCBI WGS metagenome assembly CEAE01 (sample SAMEA3182076, study PRJEB8094) | gut metagenome | biome: human; feature: gut; material: Stool; isolation source: human stools | place: Canada | collected 2012-03-28
CGGCAGAAGCAGCCATGCCTGCAGCCTCGGTGCGGATGGCGGTGCTGACGTCCTCTTCCTTTAAATAAATGTGCTGCTCCCCCTCAATGGAGGCCAGCCGCAGCTCGATCTGGGGCAGCAGTGCGTTGACCGCTGCGTTGTCCTTGGGGTCCTTGCCCGCACGCAGGGCATACAGGCCGATGGCGCGGTACATGGCACCGGTATCCACATAAATATAGCCCATGTCAGCCGCCAGACGGCGTGCCAGCGTAGATTTGCCTGCACCTGCAGGCCCGTCGATTGCAACAGATACCATTTTATCTCTTCTCCTTTTTAAGCGGAAAATTATTTTAAATATTTACAAATCTGGAAAATCTGCGGATTTTCCAGATTTGATTTTTCACAAGCGGGATCGTAACGGAGAACTGCATTGCTGCTCGTTCCCTTCGGGAACAGTTGCACAGCGGTCTGTGAGACTGTCCCGGCAACAACCCTTTTTGTGAAAACGTATTTTGAAAAAGACCGCAGTCGTTTTCAAAATACAAATCAAAAAAATCTATTCCTATAAATATGTCCAGAGCAGCTCGGAGGGCATTTAAAATCGTTTTATCTGTAATTACAGATTATTTGCAAAGCTCTGTGCGGTGCAGAAGGCGATCTGCAGATTGTAGCCGCCGGTATAGGCATCCACATCCAGCACCTCGCCCGCAAAATACAGGCCCAGCGCCTTTTTGCTCTGCATGGTTTTGGGGTCCACTTCCCGCACCGACACGCCGCCGCTGGTGATCACGGCATGGGCAAGGTCGCCCCGGGCATCAATGGACACCCGCCAGTGCTTCATCAGCTGCACCAGCTCCCGCTTTTGTTCCCGGGTGATCTGGTTGGCCCTCGTGGCCGGGTCGATGCCCCAGCGTACCACCATCACCGGCTGCATGCTGGAGGGCAAAAGCTTGACCAGTGCGCCCTGCGCCGCGTGGTTTGCCAGCAGGGCAAAGTCCCGGGTGATGCGGTCGTACAGCTGCTCCTCGCTGAGGGCCGGCTTGAGGTCGATCTCTGCATGATACCGGTGTTTTTTCATATCCCCCAGATGGCTGGATGCGCTCAGGGTCAGCGGGCCGCTGATGCCAAAGTGGGTGAACAGCATCTCGCCCTGCTCGTCAAAGATGGCCTTGTCGTCCTCGAACAGGGTCAGGGTGACGTTTTTCAGGGCCAGACCCATCATTTTTTTGCAGTCGGCGTCATGGCTCACAAGGCTGACCAGACTGGGCACCGGCTCCACAAGGGTGTGCCCGGCCTGCTGCGCCAGCCTGTAGCCATCGCCGGTGGAGCCGGTGGTGGGGTAGCTCACGCCGCCGGTGGCCACCAGCACCGCGTCTGCCCGGTACTCCCGTCCGGAGGTGCCCCGCACGCCGATGCACTGCAAGGCCGGGCCTGCCTTTTTCTTTTTGGGGTGGCGCGGGTTTTCCGGTGCAGCGGGAGCCGCTTCCGGCTCCGGCACCACCTCTTCCAGCAGCAGCTTTTTTGCGCCGTCATGGACGATGTCGGCGTCCTGCGCGTAGCGCAGAAGGGCCTGCCGGATCTCCTCTGCCTTGTCGGATACCGGGAACACCCGGCGTCCGCGCTCCACCTTCAGCTCCACGCCCAGACCCTCGAACAGCTCCATGGTCTTTGCGGGCGGGAAAGCCCCCAGCGACGAATACAAAAAGCGCGGGTTGGTGCGCACATGGCGCAGAAACTCCTCTGCCGGGCAGTCGTTGGTCACATTGCAGCGGCCCTTGCCGGTGACAAGGATCTTCTGGCCGGGCTTGTCCATGTGTTCCAGCACCGTCACCTGATGCCCCTGACGCACAGCGGCACCCGCTGCCATCAGGCCCGCCGCGCCTGCACCTACGATCAACACCTTCGCCATCTGTTTTCCTCCAAATTCCCCTATTGTATCAAGTATATCATACCAGAACCGGCACGCAAAAGCAATGTTCTGCCGTATTTCTGCCAATTACAATAGCTGGGCAAGGATGCTGTTCTGCACAATGAGGCCCGCCGGGGTCAGGGCAAGGGTGTGGCCGTCAAAGCTTGCATAGCCTGCCCGGACGCAGTTTTGCACAAAGGCCAGCTGTGCAGTGGAAAATTCTTTGCCGTAGAGCCGCTTATAGGCGTCCAGCGAGAGACCCCTGCGCAGGCGCAGCTGTAAAATAAGGTAATCCTCTGCGCCGCAGCTGCCGTCCATCACCGGGGCGGCGGCATCGTTCAGGAACGCAGCGGTATCCGGCGGATAATAGAACCGCCTGCCGCCCATGCAGGAGTGCGCTGCCGGGCCAAGGCCCAGATAGTCGCCGCAGTCCCAGTAGATGAGGTTGTGCCGTCCCTCATAGCCGGGCTTTGCAAAGTTGGAGATCTCATACTGCCGGTAGCCGTGGTGTTCCAGCTGCTCCACCGCATAGAGGTAAAAATCAGCCGCCTCGTCGCCGGTGGGCAGACCCTCGGGCGGGTGCTTTCCAAAGGCCGAATCCGGCTCGATCTTCAGCAGATACGCGGAAATGTGGGTGGCTCCGCCGTCCTCGATCAGTTCCAGCGTTTCGTCAAACTCGGCTTCGGTGTAGTGGGGCAGTGCCAGCATGATGTCGCCGCTGATGTTCGCAAAGCCTGCCCGCCGGGCGGCGGCAAAGGCAGCCCGCGCCTGCTTTGCCGTGTGCGGCCTGCCCAGTGTGCGCAGCTGGGTATCCCGGGCAGACTGCACCCCGAAGGAGATGCGGTTCACTCCCGCCTCCCGGAAGCCCGCAAGGCTCTGTTCGGTCACCGTCTCCGGGTTTGCTTCCAGCGTGATCTCTGCTCCCGGCATCGGCCGGGCCGCATCGATGAGCCGTTTTGCCTGCTCCGGGCGCAGCAGACTGGGGGTGCCGCCGCCAAAGTAAAGGGTGTCCGGCTGCAGGGGCCTCTCCGGTGCAAAGCGGTCAAGCTCCCGCACAAGAGCCTCCACATAGGCATCCGGCACACCGCGCTCACCGGGGTGGGAATAGAAATCGCAGTACCTGCATTTGGAAAAACAGTAGGGTATGTGCAAATAAAGTCCAAGGGACATACAATATCACAGCCTTTTTCATGAAACGTTCATTTCTATGCAGTATACTATATTCCGTAGACCGGAGCAAGAAAAAAGTATTCCGGCAGAAAGAGACTGGAGGAGTCCCTATGGATTACAATTACAATGGTTACGATCGGGGCTATACAGAGCCTGCTATGACCTCGGCTGACTATATGAACCGCACCTACCGCTGGATGGCGGTGGGCCTGCTCATCACCTTTGCAGCCGCCTTTGTCACAGCTGCCACCCCGCTGCTGTACGTGGTTAATTCGCTGTATCTGGTGTTCACCATCGCCGAGCTGGTTCTGGTGTACGTGCTGAGCTCCCGGGTGCAGAGCATGTCGGTGGGCGGCGCAAGAGCCACCTTCTTTGCCTATGCACTGCTCAACGGCATGGTGCTGAGCTATTATTTCCTGGTGTTCGATCTGGGCACTCTGGTGCTGGCCTTCCTTGCCACCTCGCTGTACTTCGGCCTGATGGCCGTCTACGGCACCACCACCCACCGGGATCTGTCCGGCTGGGGCCCCAAGCTGATGATGGGCCTGTTTGCGCTCATCATCACCGGCTTTGTGGGCATGCTGTTCGGCATGAGCTTCCTTACCACGGTGCTGTACAGCGCTGTCGGTCTGGTGGTTTTCATGCTGCTGACCGCCTACGACACCCAGAAGCTGAGCCAGATGTTCTCCTACTACGCCTATGACGGCGAGCTGGCCGAGAAGGCTTCCATCTACGGCGCACTGACCCTGTATCTGGACTTCATCAACATCTTCCTGTATGTTGTGCGTCTGCTGGGCATGAACAGCCGCCGCCGCAACTGATTTTTGATCTGCAAGGGCTCTCCCGAAAAGGGAGGGCCTTTTTGTTTGGCAATATCATTTAGAATATCCTCCGCTTCGCTCTGGGTATCAACACAGAAGGCCACAGAGGGAAGATGCATTTTCCGGCTGCGGCCCTTCCCGTTAAATATGCCCAGAGCAACGCGGAGGGCATTTAAATAAAAGAATGCATAAAACCTGCCCTGCTGTCCCACACTAAGCCCAGAAGCAATGCGTACACAATGCAGCAGATGGGAGTAACGACAATGGAGCAGATCAAAAAGTTTTTGCGCAGCAGGGGCTTTGCACTGGCACTGCTGGCCTGTCTCGTCGCAGCCGCAGCGGCGGGAGTGTGGGCAGTGCGCACCGTGCGGGATGAACTGAAAAAGAGCTACGACGACCTGACGACCCCGCAGGAAGAACCTGCCCCGGAGCCGCAGCTCACCCTTGACCCACAGGAGGACGATGTATGGCAGCAGCCCGTGACCGACGCCGCAGAATCTGCGGCAAACGTACCCAAGCCCGAACCGCCCGCACCCTCTGCGTCCTCTTCTGGGGCGCGGTCTGGTTCTGGTTCGGTGCGCGAGCCCTCCGCACTGCAAGGCGCATCCTCGCCTGCCAGCAGTTCAGCTGCGCCTGCCTCCACGCAGCCCGTCTCGGGCAGAGTCTTGAACGCCTACAGCGGCGATGAGCTGGTGTACAGCAGCACCCTTGGCGACTGGCGCACCCATAACGGCGTGGACTACGCCTGTGCACAGGACGCACAGGTGTGCGCCCCTGCCGCCGGCAAAGTGACTGCCGTGGATACCGATGGCCGCTGGGGCAGTGTGGTGTGCATCGAGGACAGTGCCGGGCGCATCTGGCGGGTGTGCGGCACCGCCGACCCTGCCGTGCACACCGGCGACGAGGTGAGCGTGGGGCAGGCTCTGGGCCGCGCAGGCAGCATCCCCAACGAATGCGCCGAGGAGACACACATCCATCTGGAAGTGATGCAGGGCGACACCTACCTCGACCCGGCAAAGCTGCTGGGCTGACCTTTTTTGCATCCTCTGCGTATTTTTCTGTAAAACATTCTCAAATAGTAAAGGGCCGCTGCACATCATCCAGTGCAGCAGCCCTTTTTATTTAAAGCCTTTTACAGCGCTTCCAACTCGATCACCGGCCAGCCCAGCAGCCGGATGGCCTCCCGGTCGTGGGTGGCAAGCAGCACCGGCTCCGTCCCGCAGCGGGTGCGCAGCAGCGCCGCAGCGGCGGCAAGGGTGTCCGGGTCCATGCCGGTAAAGGGTTCGTCCAGCAGCAGGGTGTCGCTGGGTGCCCACAGGGCCCGCAGCAGGGCGGTGCGCCGCTTCTGCCCGCCGGAAAGCCGTGCTGCAGGCAGGGCCAGCGCCGCAGCATCCATGCCAAACTGTTGAAAATCCGTTCCAATTTGCTCTTTGTATTGTTTTTCACTGCCGGGCAGCACCAGCGTCACGTTTTGGAGCGCCGTCAGCTGCGGGCAGAGCCTGTCCTCCTGAAACACTGCCGCGGCCCGGCCCACGCCCCGCACCCGGCCTGCAGTGGGCGTGTCCAGCCCCATGAGGATGCGCAGCAGGGTGGTCTTGCCCCAGCCGCTGGGGGCCCACAGCACCGCCGGGCCGTCCACCGTGAGGCAGAGGTCCCGGAAGAGCGTTTTCTCCCCGAACTGTTTTGTCAGATGCTCGATGGTCAGCATTGCGGCACCTCCCCGGTCACAGCGCGGGTCACGCGGTCCAGCAGCAGCAGGAACAGCTTTTCAAACCCGGCGCTGAGCAGGATGATCACAAACGTCCATGCGAACAGCTCCCCGGTGGAAAGGGTGATCTTGGCCCGGTAGAGTGCATCGCCGATGCTGCCATTGGGCAGACCGATCACCTCAGCGGCTACGCCGCTCTTCCAGCAGATGCCAAGGGCCACGCTGCACCCCTGCCGGAAGGCCGGCAGCACCGCAGGCAGCCACACAGCCCGCAAGCGGCGGGCAACCGGCAGGCGGAACACTTTTGCCATTTCCAGCAGCTGAGGGTCCGCGCTCCGGATGCCGGTGCGCACCGCGCCGTACAGCACCGGCAGCACCATCAAAAAGCTGATGAGCACCGAAAGCGATGCTCCCCGCACCCACACCAGCGCCAGAATGATGAAGCTTGCCACCGGCGTGGCCTTGACCAGCTGCAGCACCGGTGCCAGCAGCACCTCTGCCGCGTGCCACGCCTGCGCCGCCGCAGCCAGAAACACGCTGACTATCACGCCCAGCCCGAAGCCCAGCAGGATGCGTCCGGAGCTGAAGCCCACCCGCTGCCAGAACTCTGCCTGCGGCAGAAGCTGCAAAAGGGTGCGCAGCGCCTGCACCGGCGAGACCAGAAACACCTCCTGTCCCACGGCCATGGCAGCGCACTGCCACACCGCCAGCCAGAAGGCTGCAGCAGCCAGCCGCTCAAAAAGTTGTTTGTGTTGGTTCATGGTTCTTTCCTGCTCCTGATGGTCTGAAGTGGCCTCCGCTCTGCGGATCGTATAAGTATCATACCACATCTTTTTCCAAACGCCAATGACCGGTGCACCGCAATGCATCCAACATCGTCATGCCTGACGTTACATTTCTTCACGTTTTTAGTTCTTGACATGAAATGTGTAAAACGATAAACTGAATTGTATCAATCCCTGTCATCTTTGATGCAGGAAAGAAACGAGGTGTCTGTCCTATGCAGAAGCTCTCCGGCAAAAGCCTGCTTTTGGTCAGCTTTACGCTATTTTCCATGTTTTTCGGAGCCGGAAACCTGATTTTCCCGCCGCATCTGGGCGCACAGGCCGGTACCAGCCTCTGGCCTGCCTTTGCGGGCCTTGCCGTCAGCGCCGTCGGCCTGCCCATCGCAGGAGTCACGGCGGTGGCCCGGGCGGGCGGTCTGGACAGGCTTGCCGGCCGCGTCCATCCGGTGTTCGCCACGGTGTTCACCATTCTGGTGTATCTTTCCATCGGGCCCTGCCTTGCCATCCCCCGCACCGCCAGCACCTCCTTCCAGATGCTGGTGCCGCTGATAGGCGGCGGTACCGGGCTGCAGCTGGCCTACTCGGTGCTGTTTTTTGCAGCGGCCTTTCTGGTGGCACTGCAGCCGGAAAAGCTCACCAACTGGCTGGGCCGCATCCTCTGCCCCAGCCTGATTTTGCTCATCGTGGTGCTGTTTGCCGGGTGTCTGGCCCACCCGCTGGCCGCGTACTACGGCGCGCCCAGTGCAGAATACGCCGCGCTGCCCACCGTGCAGGGCATCCTGTACGGCTACCAGACCATGGACACTCTGGCCGGGCTGAACTTTGGCGCGGTCATCGCGCTGAACATCCGGGCCCGGGGCGTCACAGAGAGCCGCGCCGTGGAGAGCGGCACCATCCGGGCCGGACTTCTGGCGGGCGGGCTGCTGCTGGCTGTTTATGCCATGCTGAGCCATGCCGGTGCCCAGACCGGGGCGGTATACCCGGGCCTTGCCACCGGTGCCGAGGTGCTCACCGCTCTGGCACAGCAGCTGTTCGGCCGGGCGGGCCTTGTGCTCATTGCGGCCATCTTTGTCATTGCCTGCTTCAACACCTGCGTGGGCCTTATCGCCTGCGTGGGACAGTATTTCCACCAGCTGCTGCCCCGCATCCCCTACCCTGCCCTTGCCGCCTTTTTTGCTGCGGCCAGTATGCTGGTGTCCAACCTTGGCCTTGCCGCCATCATCCGGCTGTCTATCCCGGTGCTCAACGCCATCTATCCCGCCGCCATCGTGCTGATCCTGCTCTCCTTCCTGCCGGGCCTTGAGCAGCGCCGGGCCGTGTACCCGCTGTGCGTGGGCCTGACCGCCCTGCAGAGCATCGCGGCTGCCCTGCCGCTGGGAGTCCTGTCTGCCGTTGCCAATGCTCTGCCGCTGGGCAGCATTGGCTTTGGCTGGGTGCTGCCCGCACTGGCCGGGCTTGCAGGCGGGCTGCTCCTCAGTCGTTTTTCCCACTGAGCTCTGCCATCTACATCCTGAATACAGACCAAAAGGGGCTGGTGCACAATCCGGTGCACCAGCCCCTTTGCCGTTACTGCAGCTTTTTGCGTTTTTCGTAGTCGTTCAGGGCGTCCAGTGCCTCATGCGCCATGGGCACCAGCGCCAGCATATTGAAAATGGTCATCAGGCCGATGCCCACGTCGCCCAGATCCCACACCACCGTGTAGGCCTGCATTCCGCCGATCACCAGCATGACCAGCGCGATCAGCTTATATGCGGTCTGGCTCCACCAGTTGTCGCCGCACAGGTAGGCCACATTGCCCCGGGCGTAGTACAGAACGCCCAGAAAGGTGGAAAAGCTGAACAGCGCCAGCGTGACCGCAATGAACACGATGCCAAAGCTGCCCAGATGGTACTGCATCGCCTTCTGCAGAAGGTCCATGCCCGCCAGCCCGGCGGTACGCTCCTGCGGCACCAGCAGCATCAGGAACGCCGTGCAGCTGCAGATCACCACAGTATCGATCAGTACGCCCAGCGCCTGCACAAAGCCCATCTTGACCGGGTCGTCGCACTCTGCGGCGGCAGCTGCACAGGGGGCCGAACCGCTGCCCGCCTCGTTGGAGAACAGGCCGCGCTTGACGCCGTTCATCAGCACCGCACCAAAGCCGCCCGCCACGGCCTGCCGCAGGCCAAAGGCCTCGGTAAAGATGCGTCCGAGCACCGCCGGGAGCTTGGGCAGGTTGAACAGCACGATGCCCACGGTGATGACAAAATAGCACACCGCCATGATAGGCACCATCACGTCCAGACTTTTCACGGTGGCGTTCCGGCGCAGCACGATGACCGCTGCAATAGCCGTGAGCACCAGCGTTGTAGCCAGCGGCGGGATGTGGAAGGCATTTTCAAAGGCAGAGCTCACCGAGTTGGAGATGACCTGACTGATGCCGCACCAGCAGATGAGGCCGGACGCCGCGAACAGGGCCGCAGTCACAGAGCGCTTGAGCTTTTTGCCGCGCTTGCGCTCAGCCAGCACATGCAGGTAATAGGCAGGGCCGCCGCGCCAGCCGCCATACAGCGGATCGGGCTGGCGGTATTTCTGGGCAAGGGTGGACTCGATAAAGGAGGTGGATGCGCCCAGCAGGGCCGTGACCCACATCCAGAACACAGCACCCGCACCGCCTGCGGAAACAGCGGCCACCACGCCCACCAGATTACCCATGCCCACGCGGGTAGCGGTGGAAATGATCAGGGTCTGGAGGGAGGAAAGGCCGTCCCTGCCCTGCTTTTTCTCACACACGGCAGCGATCATATCCCGGAACAGCCGCACCGGCAGAAGACGAGTGCGGCTGGTGAACCAGATGCCCGCCGCAAGCAGCAGTACCACCATGAACGAAATGCCGATGCCGCCGCCCAGCGGAAGGATGAACAGATCGCCCCACAAAAGGCGATAGACGGATTCGATAAGATTTACCAGCAAGGCAGATTCCTCCTGTAGATCAATGGAATGAAGGCGATGACTTCATTATAGTACAGTACAGAAGAATTGTAAAATCTAAAATATTGATAGAAATAATCGATGGAACAGGATAACTTGACAAATCACATAGCTTCGATTATACTACAAACAGAAGGGGCGCTGACTGCAAAGGTCAGCTTTCCATCCCGTTAGTCAAAAAGATTGACCGCTCGAGTTGGGGAACTGTGAGGCGGTCAATCTTTTTTGTTATCATCGCTTTTCATCTGGGAAAACTTTGCCATGACCTCAACGGTCAGACGGATCACATCCACGATCAAGCTCAACAACGCGAGAATGAACGTGAGCAACGCGAGAGTCTCCAGCAGATTCATTCGATATCCCTCCCTTCGCCTTCAAGGCTCCGGGCAGGGTACTTTCAAAAAAGTTTCCTCCCGGACCTCTGCTTGTTCTATGTAGAAATAGAAAAACCAGCGATACGGGATCGAAAGCATGACCACCAATTTTGCAATCAGCGCCTTATTGTTATTTTAACACAATCTTTTTGGAATTACAACACAAAAGCCGCCCGGCGGTCATACCGGGCGGCGGAGGAAGATGCGCGCTGCAGCGCGCAAAACAGAAGATTTTTACAGAATGTCGATGTACTCGCCGGCCAGCGCCTTGTTCATGCTGCGCACAGCACAGAACTTGCCGCACATGCTGCAGGTGTCGCTGTGGTCGTCCTCGGGCAGGCGGGCGTCGCGGATGGCCTTGGCGGTCTCCGGGTCCAGTGCGCAGGCGAACTGCGCATCCCAGTCCAGCACGCGGCGGGCATCGCCCATCTTGTCGTCGATGTCCCGGGCGTGGGGGATGCCCTTGGCGATATCAGCGGCGTGGGCAGCGATCTTGGAGGCCACGATGCCCTGCTTCACATCGTCCACGTTGGGCAGAGCCAGATGCTCGGCGGGGGTCACATAGCACAGGAAGGCTGCACCGCTGGCGGCTGCCACGGCGCCGCCGATGGCAGCGGTGATGTGGTCGTAGCCGGGGGCGATATCGGTGACCAGGGGTCCCAGCACATAGAAGGGTGCGCCCATGCAGATGCTCTTCTGCACCTCCATGTTGGCCGCCACCTGATTCAGGGGCACATGGCCGGGGCCTTCCACCATCACCTGCACGTTGTGTGCCCATGCGCGCTTGGTCAGCTCGCCCAGACGCACCAGCTCCTCGATCTGGCACACGTCGGTGGCGTCAGCCAGACAGCCGGGACGGCAGGCATCGCCCAGCGAGATGGTCACATCGTGCTTGGCGCAGATCTCGCAGATCTCGTCAAAGTGCTCGTAGAAGGGGTTCTCGTTGCCGGTCATGCTCATCCACGCAAACACCAGAGAGCCGCCGCGGCTGACAATGTTCATCTTGCGCTTGTGCTTGCGGATCTGCTCGATGGTCTTGCGGGTGATGCCGCAGTGCAGGGTGACAAAGTCCACGCCGTCCTCTGCGTGCAGACGCACCACATCGATGAAGTCCTGTGCAGTCAGCTCTGCCAGATCGCGCTGGTAGTGGATGACCGAATCGTACACCGGCACGGTGCCGATCATCACCGGGCACTCGTGGGTCAGCTTCTGGCGGAAGGGCTGGGTGTTGCCGTGGCTGGACAGGTCCATGATGGCTTCGGCGCCCATGTTGACGGCGCTCATCACCTTCTGCATTTCCACATTGTAGTCCTTGCAGTCGCGGGAAACGCCGAGGTTCACGTTGATCTTGGTGCGCAGCATGGAGCCGACGCCCTCGGGGTTCAGGCACTCGTGGTGCTTGTTGGCGGGGATGGCAACCTTGCCCTCGGCGACCCACTGGCGGATCTCCTCGGTGGTGCGGTATTCCTTTTTTGCCACGATCTCCATCTGCGGCGTGATGATGCCCTTGCGGGCGGCATCCATCTGGGTGGTATAAGTCTGCATACGCTCTGTTCCTCCAAATGACAGTTTATCTCTGAACAGCAGGGTGCTGGTCATACATTGATGCGGGGGAGTCTGCGTGCCGGGAGCTTTCTCCTCGGACACGAATCGGGCCATTCCATCGCCCGCCCTACTGCCTGCGGCAGCAGGGTCCCACCCC
>CEAE01007888.1_pt1 | contig 11400 bp, 6 predicted proteins | sample 554951 | NCBI WGS metagenome assembly CEAE01 (sample SAMEA3182076, study PRJEB8094) | gut metagenome | biome: human; feature: gut; material: Stool; isolation source: human stools | place: Canada | collected 2012-03-28
TTTTGGCTTCCAGCTTCTGCGAGGTAATCAGTTGCTCGTTTGCCTGCAACTCCTTATTGTTCGTTTCGATATTCTTCAATACCTGTTCAATTCCGTTTTGGGCTTGCACTTCACCTATGGTTAAGAAAAGAAGTGCAGCGCTTATGGTCATGATTTGTTTCATTTCTAATTTCTTTATTTATTACAAGCTATTGTTGATAGATACTTTATGATAAGGCATCTATTTGTTTGACACCGGGGAACGACCCGTTCCTCACCGAGGAACACTTGTTTCCTCACCGGGGAACGATGGTTTTCTCACCGAGGAAAAATATCCCTCTCTACAGGCTTTTTGGGGTCTTTTTCCGATGCATCATCAGATAAACAATCGGAACGATAAAACCGTTCAAAAAAGTAGACGTTAATAATCCTCCTAGAATCACTTTTGCCATCGGACTCTGGATTTCGTTACCGGGCAAATCACCGGCAAGTGCCAATGGAATCAGTGCCAGTGCAGAAGATAATGCCGTCATTAAAATCGGATTCAGACGGTCGAGAGAACCTTGAATCACACTATCATATACATTCAAACCTTCTTCCTTTTGCAAATGATTGTAGTGGCTGATGAGCAACATACCGTTACGGGTCGCAATACCGAATAAGGAAATGAAACCGATGATAGCCGGAATGCTGACTTCCCCTGTTGTAATCACCAAGGCAAAGACACCACCGATCAATGCCAGCGGAAGATTCAGCAAAATAACCCCGGATTCTTTCACACTGCGGAACTCATTGTACAGCAACAGGAAGATAACCACGATACTGATAAATGAAGTTAACGCTAATGTCCGGCTGGCAGCCTGCTCGCTTTCAAACTGTCCACCATACTCGATATGATAACCTTCGGGTAATTGTACCGATGTGTCGATGCGTTTCTGAATATCATTCACGACACTGCGCAAATCACGATCGGCCACATTGGCGGAAATGACAATTTTACGTTTCACATTCTCGCGGTTGATCGTATTCGGACCCATGGCCGATACCACTTCCGCTACATAGCTCAAAGGAACTTTTCGGCCGTCGTTCGTGTCTACCATCAGGTTACGGATTTTCTCCATCTCATCCCGGGCATCATCCTTCACTTTTACGATCAGGTCAAAACTCTTCCCCTGTTCATACACTTGTGAGATCACTTTTCCAGCCAAAGCCACATTCACATATTCTGAAAATTCCGGCAAAGTAATACCGAACTTAGCCAGCATTTCCCGTTTAGGCTGTATTTTCAGCTGCGGACGTTCAATCTGTTGTTCCACGTTCAGGTCGGCAACACCGGGAATGTCACTGATCGCTCCTTTGATTTGATTACCGAGTGAAAACATTTTATTCAGGTCATCACCGAATAATTTGATAGCAATATTCGCTTTCGTACCCGATAGCATTGCGTCGATACGGTGGCTGATCGGTTGTCCGATTTCTATGTTTGCTCCGGTGATCGTACCTAATTTTTCACGTACATCAGCTACCAGTTCACTGCGCGAGCGGTCTTTCAATTCGAACGGAGCTTCTATTTCAGAAACATTGACTCCTAACGCATGTTCATCCAATTCGGCACGTCCCGTTTTCCGGGCTACCGTTTGTATTTCGGGAATTGTCATCAATAACTCTTCGGCACGATGTCCCATTTTGTTGCTTTCTTCCAGCGAAATACCTGGCAGAGAACTGATATTGATAGTAAACGATCCTTCATTGAACGAAGGAAGGAAGCTGCGTCCAAGTGTGAAAAACACTCCGAGGGCAACTACAAAAAGTCCGATTGTACTTCCGAGAGTCACACGTTTATGTGCCAGTACCCAAGTCAGTGCTTTTTCATAAATCCCTTTCATCCAGCGGGCAACAGGAGCTTCTTTCAGTTCCTTGTTCGTCTTATTGCTTCCTAATAGATAAGAGCAGAGTACCGGAGTTAGTGTCAGGGCAACTATCGTAGACGCAAACAGGGCCACGATAAAAGCAACACCTAGTGGAACCAACATTCTGCCTTCCATGCCGCTCAAGAAAAATAACGGAACAAAACTGACTACGATAATCAACGTTGAATTAAGGATAGGCATGCGCACCTCTTTCGACGCATTGAATACCACTTCGAGCGTACTTAGTCTTTCTGCTTCCGCTTTCAGGCGGTTCTCCCGCAGTCGTTTATATACGTTTTCCACATCGACAATGGCGTCGTCTACCAATGAACCGATAGCTATCGCCATACCTCCAAGACTCATGGTGTTGATTGTCAGCCCCATGTAGTGTAAAGTCAGGATCGAAACAAGCAGGGAAAGAGGCAGTGTCACCAATGAGATCAGCGTAGTACGTACATTTGCCAGGAACAGGAAAAGCACGATGACAACGAAAATACCTCCTTCAAAGAGTGATTTTTTCACATTGCCGATGGAGCTTTCGATAAAGCGGCTTTGACGGAATATGTCCGTTGAAACTTTTACGTCCGGCGGCAGATTTTTCTGGAGGTCTTTCAGAGATGCTTCCAGTTTGTCCGTCAGTTCCAGTGTGCTGGTAGCCGGTTGCTTGGTAACAGTCATCAGGACGGCAGATTTGCCGCGTTCTGAAGCAGTACCCAGTTTCGGAGCCTTCGGGCCGATGGTTACGTTTGCAATATCTTCCAGCGTGACAGGGAAGTTATTCACTGTCTTTACTACCGCTTTGCCAAGTTGCTCTGTTTTCGAAGTGGAGAGTACACCACGTACAATATATTCATTTCCGAATTCATAGAGCACACCTCCATTGGCATTTAGGTTCATATCCTGTGTTACAGCCATCACTTCTCCCATCGAGATGCCGTAATGACGCATCCGTTCGGGATCTAGCTGAATCTGATATTCTTTGATATCTCCTCCGAGCACAGCCACTTGTGCCACTCCTCCGGTAGACAGCAGGCGTGGACGGATGGTCCAGTCCGCAATCGTGCGAAGATCGAGCATGGAAGTGGAGTCGGCAGTCAGACCGACGATGAGCATTTCGCCTAAGATAGAAGACTGTGGTCCAAGAGTCGGTTTGCCGACATTGACCGGCAGCGATTCGCTGACCACCGCTAATTTCTCACTAACAATCTGACGAGCGAGATAAATATCCGTTCCCCAATCAAATTCTACCCAAACAACGGAAAATCCGTTAGTGGAGGAAGAGCGGACACGACGCACACCCGTAGCTCCGTTTACGGCAGTTTCAACAGGAAAAGTAACGAGCTGTTCAACTTCTTCCGCAGCCATACCGTTCGCCTCGGTCATGATTACTACCGTAGGTGCATTTAGGTCGGGGAATACGTCTACTTCCGTGTGCATGGCGGTGTACGTTCCCGCAATAAGCAGGAGGATGGCCGCACAAACTACAACCAACCGGTTGTGTAGGGAGTAATGTATAATTTTATTAAGCATGATATTTCATTAATTGAGAGTTATAAAAAACTTGATGGATGCGCCGCACAAAAAAACGGCTGCGACGCCTAGTCTCTTTAGTGTTCGTGGCTGTGTGCCGGGATTGCATTGCTTGCGCTTGCCAGTCGAACCTGATAAGCACCCTCGGTCACTACACGGTCGCCAGCCTTTACACCAGTTAGGATTTGAACGCTTTTGCCGTTGTCGGCTCCTATCGTTACTTCCTGTTTTTTATAACCCTCTTCGTCCAGTTGCAGATATATGAAGAATATGCCTTGTTCCTCTGTCAGCGCGGTGCGCGGAAGAGAAATCACGTTTTCCATTGCTGAAGAAAGCAGGAATACCTCCACAAATGAGCCGGGAATCACTTCCCCTTTGTTGTCGAACTCAAAAGTGACAGGCACATAAAAAGAATTGTCTCCGGCAGCTTTTCCGAAAGAGAGAAGTTTACCGTTCAATGCTTTCAACTCGTACACCTGATTATTATAAGGAGTCTGGAAATTGGCGGAACTGATGGTGCGGAGATACGGGTAATACTTTTCCGACACTTCGGCACGGAGGAAAAGACGACGGTTCTGCGTCACGCTTACCAGCGGTTGTCCGATTGTCACATAGTCACCTTCTTTCACGAGAATACTTTTCACATATCCGGCAATAGGAGCCGTAATGCTTTGGCCGATAGCCGAATGATTCTTAGAAAGAGCTTCGTAACTAAGACGGGCGTTTTCGTAACTTTGCTCCGCTTGTGCAAAATCCTTGTCGGATACAATCTTGTTTTTAACAAGCTCCTTCATACGTTCGTATTCCTTCTTGGATACCTCGTAGGCAATACGGGCACGTTGCACCGGATCACCATCGGCGATATTCTTTGAAGAAATAGTGACTAGCGGAGTGCCGCTGCCGACGCTCATACCTTCCGTTACTTTTCCACGGAAAGATACCACGCCGGCTACTGTAGCTACGGCAACCGATTCATCCCCTTGAGCAGCCAGCACCTGTCCGCTGGTTTTAATCACTTGCTGGAAAGGTGCAGGTTCAATAACGCTCACCTTTACACCGGCTGCTTCAGCTTTCGCTTTCGGAAGAATGATTTCATCACTGTGGGCTTCGGCAGCTTCGTTGTATTCATCGGCTGCTTCATGATTGTGTTCTCCGCTACATTCGCCTTCATGGGAATGATCGGGTCCTTCTGCCTCGTGATTATGTCCTTCCGCGGCATGATCGTGTTCATCGTGTGTGTGTGTGACGGTACTATTATTACAGGATCCCAGCACGAATAAGCCCAGGATTCCCACGAAAATAAGTTTTTTCATAATGATATTTTCCTACTAAATTTTACTGTTTTCTTTTTACGCTACAAAGATAAGGTAGCGCAGATGCAACTAATTTGCATTTACGCTTTTACGCAAAAACAGAGTAGGGAGGGGCACGAAGAGAAGTGGTACGATGAGTATCCGTACCATGCAAAGAGTCTCGGTAAACGTAATAGTTTTTAATCCGTTTCTCTTGCGGTCGTAATAAATGCTCGATGATTACATCCGTGAATAAGGTAGCGATGAATACGTAATCCGGTCCGCTATCCGTATGTATGGATGGAGTGGGAGAGTAGAAACGAGTCATACATTCGCTGCTGCAACATGAGTCGTTTCCCGGGTGATGATGATGCGTGGGACATTGCTGTTCTACAGGCAAGTCCTGCTTCATGCAAATCATTCCGTTGGGGTGATGATGATGGGGAATAACCGCTGCCACCAACATAATAATGTTGATAAAAAACAGCAGAGTTACTATAATTCGTTTCTTCCCTTTCATCCTTTCTTTTAGATGTTATCCGCTTTTCAGAGCTTCAAAGTGCAAATATACAAATACTTTTATTTCGCCTGTAGCCGATACCCTCTTTTTATTATTTATTATTTCTTTTCCAGTTCTTGCAACGAATCCATTTTCTTCTTTTCGAGGAACTCATAGATACCGCAAAGATGTTCCGTCACCTTTTGATTACCGAACTCATACACCTTGGTAACCAGCCCATCAAGGAAGTCACGGTCGTGTGAAACGACGATCAGCGTACCATCAAAATCCAGCAATGCCTGTTTCAGAATATCTTTCGTTTTCATGTCCAGATGATTCGTCGGCTCATCTAAAATCAGGAGGTTGACAGGTTCCAGCAATAATTTAATCATAGCCAGACGGGTACGCTCTCCACCCGAAAGCACTTTGACCTTTTTCATCGATTCCTCGGGACCGCCAAACATAAACGCTCCCAGCAAATCACGAATCTTGTTCCGGATATCCCCTTTGGCTACATCGTCAATCGTTTGGAAAACCGTCAGGTTTTCATCCATCAGCGAAGCCTGATTTTGAGCGAAATATCCAATTTGCACATTATGTCCGAGAGTCAATGTACCGTCATGCTCAATCTCCTTCATGATACACTTCACGAGCGTAGACTTACCCTCACCGTTCTTACCAACGAAAGCTACCTTATCACCACGCTCAATCGTCAGATTAGCATTGCGGAATACCACTTTGTCTCCGTATGTCTTTCCAACACCCTCCATGATGACCGGGTAACTGCCCGAACGGGGTGAAGGCGGGAATTTCAGTCGCAATGCAGAAGTATCCTCCTCGTCCACTTCGAGCAATTCCAGCTTCTCCAGCATTTTGACACGGCTCTGCACCTGCAACGTCTTTGAATAAGTCCCCTTGAACCGTTCGATAAACTCCTTCGTTTCAGCAATAAACTTCTGCTGCTCGTCATAAGCCTTCTGTTGCTGTTCGCGGCGGTCCTTGCGCAGCTGCAAATATTGCGAGTAATTTACCTTGTAATCATAGATACGTCCCATCGTCACTTCGATGGTGCGTGTTGTAATATTATCCACGAATTTACGGTCGTGACTAATTACAATGACCGCTTTTCCATTATTAATAAGAAAATCCTCCAGCCATTGAATAGATTCGATATCCAGATGATTCGTCGGCTCATCGAGCAAGAGCACATCCGGTTTCTGCAACAGCAATTTGGCGAGTTCGATACGCATTCGCCATCCACCGCTGAAATCACTCGTCTGGCGTTGGAAATCTCCTCGGGTGAATCCTAATCCAAGCAATGCCTTTTCCACATCCTCTTCATAATTAGTAGCATCGATTGAATAAAACTTCTCGCTCAAGCTGGACACTTCCTCGATCAGCGCCATGTAACTGTCGCTCTCGTAGTCCGTCCGTGTTTCAAGCTCCTTGTTCAACTTTTCGATCTGCGCTTCCATCTCATGAAGATGTGAAAAAGCCTGTGCCGTTTCGTCAAACACTGTTCTTCCGTCTTCCGTCATCAGATGTTGAGGCAGGTATGCTACTACGCAATCTTTGGGTGCGGAAACTTTTCCACGTGTCGGTTGCCGTGCGCCTGCCAAAATCTTCAGCAGCGTACTTTTTCCAGCCCCGTTTTTGCCCATCAGAGCGATGCGGTCTTTTTCATTAATTACGAAAGAAATATCACTAAATAAAGCAGTGCCGCCAAACTCTACGGCTAGTCCGTCAACAGAAATCATACTATTCTTTTAAATTGAGGCGCAAAGATAGCGAAATATATGAATATTTTTTATACCTTGCGGGCTGAAAAGGAAGATAGCTCTAAAAAAACAGATAAAAAAAACAATATATAAGCGATATGGAAAGCGAACAAATGAATGAATTCAGACCTTTAATTTTGGTAGCTGAAGACGATGACAGCAACTTTAAATTAATCAAGGCTATCATAGGCAAAAAGTGTGATATCGAGTGGGCTAAAAATGGCCAGGAAATGGTGGAGTTGTTTCAGCAACACCAGCAAAGAGCCAAAGCAATGCTGATGGATATTAAGATGCCGGTGATGAACGGATTGGAAGCAACGAAGATAATTCGTGAATCTAACACAGAAATTCCTATTATCATGCAGACGGCTTATGCTTTTAGCTCGGATAAGGAAAATGCAATGAATGCAGGAGCAACTGAAGTATTAGTGAAACCTATCACCTTGGGTATTCTCCGCACTACGTTGAGTAAATATTTACCCGATTTGCAGTGGTAAGATTGATTCTTACGAGATTTTTTTTAGTTTATTAAAAAAGTGCTTAAGCGTTAAAAACGTAAAAGCATGGAAAAGAAGTATGATTGGGTAGAAAAATGGTATTACTCTAACTTCATCTAATGCATTTGGATAAAATAAAATAGGCGAACCTCACGGTTGGCCTATTTTTGTTCGTCTCTGTTAATTTGTTAGAGTACAGAAACGACTCTATGTAAAGTCTCTCTTTTGAGAGATTTTAAGTTCATTATTTGTTTCCGCCAGCCCACCATACGGCCTCGCTATATACGTACTGTCCATCACCGAAAGCAGCTTTCACTTCAGGATTTGCCAATACATCGTCTGCTCCATAACCGAAGCGCAATGGGAATTTACTGCTGTTCTGCGGGTTTTTCAGTACAATGAAGTTTTCTCCTGCACCTTTCAGACGGCGGTAGTCATTATAGGCTTCCAGTGATTCGCCGGATGCGCCGAAGAAAGCAAGATACTTCTGTATCATTGTCTCTTGCAGAGGGTTGGCATCGAATAACGGTTCCACTTCATCCGTGAAATAGGCTTCTGCCACATCTGCACCCAAATCGCTGTCACCATCATATATCCAAGTGTCTGCAGCATCTATAATTGAATTTCCCAGATTCTCGAATCCGGCAGTGACTGCATCTTTCAAAGCAGTCTTAGCTTCGCCCAGTCTGCCTCCCAAACGGCACAATGCTTCTGCTTCAAGGAATTTCACTTCGTGATAGCTGATTAAAAGAGTAGGAGCCGACATAGCCCATGATATCATCGACATACCATAATTATTCTGCAACTCTTGCGGAGTTCCGTTAGGAGCCGCTTTGATGCCTGCGATGTCCGTAGCTTGCGTAGCTCCGTATCCATAAGTGATATATCCGGTAGGATCAGGTTCCAGGAACGCTTGCGGTGCTCTGGGGTCATTGCGCTCAACGAACTTTTCAATCAGACTTGCACTAGCTGCTAAACTGTTGCGGCTGTAGCTGAAGGACCAAAGCGGATTCAATTGCGAATCAGCATCGTAAACGGCCAACTTACATTCTTCACTTGCGTTGGCAAATGATTTGCTCACATAAGTAAGAATATTCTGAAGATCTGTAGTCTTGTTGGCACTTTTATTGAGCAGACGCATTGTATAACGTGCTTTTAACGCATAGGCCGTTTTAAGCCACATACTTGCCTGTGTACTGGTGTTTGAACCATAGATCAAGTCTTTAGAACCGACTGCACCGGATAAGCCCGTATCTTTGGCAGTACCGTTATTCAGTAGAGTGATGGCATCATCCAGGTTCTGCATTACTTCCTGATAGATACTTTCCTGTGTATCCATTTTAGGTTGCATATACATCGGTGTACCGTCCGGATTGAGGATACCTGTCTGGCTATACGGTGTGTTTCCAAACACATCGGCTGCCACAGCTCCATTGTAGGCGAGCAGGATTTTAGCAATCGCTTCCGTCACTACGTTTCCTTTTTCCGAAGGATTTTCTTCGCATTTCTTGATAACGATTTTAGCATTCTTGATATTTGAGTACACGTTGATCCATGCATTGTTGTAGGTAGTAGCCGTTGTGGGCTCTCCGCTGCGTACTTCCGCGCGGTAAAGCTGGTTGGATATACCCGTTTCATGTTCTATGTAAACAGAAGAATAGAGCGAGAAATCCCCTCCTACAGTGCTGAATGCAGTACTTACGCCTAAGTCCGTAATTAAGAACTTAGCGGGCGCATCCAACGGATTGTTAGGGTTTTCATTGATTTTATCCATTGCGTCTTCCGTACAAGCAGAAGCAATGGTAGCAGTCAAGAAAGAAACTGCCAGCAATTTTCCTATTGATTTATATTTTTTCATTGTCTTGCAGATTAAAATTTAATGTTGAAACCAAAGCCGAAACTAGCTGTTTGCGGCATTGAATAATCTTCAAATGCTCCTGCCATGTTGTTGTTACCCTGACTGGCTTCCGGATCGAGGTCAGGCAATTGTGCCCAGATCAGAATGTTTCTGGCAAATGCGTTTACAGAAAGTTCAATCGAACGTTTTTGAAGAATTTTGTAGTTGACAGCCACTTCACGCAGTTTGATGAAAGAGTTGTCATATACAGAAGATTCGTCGATGTCGTTCAAACGGCTGTAATATACCTGTTGTGCGTTTGCACCTGTGATGGCGATATCGTTTTTAGTTCCATCAGTTTTGTAGCCGTCAAAGATGATAGTACCATCACGGTTTTCCGTTCTCTTGCTGACACCATAGTAGTCTGCCAGTCCGGTTGTCCTACTATACATCTGACCACCCTGTTTCCAATCGAGCACTGCGCTGATTGTACACTTCCATAAGCGTAATGTGGTGTTGAAGCCCATCAGGAAGTCCGGAGAAACCTTACCGATAACCTGTGCTTCACCAGCGATAGGTAAACCGTTTTCGTCTACCAGACGATTACCATTCGCATCTCTCTTGAAGCCTACACCGTAGATGACAGGGAATTTCTCACCTGCTGAAGCGCGTACCTGCGGAGTAACGTATCCTCCCAGAGAGATATTCTCCACACCCGGTGCCAGTTCATCTACGTAGTTGTCGATCTTCGTCCAGTTGAATGCAAAATCCCAGTTGATATTCTTCGTCCGGATTGGATTGAAGCCAAGAGTGAATTCATGCGTGTTGGTATGAATCTTACCACCGTTGGTGAGCAGTTTGCTAGCACCGGTAGAAGAAGCCAAAGGCACTTCAAAAATCTGGTCTTTAACGTTCTGGCGTGAGTACGTATAACTGAATGTGATTAAGTTATCGAGGAAGTTCACGTCAGCGCCCACTTCATACGAACGTGTATTCTGCGGTTTCAGTTTCGGGTCGAAAATCGTGTAGTACGGAGTATAGGCGGTAGTACCTTTCATCGGGTACATGATTGGAGTCAACGTATAGAATCCACCTCCATACGTAGGAGTAGAGTAGTAGTTTTCAAGGAAATCCCCTGCTTGTCCTACTTCCGCATACGATACTCTCAATTTGGCGTGATTAACTATATTGTTTTTCAATGCATCTAATTCCGTCAGGATAAAACCAGCCGAAATAGAAGGATAGAAGAAAGAGCGGTTGTTACGTGGCATATTGGATACATAGTCCTGACGTCCGGTGAGGGTCAGATAAAGCATATTTCTGTAAGAAGCCGATACGTTACCGAAGAATCCCACCGTACGGTTTTTCCATGTCTCTTCCTCTGTCTGTTGAGTAGTGGCGTTGTTGATGTGGTTCCATCCCGGGAAGTTGTAGTTCGTACCATATTCATAATACTTCTTTCTGTTGCTTTGGATAATTTCGTTACCCACTACCGCGTTCAGTCCCCAGTCTTCATTGATATGCCAGTCGTAGTTGATGGTCAGCAATGAGTTGTATGTAGCATTTGTCCAGCCGTAGTTCTCGATCTGTCCGCGACCGCCACCGGTGTTGCTACCATATCCGTAGCTGTCTACATAGTGAGTGGTGTAAGCATCCACACCAACCATGTATTTCGCGTTCAACTTGTGGTTCGTTGTGCCGAAATCAGTCTGATAGCTTGCATACACATTTCCGAAGAAGCGGTTGGTATCTTCCGTAAATTTGTTGTTTTCCATCGCCCAGTAAGCGTTGTCAAAGCTACCACGGAAAGAATTCTGTGTGTACGGGTTACCGTCTACGTGACTTGGAATACCGGCCAGATCATAGCTGGGAGGAGCTGCGTAAACCGTTCTCAACAGACCGTTACCGGAAGTCACTGCCTTGTCGATAGAAGTAGTGATATAGTTAGCTGTAAATCCGGAACTCCAGTTGTTAGTCAGTTTCGTGTCAGCACTAACCTTTACATTATATCTGTCCATACCAGTGCTTGAGATAATACCGTCCTGATGTGTATTTCCCAATGAGATAGAGTAGGAGCT
>CEAE01008879.1_pt1 | contig 11315 bp, 9 predicted proteins | sample 554951 | NCBI WGS metagenome assembly CEAE01 (sample SAMEA3182076, study PRJEB8094) | gut metagenome | biome: human; feature: gut; material: Stool; isolation source: human stools | place: Canada | collected 2012-03-28
GTGACAAAACAATCCGGCTATGCGACAAAACAGACCGGCTATTTCTGGACAAAACAGCTTGGCCTTAACAAGTGGCTTGTCCTCCACAATCAACGCCCTTAAAAAGTTGCCTCAGATTAGCGAGTCCTTAGAAAAAGCAGATTTAGGAAAGTTTGCTGTTCAGATGAATCAGGTGGCGGACGCAATGCGCCCCCTGGCTACGGAGATGCAGAAAGTTTCCAGTGGGTTCTCAGCTTTCCCGATAAGGATTCAGAAGATCATCCAGAGCAATACCGGACTCGCCGCCTCGAACAATAAAGCAGCAAAAAGCTTCGGCGTTCTTGGAACTGGGATTAGTTCCGCACAGGCGAAGTTCGGAATCTATTCAGTGGTATTTCGCCAAATTGCGCGTACTGCATCTGATTGGGTAAAAGAGAGCAATGATTATGTCGAGAATCTGAATCTGTTTACTGTTGCAATGGGCGATGCTGCGGAGAGCGCATTAGAATATGCGGAAGCAGTAAAAGAAGCTGTTGGGATTGACCCGTCTGAATGGATCAGAAACCAGGGCGTCTTTAAGCAAATAACTGGTGGATTTGGAGTCATGGAAGAAAAAGCAAATCTTATGTCAAAAAACCTGACACAGTTAGGTTATGACATTTCTTCCTTCTATAACATTTCCATTGAAGAGGCCATGGAAAAATTGCAATCCGGCATTGCAGGCGAAATTGAGCCACTGCGACGCTTGGGCTATGCAATTGACGTAGCTACCCTGCAAGAAGTGGCATACGCACATGGAATTGAGCAGAGTGTAAATACGATGAACCAAGCGCAAAAATCCCAGCTTCGTTATTTAGCGATTATGGAGCAGAGTGGGAACGTAATGGGGGATATGGCCCGGACGGTGCAGACCCCGGCTAATGCTTTGCGCATTCTAAATCAACAAATAACTCAGTTAACCAGAGCCTTAGGGAATTTATTGATTCCATTTTTACAGCAGATTATTCCGTATATTCAGGCATTTGTGGAAGTCATTACTGATGCGATACAGGCATTGGCGCTTCTGGTTGGATTTGAATTGCCTGAGATTGATTATTCCGGGCTGGATGGTGTGACATCTGGTGCCACAGATGCGGAAGATGCCATTGAAGGGGCTACTGGAGCGGCCAAAGAAATGAAAAAGGCGTTGCTCGGGATTGATGAATTGACCATTCTGGAGCCGACTGCTTCTGGAGGCGGTGGTGGATCTGGTGGCGGAATTGGAGGCGATTTGGGTCTCGACCTTCCCGAGTATGACTTCTTGAATGGGCTGACCGACCAGACCAATGAACTAAAGGAAGCAGTAAAAGACCTCCTTTACAATTACGTCATTCCTGCTGGGACTGCATTTGCGGCCTGGAAAGTTGCAACTGGATTACTTCAATCTATCGAAAAAGTAAAAGCCGCTCTTGCTGGATTGAAAGGTGTTTCGCTTCTTTTGAACATCGAGTTTAAGGCACTCGGATTAACCATGTTACTTGCAGATCTGAATGAATTCATGCGTTATCTGAACGATTTCAGGGAGAACGGAGCAACCTTCCAAAATGTTGCGGGAATGATAAGTGAATTTGCTGGCATGGTTGGTGATGCGCTTATTGTCCTTGGAGCACTTAAAGTCGGTGGAGCATTAAAGGCTGTTCAAGGCATCGGAGAACTTATTATTGCAATTAAAGACATTTCCGAAAATGGAATAAATTTTGACAATGCACTGACGACCATCAGAGGGCTTACTAATATCGCTATTGGAATCGGAGTGTTTACAGACAATATTAAAGTTGCTGCATGGGGAGTTGCAATCCAAGGTTTTACAACTATTGTCCGGGAAATTTCAACAAACTGGGAGGCAATTAAGCAAGGGGACTGGAGCGGGGTCGATAAAGCTACACTGATTATAGGAGCATTAGAAGTTCTAGGCGGTCTTGCAGTAGCTCTTGATGCATTTTCTAAATTAAAGAGTATTGGGAATATAGGTAAAGCGGCAACAGCAGTTGAAACTGTTACAACTGCAACCGAAGCCGTCAATACATCAGTGAGCGGTAAACTATCTCCTAGTTTGTCCTCTCTTGCGAAAAACCTTGGTCTCGGAGTTGCAATTATAGCGGAAGTTTCTGCCGCGGCGGTACTTGTTGTCGGAGCGATTGCAGTCCTTGGGTATGAATTGGAGCAGGTTGGTATTGCATGGGAGCCGGTCATTGATAACGGTGCTACAGTTGCGGCGGGTGTCGGGCTGGGCACTGCGGCTATTGCGGCTGTCGGGCTTGCCACTTATGGTCTTGGAACATTGGGAGCAACAGCGGCCCTAAATATTGGAATTGGAACTGCTATTCTGCTGGAACTTGGCGTAGCAGCCGGGCTATTCATCGTTGAAATTTGGGCTATCGGGAAGGGTTTGGATGAAATAGGGCAAGCATGGCAACCAGTTTTGGACAACGGTGAAACAATTGCGGCAGGAATTGGGCTCGGAACTACTCTGCTGATTGGTATCGGTGTTGTGACTGCTGCACTTGGCGTGGCTACAGTTGCAAGTGTTGGTCTCCTCCCCATTGCGATTGGTTTGGGAACTGCAATCTTAGTAGAACTTGCTGCGGCATTTGTCTTGTTTACAGAAAGCTTGGTTTCCGTTGCTGATGAATTGAATTTCAATCTGGCCCCGTCACTTCGTGGGTTAAACGACACACTACCTCAGCTTACCGAAGATATGTCAGATTTTGTTGATTTTATGTCTGATTTTGCCGAAGAGATTTCATCATATACTGACAGTATGGGAAGCATTACTTGGGATAGTATTGTGAGTGGTTTTCAAAGGCTATTTGCTGGAAACCCTATTCAAAACTTGGCTAGCGATGTTGAAAATATTACAAAAGATACGAAAAACCTGAATAGCAAATTGGAACTAGCCAACCCGGAGATTGAGAAAGCGATTGATCTAACGTCTAACTACATTTCGCTTATGGAGAGTCTAAAACTAAACATAGACGGAAGCAGTAACATTAGCCTTGCCAGCGACATGTTTACCAATTTAAAAGAGGTAGGGAAACAGTTAGTAGTTGGTTTTTCTAATGGTGTATCTGAGAACGCTCCTCTTGCCTACAATACCATGAAAACATTTGGAAGCAATGTTGTTTCTAATATAAAAGCTGGAATTGAGAATGCAAAGCCATCAGTACGAAATTCACTGGAAAATTTATTTACGGGCGTTAAAGTAAAAGTTCCTCATTTCTCTATAACAGGCTCTTTTAATCTTGAAAGAATGTCTGTTCCTAAAATAAGCGTTTCAACCTATGCCATTGGCGGTTTCCCAGACCACGGCGAAATGTTTATTGCCAGAGAACAAGGCCCTGAGCTAGTGGGCCGTATTGGGAACCGGACAGCGGTAGCAAACAATGATCAGATTGTGGAGGGTGTTGCTGCTGGTGTGACATCTGCCAACGATGGAGTCATCAATGCTATCTATGCCATGGCCCAGCAAATCATTTCCGCAATTGAAGAGAACAGCGGAGACGTTTATCTGGATGGGGATAAGGTCGGAGAACGAGTAACGGAATACCAAAATAGGAAGAATCGCATTTTTGGCAGATAAATTTTAAATTGGAAGAAAGGGTGACAATATTGGTTCTTGAAATTGATGGGTTTGATATTGTCCCTTACATTTCATTTGGAGGAGTTAAGTGGCAACGGTCTGACGTGGACGGGGAAGGAGCGGGTCGTACTTTGGATGGCAAACTCAGAAGGAATCGGGTGGCAACAAAGCGGCGGCTGGATATTACCTGCCGTCCGCTTAATGCCGCCGAAACAAGTAAAGTCTTAACGGCAATTATGCCGGAATGGGTATCGGTTCGATATACAGACCCTCAAACAAACAGCATTGCAACAAGAAAAATGTATTCCAATAACAACCCGGCTACGTTTCAAATGAAGCAGAGGAACGGAGATGAACTATGGGGAGGGATCACATTCCCGCTGATTGAGGAGTAATATATGCCATACGAGTATCAAGTAGAAATTGGCGGAATAATGTATGGAATGGATAGCATTAAAAGCGCAAATATAAAGCAGCCGTTATTCGAGTATTTTGGAGCGGGGAATGCAATGCCTGCTGAGTTCCACATTACATTTATTCCTAAAGAGGAACCTCCCAGAATGGCAAAAATTGTACCATTCTGTAGAGAAGAAGGAGAAAAAGATTGGCATAAGCTAGGTATATTTTTTGTTGATGTAAGGAGTGAAGATAGACAGTGGAAAAATCTTATTGCCTATGACTCCATGCTGAAAACCGAACAAACTTACTTGATTAGTGAAGATGTGGGTGAATGGCCAAGGGGGATGAAAGCGCTTGTTGCGGATATAGCAAGCCGTATAGATGTAGAAGTTGATAGTAGAACAGTTATCAATGAAAGTTATGTGGTTGAATATCCAAACGATTATACAATGCGAGAAATTTTATGCCATATAGCAGCGGCCCATGCAGGGAATTGGATTATTACGGCGGACGGGAAATTGTTGCTGGTTCCGCTTTTTACTGCAATGCCTCCAGAGACATATTATTTAATAGAAGACAGCGGAAGTGCCATAGTGTTTGGAGAGGATAGAATTTTGGTATGAATAACAAGTATTATGTAGGCCAAAAAGCATCTTCTTTTTTAAAATATGAAAAAACTCCTCCAGTTAGTAAAATCCGGCTGTTTTGGGATGATGAAAATGCATTCGAAGCTGGAGATGATACAGGATACACAATAGAATTGTTTTGCCCATCAGCTACGCAGAAGATGGCAGATAATATTTTGAATGCAGCAAAAGGATTTGTGTATCAAGGATTTTCGGCCCCTGGCTCAAGCCTAGTTCCAGAAGCGGAACTGGGGGATGGAGTAACGGTTGACGGTTTTTACGGAATGATAGCAAATCGGGATATAGAATTTGGCCCAGGGAATTTATCCGACATCTCTGCTCCAGGGGAAAAGGAAATTAACCATGAATATCCTTATTTGAGCTCAGAAAGTAGAGAACTAAAACGAAAAGTTACACTAGGGACTTCTTACTATGGCACTAAAATTACTCGAAAAAACGGATTAGAAATTACCAAAACAGATAATAGCGGTGCAGAAAAAAGCCGGGTTATTTTAAACAGCGATATTTTGGCCTTTTATAATGACGATGGACAGGCAGCACTCTACTTTGATGCAGCCAGCGGAAGATACATTTTTCGTGGGGACATTAATATGCAAGGGGGATCTATTTATTGGGGAGATTCTTTCCCTTACAAGTCCCAGTTTTCAACATCTCCAGATGGACCATGGCATGATAAGCAGCAAGAAGGAGATAAATACAGACGAGATACATATGATGGGGGAAAAACTTGGGAAGAGCCTTACCAATTTGTCGGAACAGACGGACGAGACGGTATAGACGGTTCGGATGCAAGTGTTACATTCAACAATGTACTTCGAGCATTACAAAGAGCAGAGGCGACACAAACAACATTTATTACAGCGGATGAGCTAGGGGCTCCCACCATTTATGGTGCCAAAATTTATGGTGCAGAGATATATGCTGGCGGTGTAGATGATATGGGTGGACAAATTATTGGGCTCTTGGACACTGGGATGGTGGTATGGAACGGAGATGGAGAACGAGTATTAACTATTTCTGGAAATGCAGATACTGCGAGCCTTGTCACGGGCTATAACATATTACGCTTTAACTGTCCGTATATGTCGGTAGAAGCCACATCATCAGTTTCCTTTCATGGACGATTAGTTTCTTTTGATGACGTAAATGAGGTTTCAGGACTTTATCTGAGGTTTTCTTAATGCTCCCTAAAATATATTCAGCGTTTCTCAACTTGACAAATGCATGTAACTTGGCGTGTCGCTATTGTTTTGTGGAACAGCATCCAGATATGATTTCCCTTCAGGTAGCGAAAGATGCAGCGGATTTTTTGGCCGCCAACGCGGGAGACGGGGTTCCGTCTATCAACTTTTTCGGCGGGGAACCGCTACTGATGTGGGACGCTATTATAGTCCCGCTGACCGAGTATGTCCGGGATCGGTATCCAGCATATAACCTTTCTATGACAAGCAATGGAACTCTGTTGAACCAGGAGCGGGCGGAGTATATGAGGAAGAAAGGAATAGGGCTCTTGCTTTCCATGGACGGAGACAGACGGACTCAGGAGCGCAATCGACCGCTTCAGGATGGCGGCTCCAGTTTCGACGTTCTGGGGAAAAAGCTTCCTTTAATTTTGAAATACTTTCCTGATGTGATGTTCCGATCTACGGTAACACCGGAGACCGCAGTTGACTTGTTTCACGATATGATATTTGCAGAACAAGCTGGTTTCCGCACATTTTTTACTATGCCGGATAGTTTTGCAAATTGGGACGGCACTGAGCCACTGGAGGAGGAACTTCGGCGCTATTCAGAGCATTATGTCGAGTGCTTAGAAAATGGATGGGAACCAATCTACTTCACACAGATTGAAAAGTTTTTCCCCAAAATACTCTTGCACAACCAGGCGATCCAAGAGGGGGCAAACCGCGCCTATACCTCATGTATGGCCTGCGGCAAGTGCGGACTGGGTTCTGGGCGCTATGCGGGGATTAACCTGAATGGAGATATCCTAGCTTGTCAGGAGTTCTTTTCACGAGGAGATAATCCATTCGTGATTGGAAATATCTATACTGGGGTGGTAGATGAGACGCGGAGACGACTTATGCAGAAATACGATAGCGCACAGGTTGAAGGGGATGGGTGCGATGAATGCCCCCTGAACCGCATCTGTGATGGAGGGTGCGTGGCCAACAACTATATTCGATCGGGGAGTTTCCACCATATGCCCCCCATCTGCTGTCGGTGGAACCGTCTGCTATTCCGAGAGGCAATCTATCTAATGGAGCGGCTGGGCAAGGCAAGAAACAAACGCTTTTTAGAGAGGTGGCATATCTATGTTGCCAGATGAGCTGATCGAAGTACCGGAATACCTGAAGGGGGAACTTACCGGTGCAAACGTCATGCCCATGTGCGACTTCTGTACGGAGATTGCCTGTGAGACAGATGGAATGGCCTGTGGTGAGACTTGCGGCCAAGGATGCCACGGGCAATGTACTGTGGTACAGTGCGGACAGTGTAGCGGCTGCCTGGGTGGATGCCAGATATGCGAATCATCCTGCCAAAATTCCTGTCAGTCCTGTCAGTCATCCTGCGAATCGGCAGCGCAAAACCCTACCAGCTATGGTTCCATCACGGTGGGTGAAGTTACCAGCCATACTATTGAAGTAACGCTGAAAGCCATTTCAAAAGCAACATCTTATGTGATCGCCTATCGGCCAGACAGCACGACCACTGCCCGAAATGTGGAAACTACGTCGCGAAATTACACGCTAACAAGCCTCGAGCCTAACCAGAGGTATGTAATTAACTACTATGGCAAGAACAGCTACGGAACCGGCCCTTATATGCCTTCCCCGGTCTATGCCACCACAAGGCCAGAGATTGTAATTGAACCGTGGTCATGGACATCATCCAATGGGGCAGCGACGGACACACAGACCCGTAACGCCTACCAAATTTTACAGGGTAACCGGGCAGCGGATGACTTCCATCACAATGTATGGAACGACTTCATAGACAAGATTGTGGAGATGCGAGAGGCATACGGATTGTTTTGGACGACGGACAGTGGGCGCTTTCCCTCCGCCTCCGGGTGCAAGGTGTCCGCCGGGGACACACTGACCGCCGAGATTTACAACGCGGCCAAGACCAATATAGGTTCCATACAATCTACCGGGATACAGGATGTAGATCCGGGGGACGAGATAACCGGATACCACGTTCTTCACATCTCGGATGTTCTGAATGATATCATTGGAGGTCTGTAATGGATAGTCAAAAAATTATTCAAATGGCGGTAGCAATTAGAGAAGCAGCCTCTAGGATCACAGTATCTGGGCCAAACAATTGGACACAGTTGCTTGGTATTATCCACACAGCGGAATCTATAGTTACAGAGGCGGGGAAGGAGGGAGAACATGGCGGATAAACGGATTGGGGAATTGCCTCTTATCGAAGACCTTGATGATGAGTCTTTTTTTGTGGCTGAACAACAAGGTGCAGCAGGACATATTACCGGCGCACAGATAAAGGGATTCGCCCGGAAGTCCGTGGAGGATATTGCAAACGCTTCCCAGAAATCGGCTGAAGCGGCGGCGAAGAGTGCGTCTGCAGCCCAGGAGAGCGCTACTCAGGCGGAGGAAGCGCAGGAAGCAGCAGAGAGTGCCAAGAGTGGGGCAGAGGTTGCACAAAAAGCGGCGGAAACGGCACAAGGCGCCGCCGCGGACGCGCAGGCCGGGGCGGAGAGCGCCAAGACGGCAGCGGAGGCAGCGGCGGACGTTGCAGCGAAAGACGCCGCCGAAGGTGTGCGGGAAGAGCTCTCCGTCTATGTGGAGCAGACTAAGGCAAACGCCCAGGCGGCAGCAGATTCGGCTTCGGAGGCCGCAGCGTCCCAAGAGGCCGCAGCAAAAAGCGCCCAGGGGGCGGCAGGCAGTGCAACTGCGGCGGCGCAGAACGCGGTGGATGCGGCGGATGCCAGAACGGCTGCCGAAGCGGCACAGGGCAAGGCGGAGGCCGCCCAGGTGGTTGCGGAAGCAGCCAAGAGCGGGGCGGAGACAGCGGCGGGCACGGCCACTACAAAGGCCGAAGAAGCAAGCGCGAGCGCCGAGACCGCCAAGCAGTACAGCGGAAAACCGCCGAAGCCGCAGAATGGAACCTGGTGGGTATGGAACGCAGAGACCCAGGCGTATACCGATACCGGGATTAAGTCTGTTCTCTCCATTGTGAAATCCTATCCCTCTGTGGAGGCTATGGAGGCGGACAAGCTCAATATGCATGAGGGCGACCTAGTTATCATCGCCTCCACTGTAGATGACCCAGATAACTCCAAGCTCTATGTGCATGATGGCGTTGGCTGGGTGTATCTCTCCGATCTTTCCGGCGTGGAGGGCGTGGGGATTGCGGGCATCTCTCAGACTGACGGCAACCATGCGCCGGGCACCACGGACACCTACACAATTGAGCTGACCGATGGGAGCTCATACGAGTTCACTGTCTACAATGGTGCGGATGGCGACGGAAGCGGAGACATGCAGTCTTCTACATATGACCCACAGGGCAAGGCGCAAGACATCTTCGGATATGCGGACAATGCAGCAAAAGGCAAGCAAGACAAGCTGAAAGGTACCGCTGGCCAGGTGGTAGGCTTTGACTCCGAAGGCAACGCAATCCCCCAGGCGGCCCCCAGCGGATTGCCGGATGGCGGAACTGTGGGGCAGTTGCTGGAAAAAACGGAGGACGGGGCAGAGTGGGCAGACAAGCCTGTGATGTATGTAAACATAACGCCACCGGCTGGAGATTCCCCGTTCGGAACGGCTGACCACACGATTGCTGAAATAACGCAAGCAGTCTTGAACGGGGTAACCGTGCTTTCAAAAATATCGGCAGGAACCGATACTAAAGTAATTCCACTTTCGACTGTAACAGACAGTGTGGCTTCCTTTTCGTCTACGTCTGTAGACTACGGCGGGTCTGTTATCGCCAATATTGTACCCCAAGAACAGTCCGAAGTGGTTATTATAGCGGAAGATCAATTTAGAGCAAGCCAGATTCTATACGATAAAGGAACGAGTGGCCTTGATTCAGATGATGTGCAAGGCGCAATCAAAGAACTGGCTAAGAACAAGCAGGACTCCGCAGATGCTGTAACTGTTTCCGGCGGCGGCACGATGCAGATGGGGGAGAGCCTGGGCGAAGGGCCGTACACCATTGAGGTGACAGAAGACGGAGAGGGCGGCGACCTCTCCGCCGAATATGTGGGCTACAGCAACACAGGCAGCGGCCTGGAGGCTACCAACGTACAAGAGGCCATAGACGAGCTGGCGGGGAAGGGCGGAGGCGAATACCTCCCTTTGACTGGCGGGACTATGACGGGTCCGCTCACTTTAAGCGGGCTGCCGACCAGCGAAAACCACGCCGCCAACAAGCAGTATGTGGATGGCTTGGTTGGTGACATCAATGCCATGCTGGATGCCATCAACGGGGAGGTGGTGTGATGTGGGCACTGCTGCGGATAAGCTAACCTATTTACAGGAGACGAAAGAGGCAATTCGGAAAGCAATTGAGGCGCAGGGGGGGACTGTGGCCGCGGGGCTCCCATTTCGTCAATATGCGGGATATATCACGCGCCTCACCCCGCCGAATGCTTTGGCGGTATCGGACGGTGATGTACAGGTTACCTGTAAGCTGGGCCACCCAGTACGGGTAGATGGGCCATTAGCCTACCCAACGGGTAAGACCTACTATCTGTCGCTAGAAGGGGACGGACTCCCTGAGATTGGGAATATGCGCTGCCCTAAAGGGGCGATTCTCTTAATTACCCCTCTATCGGCAGGAGGGAAAATCGCTGTAGAGGGTGGAGCGGAGGCACTTGGCACATCCTCTGATGGCGGCCAGACATACCGAATAACAGGAGATTTTCTGATTTTTAGCTCAGGTGGTATGCACAGCGGCTGGAGCATCAACTAAAGTAGATAACTACACGCACCACCTTCTTGGAGACATAAAAAGCCACCCCCATCGGAGGGGGTGGCATGGACCAATGAAAGGTGAGGGGGTAAAAATGTTGGTCCGCGAAGTCATTATAGCATCCTGGAAGAGAATAGGCAAGCCTTCTAAGAAAGAGGAAGTGACGAATCAGTATGAAAAGAATCGACTTTGACAAGTACACCACCGCGGTCGCCAGCATCGGCATGTGGCAATGGGTGGAGGTGTAACATGGCCATCATTGTAAACGGCAAAAAAGTTGCCGGGGTGGGGCTGCCCGGCAAGGACGGAGCTCCAGGGGCAGACGGCAAGGATGGTGCACCTGGAAAGTCCGCCTATCAGGCGGCAAAAGAGAAAGGATATACCGGAACCGAAGAGGAGTTTAACACCGCTCTGGCTGGTATGCAAAGTGCTCCATTCTTGCCGCTGGCTGGCGGCACGATGGCAGGGGCGATTACTTTAAGCGGGCCTCCGACGAATGAAAACCACGCCGTCAACAAGCGCTATGTGGACGAGCACGCGGGGGCGAGGGTTATTTTGGGGAGCTATGTGGGGACAGGAAAAACAGGTAAAAGCAACCCTAATCAAATAACCTTAGCCGAACCCTTTAAAATACTCTGTATTTATGGTATGCAATCAAATAATTACTATAAGAGTATCGACGGTTATGGAAATGGCGAGACTTCTAATATTATTCATAGCAGTAT
>CEAE01003045.1_pt1 | contig 11301 bp, 9 predicted proteins | sample 554951 | NCBI WGS metagenome assembly CEAE01 (sample SAMEA3182076, study PRJEB8094) | gut metagenome | biome: human; feature: gut; material: Stool; isolation source: human stools | place: Canada | collected 2012-03-28
GAGCAGTTCGTAGGGGAATCGAACCCCTGATTCCGCCGTGAGAGGGCGGCGTCTTAACCGCTTGACCAACGAACCGTGCTTGTCTAATATAACACGGTAAAAAGAAAAATGCAAGCACTTTTTTATAATTTTTTTAATTTTTTGTATTTTTTATAAATAATATGCAATTTCAACAACAATAGAATGCACGCTCCGCGAACATTCTATTGTCATGAATTAAGAAAGCCCGCGGCAACTGCCGCGAGCCCTGTAAAATCGACTTTATTCACGATGCATAGAGAAACTATCCATATCATAGTTCTTTAAGTTTTCGTGGATTCCGCGTCCATCCGCATTGCTGATCAATGCATCCCTGTTCTTCTTGGAAGAGATCTGATCGTTGAATGCACTTGGTCCGCCGACACATCCGCCTTCACATACCATACCTTCAATGAAGTCTTCCGGCAATCTTCCGGCTTTCATTAATAACAGCGCTTTCTTACACTCTGCAGCACCATTACACTTGCATACCTTTGCATCGATCTCATCTTCAGATTCTTTTAAGCTCTGAAGAACTGCTGCAGTCACACCGCCTGCATTGGCAAATCTCTTACCGTATACAGAAGATTCCTGATAGCTGTTCTCATCCGGTTCTAATGCCACACTCTTCGCTTTCATGATGGCACGGATCTCAGAATAAGTTAATACATAATCTGCATTGCCTTCGATCTTCTGGTCTACCACCTCGGATTTCTTAGCGATACATGGTCCGATAAATACGGTAACTGCCTCCGGATCTTTTGCTTTGATCAGGCGGGATACTGCTGCCATCGGAGAAATCGTGGTAGAAATATTGTCTGCAAGCTCCGGAAAATGACGTCTTACCATATTGACAAATGCAGGACAACAGGAAGTTACTTTCTTCTTGCCTTCTTTGTAAGCTTCTGCCCACTCTTCTGCCTCATAAGCAGCTGTCATATCTCCGCCGAGACCGACTTCAAAGAAACCATCAAAACCAACTGCCTCCATTGCTTTCTTCCAGCTGTTCATCGTGATATCATCACCGAACTGTCCCTCTGTTGCAGGAGCTGCCATTGCATAAACTTTTTTATTAGATTTTAATGCTTCAATTACATTTACAATATAGGTCTTAGATCCGATCGCACCGAATGGACAGCTGTGGATACATTTTCCGCAGCGGATACATTTCTTCCCGTCAATAACAGAGATTCCGTACTCGTCATATGTAATCGCATTGACCGGACAGCTGAATTTACATGGTCTCTTTAAATGTGCGATCGCATTGTACGGACAGGCCTGAGCACATTTGCCACACTCTTTACATTTCTGTGGATCAATGTGGGAACGAAGTCTTCCCGGCTCGATCGCACCAAATTTACATGCATTGATACATGCCTTTCCAAGACAGTTCTGGCAGTTTTCTGTCACTGTATAACTGGAAATCGGACAATCTTCACAGGCAGAACTGATCACCTGGATCACATTACCGTCATCTACTGGTCCAGGAGCTTTTCCTTCTGCCAGTCTGACTCTCTGTCTGATAATCTCTCGCTCTTTATAGATGCAGCAGCGGAACTGTGCTGCTGGTCCTGGGATTAATTGGTTTGCAATGTAGTCTTTCTTCTCCTCAAGCTCACCTGCAAATGCAAGTTTTGCCACTTCATAAAGTACATCGTGTTTAATTTTGATCACATTTTCATCAGCGTACATTGTAAATACCTCACTCGTTTTTGTTCGTTAATTTTTTAACCATCTAAGACATTATATCGAAAATGTATGGAATTACAAGTACCTCTGATGTTTTTATTGTAATACATAAGCTTTTTGTGCAAAGTAACAATTTCACTTATACTTTTTTGTGCAATTATTCCGTGACCGCCTGAAACAGTCCGTCCCCTATTTTCGTCTGTAATAAACATCGCGGTCAACCGCCTTATTCCACGAGGCAACGATCGTCGTGCAGACAGCGTCTCCTGTGATGTTGACTGCGGTACGTGTCATATCAAGGATTCGGTCGATACCCATGATCAGTGCGATTCCCTCGATTGGAAGTCCAACGGAATTAAATACCATCGTCAGTGTGATCAGTCCCACACTCGGCACTCCGGCGGTTCCGATGGAGGCAAGTGTTGCGGTTCCAATGACGGTGAGGTAATCCATCATGTCAAGCGGGATTCCAAACGCCTGCGCGGTGAACACAACCGCCACACCCTGCATAATCGATGTTCCATCCATGTTAATGGTCGCTCCGAGCGGGATCGTGAAAGATGAAATTTTTTTCGAAACACCCATTTTTTCCGCAAGCGTATCAATATTCATTGGAATGGTTGCATTCGAAGTTGAGGTTGAGAATGCAAACGCCATAACCGGGAAGAAATTCTTGATGAAAATAAACGGGTTGAGCCCTGAAAATATTTTCAGCAATCCGAGGTACACCACAAAACACTGCACTGCGAGTGCAAGCAGAACGCAGAACATATATTTTAACAATGGGATGAACACCTCAAAACCGATCTCTGCAAATGTTTTTGCGATCAGGCAGAACACTCCGATCGGTGCAAGCTTCATGACAGCCATCGTCATTTCCATCATAATATCATTGAACTGTCCAAAGAAGTTCTTCACAATGTCAACACGGTCTCCCATGTTTGCGAGAATCACACCGAGGATCAATGCAAACACAATGATCTGCAGCATATTTCCCTCGCTTAAGGAATTAAAAATATTGACCGGGATAATGTCTAACAGTGTTTCTGTCATGCTCATGGACTGTGTTGTCTCACTCACGGTGGAAGTCACCTGGATCTGTGACATATCAAGTCCTTTTCCCGGATTAAAAATATTGGCGATCGACAGCGCAACGGTAATCGCAAGCGCTGTCGTACACAGATAAAAAATTAGTGTCTTCACACCGACGCTTCCAAGCTTTTTCGTATCTCCCACTGCCATGCTTCCGCAGACGATGGAGCAGAATACAAGCGGAACGACGAGCATACGCATCAGACGGATAAATCCCTGTCCGACAATATAAAAGACACCCTGCACAATGATATCATCCACCACGTAGTTCGATGGAATCAGATAGTTGATGATCACACCGGCCAAAGCTCCTGCAAGAAGCGCAATAAAGATCATCGTGGTAAGGCTTATCTTTTTCTTCTTTTGAACTCTATTCTGCATGATATAATCCCCTCTCCTCCAGATATTCTCTCAGGGAATCCTGCCAGTCTGGGAAATCATAAATCGGAACCATGCTCATAATAAAATTATCGAGCACCGCATACGCCGGTCTCACCTTGGAAAAATCCGACATGACAGTTGGAACCGGCTGCATGGAAGCCGTCTTTCCTGTCATTTTCAAAATCTCCTGTGCAAACGCATAACGGCTGCACACGCCCTTGTTCGTCGCATGGTAAGTTCCGTACTCGCTTGTATGCACAAGATGTAATAAAAATCTTGCCAGTTCGTTTGCGCTCGTCGGTGATCCAAACTGGTCGGAGGCAATCGATAACTGCTCGCCTGCGTCCACTTTTTTTAAGAAACCATTGATAAAATTCTGTCCCTTTCCATACACCCAGGTGCTCCGCACGATAAAATGTTTTGTTGTGAATTCTTTCACATAGTTTTCCCCCGCAAGCTTGGACTTTCCATAAACCGTTCCCGGATTTGTAATGTCAAATTCTGTGTAAGGCTCTGTGCTTTTGCCGTCAAACACATCATCCGTGGAAAGCTGTACCATTTTTGCCTGCATTTTTGCTGCAACGATCGCCAGATTTCTGGCTCCCAGTGCATTTACTTTAAACGCCTGCGAAGGATTTTCCTCACAGGAACTGATATCCGTCATACCGGAACAATTGATGATAATGTCCGGGCGGTTCATCTCGCCAAAACGAAGTACTTCATCTGTATCCGTCACATCAAGGTCATCCACATCTGTATCTAACATTTCAAATTCCAATTTATCCACAACATCATTCACTGCCTGGCCAATCTGACCGCGGGCACCACATACCCAGATTTTCTGCATCACTGTTCCTCCATTTTCTCTTCTAGTATTTCTCAAAGCATAGAAAAAGATGTGAGTTTATGATTCACATTACATCTCACATCTTTTTACCGTTCTTTATTATATTGATCCACGCATTTGATGTCAAATATTTTTTTCCATGCAGGACAGATGATTTTTTATACAAAACATGCGACCACTACGCCATGTCATGATATTTTCCAAGGAACTCCCTCGTTCTCTGATTTGTCGAAGTAAATAATAACTCCGGTGTCGTCTCCTCCACGATCACACCTTTATCCATAAAGATCATACGGTTTGACACATCTTTTGCAAAGTTCATCTCATGCGTGACAATGACCATCGTCATTTTCTCCTCCGCAAGCTCCCGGATGACTTTTAGGATCTCAAGCGTCAGTTCCGGGTCGAGCGCGGAAGTCGGTTCATCAAAAAATAATATTTCCGGCCGCATGGCAAGTGCCCGCGCAATGGATACCCTCTGCTGCTGTCCGCCGGAAAGCTGACATGGATAGGCATCTTCCCTGCCGCTTAAACCCATCTTCTCCAGTAATACCTTTGCTTCTGCAACAACCTCTTCTTTTTTCCGCTTCTGAACACTGACCGGGGCATCAATGATATTTTTTAAGACAGAATAATGTGGAAACAGGTTAAAATTCTGGAATACCAATCCAAAATGTCTCTGTATCTTTTTCAAATCTGCCGGTTTCGCATAAACCGTTTTTCCATTGATACTCTCTGCCGCCTTTTCCCCCATATACGTTAAGCTTCCGTCATCCATCTGCTCTAACAGTGTCGCACATCGCAGCAGGGTGGATTTTCCGGAACCAGAAGGTCCGATGATGGAGACAACCTCTCCCTCTGCAACGCTTAAACTGATATCTTTTAAAACTTCGTTTTCGCCGAAGTCCTTTTTTACATGCTGCATTTCCAGTAAATTCATATCATTTCCTCTTTGCCTTAATTTTACTACGATTGTATCTCTAATGATAATAACTCATCTTTTTCTCAAAAAATTCCATGATAAATGCCACCACATAGTTAAAGACATAATAGAATATCGCGGCTGCCACAAACGGGATCATGCTCTTCTGTGAAGCTGCCAGTGCCTTTGCCTGTGAAAACATCTCTGCATAAGCAATGGAAAACGCAAGCGACGTGTCTTTTACCAGCGTGATCACCTCATTGGTCACGGACGGAAGAATACGCTTGATCACCTGTGGAAGGATGATCTTTACAAATGTCTGTGTTTTTCCATAGCCTAATACTTTTGCCGCCTCATACTGTCCAACCGGCATGGACTCAATACCACCACGGTATATCTCTGCAAAATATGCAGCATAGTTGATTGCAAATGCGATCACAACCGCATATGCGCGGTAGCTTGACGAAATATTCATGCCGAAAATATAGTATGGTCCAAAATATACCACCAAAAGCTGTAGCATTAAGGGTGTTCCACGCATAATGGAAATATATATTTTGGTGATCGTTCTTATCACAACATTTTTTGACATTCTTCCGAAGGCTACCAGAAGTCCAAGCGGCAGTGAAAAAATAAGTGTTAATAAGAAAATCTGAATTGTTGTCATCATCCCGGAACCAAGCTGGGAAATCATTACCTGAAAGCTCATATAAAAAGAACCCCTATCTTTTTCTACTGTAAAACCAATGCGCTGTTATTTGCCGAGCGTGCAGACATCATAACCGAAATATTGGTTGGATATTTCTGCGAATGTGCCGTCCTCTACCATCTCTAATAAAGTGCTCTGCACCTCATCGCGAAGTGCTGTGTTCCCAAGGAAAAATCCAACCGCATACTGTTCTGAGGAAATCGTCTCATCTAAAATCTGATACTGATCTTCTTTTCCCTCAATCTGGAACTGTGCGACACCGATATCTATCGCAACAGCATCGACTGCGCCAGACTCAAGATCCATAAATGCGGTGTTGTATTCGCCTACCGATAAGAGCTGTGCAAAGGAAGCCATCAGATCTGCATGTTCTTCATCGTTTAATGCGGTCTCTGCGGCAGACTCTTTCTGTACCTCCACCACTTTTCCTGCAAGATCCGCAAGTGTGTTAATTCCGGAATCTTTCTTTACCACAACCACCTGGCTGTTGTCCATATATGGATCTGTCCATGTATACTGATCTTCACGTCCATTCATCGTAAATCCATTCCAGATACAGTCGATCGTACCGGCTTCTAACTCCATATCCTTTGCATCCCAGTCGATCGGCTGTAACACAATCTTTTTGCCCATACGCGCTGCACACTCCGTCGCCATCTCAATGTCAAACCCTGTAAATTCGCCATCATCCCCCACATAACCAAACGGCGGAAAATCCTGGTCAAATCCAACAGTAAATGTATCTTTTCCGTCTGCTTGATCCGTTTTTGCTGTATCAGTGGAACCTCCACACGCTGTCAGCGACAATGTCATCCCTGCAACAAGTAATAATGCCATAAATTTCTTCATAAAATCTCCATCCTTTATTTTCAGTTTATTACCACGCTACCACATTAAAGTGTCTGCTTATAACCTATCACAGAAACGGATTCGTTGTCAAGCACAGCTTCTCTCTTTTCAAACATTTCCTATTGCATAAAAAGCAGGAACACGCAATGTGCTCCTGCCCTTTCTTACAGAATATATTTTTCCATTGTCTGATACAACAGCTCTCTCTGTACCGGCTTTGTGATTCTTTCATTCATGCCTGCCTCATGCACTTTCACGATATCCTTTGCCATCGCATTTGCAGTGACTGCCAGAATCGGGATATCCGATGCGTCCGGCTTTTTGCTGCCTCGGATACTCTTTGCTGCCTCATACCCATCCATGATCGGCATATTCAGATCCATAAAAATCATGTCATAATAGTAATCCGGCATATTCTGATAGCGTGAAAGTGCCGCTTCCCCATTGTCGGCACATTCTACTTCTGCGTTGACTGCCTTCAGAAATCCCTGAAAGACCTCTGCGTTGACTGCATTATCCTCTGCCAGCAGTGCCCGCTTTCCGGTAAAATCATAGTCCTCCGTTTTATTTTTCTCTGCCTCCGGCACGCTGCAGATCTCTGAGATCAGACTGTATACCTGAGACTGCAGCACCGGTTTTTTCAGGATATAATCTACACCCGCCCCGCGCATCTCTTCCTCATAATCCTCTGTATCATAGGAAGATGTAACGATTTTTAATGTATCACGGTCAAAGATCTCCCGCATTTCCCTGACCAATTTTTTGCCATATCCCCCCGGCATCTGCCAGTTGACAAAACAGATGTCGTAGCCTTCCCCTCGTTCATACGCTTCTTTGAGTATCCGGATGATCTCCTTCCCGTCTGTCGAACTGTCATACCGGATCCCGAGTCTCGTCAGCGTCGACATCATATAATGCAGTGCGATCTCATCATTGTTTACCAGAAAAACTTTTAATGATCTGAACTTACGTTTCTCCCGCACAATACTTTTTCCAATTTCAAATGGAATGTCCACGATGAATTTTGAACCCACATTATATTCGGATGCCACATCGATCGTTCCGTGCATCTGTTCGACAATGCTCTTTATGATTGGAAGTCCCAGACCGCTGCCACCGTAATATTTTCCGTTTTCATGCTGTTCCTGCTCAAACGGTTCCCAGATTTTTTCCAAAGCTTTATCCGAAATCCCACATCCGGTATCACGCACTGTAATATGTAAAACCGTCCTGCTGTCATCCACATCCAGCTCAGACATGCACACCTCAATGGTTCCGCCCTTCTCGGTAAACTTAAACGAATTTGAGAGCAGATTCACAAGCACCTGCTTGACACGGATTGCATCTCCGATCAGATATTCATGTGTCACATTGTCAACCCTGAAATAAAAATAGATCCTTTTCATTCTGCACTGGGAATAAAAAAGACCAGAGACCTCCGACACGACCTCATTGAGTGAAAACGCCACATGACGGATCGTCATTTTTCCATTGTCAATGGCTGCCATATCCAGCACATCATTGACCAGTTCCCACAGATACTCCGCCTGGTAACGGATCTTCTTAAAATCCTCCCGGACTTCTGCATCTTTATAATGGGCAAGCTGTGAAATGCCCAGAATTCCATTGATCGGTGTGCGGAGTTCATGGGACATCCTTGCAAGAAACAGTTCTTTTGCCCTGCCCATCTCCTGCTCTTTCTCTAACTGTGCCCTGATCTTCTCCCGTTCCAGAATATATTTTTCCACAAGATTATGAACTCTTTTTTTCACGATGGCCGGATCACACGGAGAAAAAATATACTCATCCGCTCCCGCTTCTAACGCTTTAACCTCTGTTTTCTCATCAATTGCAGTTTTTGCGACGATCGGGATATCCGCATACTTATCCTGCTGTTTCATCTCCCGGATCACTTCAAATCCATCCATCACCGGCATGCAAAGATCAAGAAGAACAATATGTACCTTTTGTTGTTCCAGTTGTTCCATCGCCTGTTTCCCGTTTTCCGCCTCCAGAATCTGATATTCGTCTTTAAAGATTTCTGCAAACGAAATGCGTTCCACTTCCATGTCATCTACAATGATCATTGTCAGTTGTCTGTTCATATCTGATTCGTACCTTCCTTATTCGATAATGTATCATCTCTTTAGCTATTATACATAATTTTTACATAAAAAAGCGTTTTTTTTGTTTTTTTTCACAAAAATATGCATTATCTGGCATCTTCTAAACATGATACAACATTTTTCGACAAAGAATCTGCCCTATGGGCAAAGCAGTGGACTGACTGCCAGAAGAAAAATTCCCACATAATAAGTGGTAAGGTTAAACAGGTGGACTTTCCGGCTCTTATTTTTATAAAAATAAAGAAACAGAATGGAAATATCTGAGATCATAAACAGAAAACTTCCCACCGCACAGACGATGTGCCGCATGTCAGGGATACTCACTGCAATATGCATGCTTTTTGCAAACAGGTATGCAATAAAAAAAGTGTAGACTAAAATGCATGGCCGGAGTCTTCCGGTATGAAAGCTGCCCATTCCTGTCACTGCAAAAATCCCGATCACCGCTATGACCGGAAACACCATATCTGCAACTGCCGGCGGCTGCATCCGGTCCAGCCACCGGATAAAGAACAGATGCCCCATTAAAAATGTGACAAGTCCCAACAAAAAAAGTCTCTTTTTTTTGATCTTATTATAAAAAGCAAGTATTACATCTCCTGCAAAGCAGCAGACAAACGCCGGAAGCATCAGCCAGAAATCCAGAATATCCCGACTGACAACTGCTGCTGCCAGAAACACAGACACAAACGCTGCACTCTGCAGTGTCTTTACAAGCACATAATTTTTCTTATAATCCGGCTTTTTCACCTGATTTAAAAACCATAGAAACAGCACTCCATAAAAGACTGCCATTCCCAGAAACCATATCCAACGCTCCATAGAAAGCTCCTATTTTTGTTTTCCAAATAATACCGGGTTTCCTGCTGCCGTCACGATCAGTGGGATCACCATGCAGATCCATATGACCGGTTCTGTCCAGATGACTGCCCAATAACCAAACCTACGCACAAAAACCAGCGTGAACACCACTTTTCCCGCCAGCTCTATAAAACTTGAAAAGACGGGCGTCCTCTGATCTCCGATTCCCTGCAGCGAATTGCGCAGGATCACAATAAACACACAGACCACCTGAAAAGACATATCGTACACCAGATACTGTGTGCCCCAGTAAATGACCTCCTTATTCTTTGAACTTGCAATAAAAGAGATCAGATACGGTGATATCGTATGCGATAAAATAAAAATAATCACACTGAACACACAGCCGATTCCAAGCACTGCCTTTAAGCCCTGCCGGATCCTGTCATACTTTCCGGCTCCGTAATTCTGTCCACAGTAAGTTGCCATGGAGGCGCCAAAAACGCTGACCGGAAGACTGAAGATTTCAAACACTTTGCGCGCCGCTGTATGTGCCACGATAATGTTCGTTCCAAGTTTATTGATTCCCGTCTGCAAGATCAAAGTACCGCAGTTTACCAGAGATGACATGAGTGCCATCGCCAGTCCGTTCTGATACAGAATTCTCATGCGTTCTCTCTCCCACTCCAGATCATTCTTCGAGATGTGAAGGATTGGGAAACCGGACTTGATACGCAGAAAGCATAATACTGCTGAGACCAGTTGTGACAGCACCGTCGCACAGGCAGCTCCTGACACGCCCATGGAAAAGCCGCCGATAAAGAGATAGTCAAGCACAATATTTGTGACCGCCGCAATGACCAGAAAGATCAGTGGTGTCACGGAATCCCCGATTGCCCGGAGCATATCCGCACACAGATTGTATGCCAGTGTAACAAACATGCCCCACACTAAAATCCTGATATAATCATGTGCCATGCAAAACTGTTCTTCCGGAACATTCATGGCATGAAGAATCGGATTTAAGAAAAGCAGTACTGCAAAAATGATCACAACCGCCGTCATCATTCCCAGCATTATGGAAGACGCCACATTTTTCTTTAAAAGTTTCTCATTCCCACTTCCATAGTTTTGTGCGGTCACAATGGAAAATCCCAATGTAAAGCCGCTGAAAATTCCGGTCAGAAGATTATAAAGGATCGACACGGAGCCAACTGCCGCCAATGCCTCTTCCCCTAAAATACTTCCGACGATCTTGGTATCGATCAGACTGTACATCATCTGGAACAGTCTTCCCAAAAAGACAGGAATTGCAAATAATAAAATCAGTTTTAACGGATTACCCTCTGTTAAATTTAAAGTTTTTCCTGTTTTCCCATCAGCCATTTTTTCGAAGTCCCTTCGGGTAATGATTTTTTAAAATGCCACCGGCTAACTTGCCCCAGCCAATGCTGTAACCATCCACAGTCACTAAATACCAGCCCTTTTCTCCGTCCATATTCAGGGTCTGTCCATTTAAGTATGCTTTGACCTGTGGGCTGTCGCTCTCTAAGCTGCACACGTGCTTTACCTGATCCGGTCTTAACGCTAACGCCAGTGCATGGGACGGCTCGAAACGGTTCTTTTTTAAGGTTCCCAGATGCAGTCCCGGGCGGAGCACTTTCAGATTCCGGATGGACGGCATTCCCTCCGGCATCCGATAAAGCTGGTCGCCGAATTTCAGAAAATTGCCTGTTATATTTTTAACAAGGTTTTCCTCTGCAAATGCAAAAAATTCCCTGCACTCTTTCTCATTGATTCCCTTCTCCACACCGTTTCTGCAATAGCCCTGACAGGTTCTGGATAAAACACCCGCTTTCTGTAAGAC
>CEAE01011784.1_pt1 | contig 11278 bp, 6 predicted proteins | sample 554951 | NCBI WGS metagenome assembly CEAE01 (sample SAMEA3182076, study PRJEB8094) | gut metagenome | biome: human; feature: gut; material: Stool; isolation source: human stools | place: Canada | collected 2012-03-28
GTCCATAGTGATTGCCCTCCCTTGGAAGAAGTTGTGTGCAAACTTCATTCTACCATGTGGGGAAAATCACTATGGATTTTTTCTTAGGTGTCCAACTTCATTTTATAATCGACCGTTATTAACAAACTATTTTTAAGCGTCTTTATACAGACGATCCTGACCTTGGTCACACTGACCAACACGCAGAACGGCGATATAGAGGAGCAATACTCCTACTTTGTTCGGGGTACTGGCTTCCCAGTGAGAGATAACAGGATACTTATGGAGATAAAGCCCTCCCCCTATCCCTGCAACGAGCACGCGCTCATTTACTACTGCAACGACCTCTCCCGTCAGGGCGTCAGCGTAACCGCGGAGCCGTGCGGCGTTATAGCTGCTCTGATCCGGCTCCTGATTGGCACGAATATGGGCCAGTTTTGCGGAAGTGGTGACCGCTCCAATGCTGGTCAGATCGTAATTGGTCATAGGCTCCTCCGTGTTCACCGCTCCACTCCACGTCCGGGCTATGAGAACAGGCCCCTTTTTCCTGGGGCGGCCGCTCTTTTTCCGCTGTAATGACCATAATATTGTCATACAGTTCCTTATACTGCCGGATCTGTTCTTCCGTCAAAGAAGCAAAGTTCTCCTCACCCAGCCCAGCGGGGAAGAACGTCCCGCAGACAATAATAGGGCAGGTCGTCCTCGTCCATCAAAGGGCGGTTGTAGGGCAGACCGAGCCCCTTTCCGTTGGCATTGTATACGACAACGCCAAGGCGTGGTGTAATCTCTTCCGGGCTCACCGCAACGACATCGCCGCGGCGATGAACATCCCACCCGGTGACTTCCGGTGGTACGCCGCCTTTCACGACGAAGGGGATCATCCCCATGTCCATATGATGGCGTGGTCTACGAAGCCGGGGCAGGCGTGCCTGTCCAGAGAGGACATCCGGCAGATCAAGTCCGAGCTCACCAATAATATTTTCAAGCAGGAACTGCTGCACCTCTACGAGCAGAAGTCTACATCCCGTGACGAACTGGTGCGCGAGGCCCGGAAAGCGATGCTGGAGTTGGTACAGGTTATGAAAGATGGTATCTGTGACCACCCAGAAGTGGAGCGTCTCATGCTGGAGCTGGCGATGCAACTGGAAACGGTCAAGGGCAAGAAGTCCTATGGCTACCTTCCGAAGCCGCAAAAGAAACTGGTGGATCGAATCGTGGATGAGATGGAGCGGCTTCCCAGTGTGCGGGACTGCTACGACCAGTGGATGGTCCTCCAGGGAAAGGTGGATGGATACAAAGAGCGGAAGCGTGTTCCGCTGTCACAGCAGAAAGAATTCCGCCAGATCAAAAACGAGGTAATAAAAGAGGCGGAAAACATCCGGCAGTGCAATTTGTCCTTTGAGGACAAGGGCGTGGAGCAGGAGAGCGAGCCGGAGGAATTCCGAAACGCTTCCTATGCCTACGAAAGCCTTCGGGATGCGATTCGGGATGAGAGCCTGACGTTGGAAGAGCGCGGTGACGCTGTCTCTGAAATGAACGAGCTGGCTAAACGCGGTGACAAGTACGCGCAGTATATGTTGGGCAAGCTGTATCTCATGGGACAGGGTGTGGAGTACGACAAAGAGCTGGGTGCATACTGGCTAAGTAAGGCGGCGGAGCAAGGCAATGTCTACGCGGAAGCCCTTCTCCAACATCAGAACCGCGGCAGACCGCCCCATGTGTTCCTGAGTGTTACCCATCTGTTCCACCACATGAGCAGGATCTTTCAGGAACGATCCCTACCCCAGTCTGGAACAGGGCTGCAGGTGGACAGCAAGCTCCGTCAGAAAATCAAAGAGAAGAAAATCGCCATGGGGCATAAAGCAGATGACCATGAAGATCCTGAGCTGACACAGAGCGGCATGGGCGGCATGACAGGGTATTGATAGGACCGGAGGATGGTATCACATTTTGATACCATCCTCCAAGACCGCCAAATGATAAATCTTTGATAACTCTGCGCATTTGCTGTGGCTATTTTCCGTTTCTGTGGTATGGTGTGTTGCTGATAAGGAGGTGGCACACCATGCGAGAAACACTGGAAGACCTGTACTACGGGAACATCACACCATACGACCGCCAGATCTGTTCCGGCACATCCCTAGGGCAATTCTTCTGGCATGGGAGCATAGTGAAACGCCTCTCTGCTTTTGGTGATTCTATTATAGAGAGCCTCAGTGGATCTATCGGCCGGAAACATGTAAAATGCAAGCTGAATTTTGGTATATCCCAAAGGGTGGTATGCGCTTCCAAATGGCCAGTCAAGATCTGTACTTAAGTTTTACATGAGATTTACGGTTTCGTGGTGGATAGAGACAGCGCACCTTCTCTATAATGAAAATATATTTCTTGAGAAGGGACAGAAGAATATGGGAAAGAATGTACAGCAACGATCGATTTCATTACTGCTGGCCTGCGTCATGGTGCTGGGGCTTTGCCCAGCGGCGCTGGCGGTGGATGGGTCTGCGGCCTCCGACACGCAGGCCACCGGCCTTGAAAACGGAACAGCCGCGCTGAGCCTGGCCCAGATCGGCCGTTACGACTCCGGCATGACCAACGCCGACGGCGGCGTCATGGAGATCGTGGACTATAACAGCAGGACCGGCTATGCCTACGCCGTCAATGGCCAGGCAGGCGTATTGACAGCGATTTCTCTGAACGGCCTTCAATCAGAGAATACGGCCGCTGGTTTGTCCAGTGTGGATATCAATGTGAAAGAACTTGTGACTGACAATACCTTTTCTTACGGGGACATGACCTCCGTGGCCGTCTCCCCAGACGGCACCAGGCTGGCTGCCGCGATTCAGGCCGAGGGCTATTCGGACAACGGCCGGGTGGCTCTTTTTACCTGTAACACTGACGGCACCCTGGCCTTTATCCAAACCGTGGAGACCGGCGTCCAGCCCGACATGGTGACCTTCACCCCGGACGGCAGCAAGATCCTGACCGCCAACGAGGGCGAGCCGAGAATGGGCTATGGGGAGAAAATCAGTGACCCCGAAGGCTCCGTCACCATCATCGACGTGCGTGATTACAGCGCCAAGCACGTCGGCTTTGAGAAGTTTGATCATGATACTCTGGCAAATGCCAATATTGTCTTGAAGAAGGACGCTGCTCCCTCTGTGGATCTGGAACCCGAGTACATCGCCTGCACCAACGATGCCGCTTATGTTTCCTTGCAGGAGGCAAACGCCATCGCGGTTCTGGACCTGAAGGAAGAGCAGTTTACTGGTGTGTATTCGGTCGGCTTTGAGGATTACTCTCAAATTGCGATCGACATTGACAAGAAAGACGGAGAGTATGCCCCCAAGCGGTATGAGAGCCTGCGCGGTATCCGGATGCCGGATGGCATTTCTCTGATTACCATCGGCGGAGTGGATTATCTGCTGACCGCCAACGAGGGCGACTCCCGGGAGTGGGGTGCGGAGAATACCGAGTCCTATTACCTGAACGAGGACGAGCGGAACTTCGGTAAGGACGAGACATCTCCCACCGGTAACATCACTGCGGCGAACTCCGGCCTGTCTGGTAAGGTCGTGTTCTTCGATGCCGAAGACTACGACGGTTTGGATTCCGAAAAGGACTACCTCTTCGGCGGCCGCTCCTTCACCATGTTCAAAGTGACAAATGAGGGATTGGAGCAAGTGTTCGACAGCGGTAATGACTTTGAAGCCAAGACTGCCGTGTATCTGCCCGGTTACTTCAACTGCTCCAACGACGCTCTGACCAAAGATGACCGTTCCGGTAAGAAGGGCCCCGAGCCGGAGACCGTTGTGACCGGTGAAGTGGGCGGCAGGAGTTATGTCTTCGTTACCCTGGAGCGCATTGGCGGCGTGATGGTCTACGATATCACTGACCCGTCCAATGTCGCCTATGTCAACTACATCAACTCCAGGGATTTCTCCAACGATGTGGCCGCCGATGATTCCCCCGAGGGACTGAAGTTTATCCCCGCCGAAAAGAGCCCCACCGGCGACGCCCTGCTGTTGGCCGCCTGCGAGGTAGGCGGCACCGTGGCGGTGTATGAGTTGACTTCCGCTGACAGCCCGTCTGATGACAACACTTCCGGCGGCGCTTCCCAGCAGTGCCTGTGGCTGACAGAAATCTATCAGAACGATGTCAAGCGGAATTCCCAGTTTTCCAATGCTTCTGACCAGATGGAGTTTGTGGAGATTACCAATACGTCTGATCAGGATGTCAACTTCAACTCAGACTACGGCCTCTGGTATGAGTACCCCAGCGGTGGCAGCCATACCATGAAGCAGCTCACCGTGACCACTGTGGACGGCAACTTTGAAAACGTTGTTATCCCCGCCGGGGAAAGCGCCGTGTTCTGGAGCCAGCGTACCGATCTGGGCGGCGAGGTCGGCAAGGACTATGCCACAGAGGCACAGTTCCGCGCAGCCATGAACATCGCTGATGATGTCAAGGTCTATAAGGTCAGCGGTCAGAACGGTTTTGCTGAGAATGACCGGGGCTTTGCTATCAAAGATACCGAGGGCAACATCCTCTCCTACTATCACTACAATACCACCACTGACGATGTGACCGCCGACGGTCTGTCCGTCCACCTCCAGATCCCGGAGGCCGGCAGCACCATGCAGGTCTGGCAGGCCAAGAAGCTGACCAGTGCGGGCTTTGCCTGCAGCGCCCAGCTCAGCGGGCGGCGTTCCGTTGACGCACCGGAGGACCTGACACCCGACGGCCTGTTTATCACGGAGATCCGCCCCAACGACACCAACCGCAACGCAGATTACGGCAGTGCTGAAAACGACTTGATGGAGTGCCTGGAGTTGACCAACACCACAGATCAGGCCATCGACCTGAACCAGGAGTATGAGCTTGCTTACCGAGTACAAGAGGGTAGCTACAAGGCCCTGCCAATCTACCAGTATGCCGCCAATGAGGATCCAACCCAGTGCGTCGGCTCGCAGGAAAACTGCACCGTTCCTGCCCACAGCACCGTGGTTCTCTGGTGCTACCGCGCAGGGAACGGACTAACCCAGGGGACAGATTATCAGACTTTCCCAACCTTGGCGGAATTCCGTGCCGCCTACGCCATCCCGGACGAGGTGCCCGTCTACATCTTCACCGCCCAGAACGGTCTGAGCAATACCCTGCGGGGCTTTGACCTGTATGAGAAGGGTGAGGGCGACACCAAAACCCTGGTTTCCCGCTACTTCTGGGATGGCGTCAGCGATCTGAAGGACAACAAGAGCGTGGACCTGAAGGTTTCCATAGAGGGTCCGCTGATGGAGGTCTACGCCGCCCAGAGCAGCACCAATATGGGCGTGGTGGCAGATGGCCAGATCACGTTCATAGCCGATGACAACTCCAGACCTACCGTGGAACTTTCCACCAGCCCCTATGATACTGAGGCGCTGAAGGTCCTGGAGGAGGGGCTGCAGCAGGGTGAAAGCCTCCGCATCCCCTATTCCTACGCCGGCACGGAGGCTCTGCCCGTGACCTCTGCCGAGCTCTGCTGGAAGACGGACAAAATGGACGGCTACGAGGTGTTCCAGACTACCTCCTTTGCCATCTACAACAAGTGGTACGCCTTTATTCAGGACGGCTATCTTCAGGGAGCTGACTGGGTGGAATACTATGTCCGGTTCCACAACGCCTACCGCTATACCCAGACTGAGCCAGTCAGAGTGCAGATCCACAACGACGGGGAACAGACCGGGCTGCGCGTGAACTTCAACAGCGCAGACGTGAGCAGCGAACCCTATTCCGGCACCGTTCAGATCTCGGCTAAGGATTATAGCGGTGCAGCCACTCCCACCTTTACCCTGGACGGTGAGACGCTGGACTCTGCCGCTGCCATGGAGCGTGGCGCCTACTTCGTCTTTGACTACACCGGAGTGGACAGCTACTTCAAAAACGGCCTGACCACCGGCGGTGATACGGAGGCGACCGGCACCATCATTGGCACCTTCTCCAAGTGCAGCACCATCCCCGCTGACGGTTGTCTGGCCATGCCTGTGGGACAGCAGTACTTCAAGTACAATGGTGAGGGCAGCGCGTCCATTGAACTGACCCTGCGTCCCGCCACCTACGGCTCCTGCTGGGAAGCCTATACGGACGAGAACAACGAGGACTTTGTGGCTTCCAACCTGCGGTTGGTTCTGCGGGACGGGACGGTTCTGACACCCGATTCCTGTGTGGGCCAGAACATCACCACACGGGATATCGTAGCCCTTGATTCCTCCAGCTCCATCAAGATCGGCGACTCTGCCAACCAGTACATCTATGTGAAGATGACCTTCACCATCCCTGCAGGATATGTGGATGCCCAGGCACTTTCTCTGGACACCACCGCCCTGGCCGATGGCGTTCATACCCTGACCGTGACTACAGGCGACCAGGTGCAGAACATCTCCTTTAAGGTTCAGAATACGGAGCCTGTGGGGGTGGAGGAAGAACCCATGGACCTGACCGTTTCCCTGACCCTCAACGGCACCCAGGCCCAGGTGGCCGCTGTGGAGGGTGCAGCTAGCGTGTCCGTGCGGAAGGCACAGCGCATTGAGAACTTCAACATCCTGGAGGGTGCGGGGGATAGCACCGCTGAGGCTGCGGCCAAGACCGGTACCGGCGCTACTGTATCTGATAACGGTCAGTACCCCTATCAGATCCTGGAGATCCCTGTCAGCGGAGAGGAAGAGAACATCCGTGTGCAGCTGACTGTGGCAGATAACTACGGCAAAGACGTTCAGCTTTATGTGCTCAGGGACAACGCATGGGAGCTGCTGGATGTGGACCGGGATGGCAATACGCTCACGGCTCTGGTGCCTGCGTCTGCCGTCGCTGACGGCACTGTCCGCGTCCTGATCCAGGCCCGCACCATCGCCAATACCCCCTATACCCAGGCAGATGATTTTAACACCGAGGTCGGGGACAACGATGATTGGGACGGTACAGCGGTTCCGGAGAACTATGACTTCGCCATCGCCTGGTATACGGACACTCAGTACTATGCCGAGCGGTATAACCAGCACTATCAGGATATGGTGAGCTGGATCATCGACAAAAAGGATGACCTGAATATCAAATATGTCTTCCATACCGGCGACATTGCCGATGAGTTCAACGAGGAGTATCAGTTCGCTTTCGCACGTTCTCAGCAGAAGCGGCTGGAAGATGCCGGGATTCCCACCGGCGTTCTGGGTGGCAACCACGATGTGGCCCACGGCAACATGGTGTACGATCTCTACTGGAAGTATTTCGGAGAGGAATACTACAAGGACAAGTCCTACTACGGCGGGTCCTACAAAAACAATCTTGGGCACTATGATGTTGTAGAAGTGGACGGTGAGGAGATTCTCTTCATCAGTATAAGCTGGGACATCTACACCGACGAGATTGCCTGGATCAACTCCGTTCTGGATGCACACCCCGGTACCCGCGCCATCATTACCACCCATGGCGGCATCAATGCCACGGCAACCGAGAGCTACACCAGCCGCATTCTGCTCAACGGTGTGTGCAAGAACCATCCCCAGGTCATGGCTATCCTCAACGGTCACTATCACGGTTCCTCCGTCAACTTTGTGGAGCTGACCAGTGACAGTGGTGAAAAACACACCGTCTACCAAATCTGCACCGACTATCAGTCTGCAGATGAGGGTGGCAGCGGCTATATCAAAATGCTCTATTTTGATCTGGCCAATGACAAGATCTATCTGAACTCCTATTCTCCCGCCGTCCCCAGCACCGGTATGCCAGACTTCAACTACTATGATGACAAAACGCTGGTCTTTGACGAAAGCATGATGACCGAGGATGACAACGGTGTCAAGCGCTATTCCGATTATGATATTGACATCGTGACCCTGCCGGTGGACTTTGATCGGGAGACGGAAAAGACCCTGACGGTCTCCAATGTCATGGTGGATGGCCTGTGCGCTGAGGAAGTCGGCAACGCTTCTGCTGGTACTGAGGAGACGGTTGTCCCCCTCAGCGGTATCAACAGCGGCGAAAGAGTATTTGCCGTGCTGCTGGATGAGAGCGGCAAAGAAGTGGGCTATTCCGATGTCGGGACTGTGGCAGCTTCCTCCAGCGGCGGCAGTTCTTCCGGCGGCAGTTCTTCCAACACCACAACCACTACTGAGAAGAACCCTGACGGTTCCGTTACCACGACTACTGTCAACAAGACCACCGGCACTGTGACTGAGGTCACCAAGAACCCTGACGGCTCCACTTCTACCATAGAGACAAAGAAAGATGGCACCGTGACGGAGATCAATAAGACTGCGGATGGCTCCACTGGAACCACTGTCACCGACAAGAACGGCAATATCACCCAGGTCAATGCCACCGTCTCCTCCGCCGCGGTGGAGGAAGCGGCCAAGTCCGGCGAAAACGTGAAGCTGCCGGTGGAGGTGCCCGCCGCCAAGTCCGTCAAGGACGCGCCCGCCGTGGCCGTCACTGTGCCCAAGAGCGCTGGCAGCGTCAAAGTGGAGATCCCTGTGGAGAAAGTCACTCCCAGCACCGTGGCTATTCTGGTAAGAGCCGATGGCACTGAGGAACTCGTCAAGACCTCTGTGGTCACCGGGGACGGTGTGGCCCTGAAACTCGACGGTAGCGCCACCGTGAAGATTATAGACAACGCCAAGAACTTTACCGACACCAACGGCCACTGGGCAGGGGCTGCCATCGACTTCGTGACGGCCCGTGAGATGTTTGCCGGGACTACCGCGGCCACCTTTACCCCCGATGCCAACATGACCCGCGCCCAGATGATGACCGTTCTGGCCCGCTTTGACGGCGAGGACACCACTGGCGGAAGCGTGTGGTATGAGAAGGGCATGGAGTGGGCCAAGCGGAACGGCGTGTCCGATGGTTCCAACCCCGACGGCAACATCACACGTGAGCAACTGGCTACTATGCTGTGGAAGTATGCCGGCAGCCCGGCTGCGGCAGGCGGCATGGACCGCTTCCCTGATGCGGGCAAGGTTGCGGATTACGCTTCCGATGCCATGTGCTGGGCTGTGGAAAACGGCTTGATCTCCGGCATGGGTGACGGCACCCTGAATCCCCAGGGCAATGCCACCAGAGCACAGCTTGCTGTAATTCTGATGCAGTATTGCAAAAATGTGGCAAGATAATCTGCTGGATTACCAACCACTCTACATCACTTCTTTTGTGCGGCCCACGGAAAATGCAATTCCGTGGGCCGCATTATTGACCATACAGGCAGCACAGCGAGCGTTCGACTACCGCAGACTTCAGCGCATGGTGGAGGGTGGTGTGGATGCCGTGGACGGTGGTGGTGGACAACCCACGGCTTTGACCGGGACGTGGATGTACTCTGCCACACTGTTTTAAGGTGTCATAGAGCTTCCGCAGGTCTGCCGGTGTAATTTGTGTGAGCTTCTTTTGGCCCAGATACGGTTTGACGTGGTGCTCCATATCGCTACGGTATCTGGTCAGCTATTCGCTTTTTCAACGTCCCGTTCTAAGCATGGTGACCACCATGTTGGATGTAGCGCGACACGATTTTTGAGAAATTCGGACAGGATAATTGAGAAAAAATAGCGCCGTTCTAAGAAGAAAATCTTAGGCTCGTCCCACAGCAAACGCGGCCCCCTTCAAGGTGGTCTGCGTGTACTGCGGGACGAGCCTTTGTGGTTGCCCGGGAAAGATGTAAACTGCCTTTACCTCGGGGTTTTTGCTTCACCGCTTATCTCATTCGTTGGTAGCTTCTTCCTGAGTAGCCAAATACTCAGCAACAGGAATGATATAGGCTTCGGGAAGCTCCTCGATCTCGCGCTTGCCGTTCTTGACGAGAACGGCATAGACGGCGATCATATAGGTCTTAACTTTCATTTCTGCTTACCTCCTTTTTCAAGCATTTCAACACGGGCTTTCAGCTCCGCGTTGGACTGTTCCAGCGCAGCCAGCTCTTCAAAGAGTCCAGCGATCGCCTCGTAGAGGTCGACATTCCGTTCTTCCATCTCCTCTGCCCGGTCACGGGCGATCTTGGAGATAGGTTTTTTCGGAGTCAAATACTTCATAGCTTTATTCATACGCACCTCCGAAACCCGAGATGGAGACTTCACCCTCGAAGCCCTCATTCTTTGTGATGGTGAAACGGATATTCACGCCCCACTTGCTCGCGGTCTTGGTCTTGTTGGTGAAGTTGTAGACACGGTTGATCTGCACCATCGCCGTGATGTCCTCCCATGTGGGAACGGCGTCAAAACCGTTGTTGCACGCCTCCACCTTGGCGACCGCGCCCTCGATCTTCCACGTCGGCGTCACGAGCACCTTAGTCGCCGCTGCATCGGTCTCCTCCGGCGCGACCAGCTCGAACTTAATGACTGTCTCTTTCTTGCTGAAGGAGAATACACGGACGCTGGTGGCGAAGTTGCCGTCGACCGCCTCGATGCGGAGCTGGTGTTGTCCATTGGTAAGCGAGAGCCACTTCTCTCGGGTCAGCTCTATCGTTTCCTGCTGCCCCAGCGTTGCTTGATAGCTGCGGATCTGCACGTCATCCACGAACTCGGTGACGACCACATTGTCGCCCTCAACGTCGCTCACGGTGTAATTCTCTGCGAAACTCCCGTTCTTCAGACCGAGGGCCTTGTCCTGCCCGGAGATCGTCGGTGCGGAGTTTGTGCGTTTGAAGGTGACGCGACGGTAGGCCGTACCGCCCTTGCCGTCCGTGACGGTGATCTTGAGGGTGTTGACCGAATTAAGCCCCAGCGCATAGAGCTTCTCGGAGGTGATCGTCACGGTCAGCTCCTCGCCCTTGGGCGCATTGTTGATCGTGCGAATCGTCTCGTCGTTGAGTTCCTCCACGACGGTCAGTGTGTCGCCGTCCGCATCGTCAATGGTGTAGGCATAGGTGAAGCCGAGGTTCTTATCTCCGAGGTTGCCGTCGCTGCCGGAAATGGTCGGTGCGGAGTTTGTGCGGGTGAACGTCCACGTCCGGGTCGCTGTGCCGCCCTGTCCATCGCTGACGACGACCTTGACGGTGTGTTTACCGAGACTCAGGGAGTCGACATCGACAGAGATGGTGTTTACCAAATTTCGCGTCGGGGCAAACGACTTCGTCGTTTGCCCATCGAGCGACTCCGTCGCCGTCAAGACGTCGCCGGAGTCGGCGTCATCGACCGTGTAGGTGATCGTAAAATTGCTGTTCTTATCTCCGAGGTCTCTGTCACTGTCAGAGATCAGAGGGTCAGTGTTCAGGATTTCAAGGACGGGGCGGAAACCGACGTACGGATTGGAGTTCGTAGCATAGTTGCGGTACCAG
>CEAE01028236.1_pt1 | contig 11183 bp, 8 predicted proteins | sample 554951 | NCBI WGS metagenome assembly CEAE01 (sample SAMEA3182076, study PRJEB8094) | gut metagenome | biome: human; feature: gut; material: Stool; isolation source: human stools | place: Canada | collected 2012-03-28
CATTGATAGATCTCCATATATAATGATCTAGTTTAGCACAAAAAATCCTCAATTTCAACATTAACTTTATGTTTTATTGAGGATTTTTAAAATAATGAAGATCTAGAAACGCAAAATCTCAGCGGCATGAGCGGCCTGGAACTTCAGGATGTCCTCAATGCCCATGGAATTAAATTGCCTCTGATATTTCTGAGCGGTCACGGAAGGGTGGAAACGGTTGTCGATACATTAAAGAGCGGTGCCGTGACATTCCTTTCTAAACCGCCATCTCTCGATAAACTCAAAGAAGCAATCGAAAACGCCCTCAAGCATGCGAAAGAAATCGATGAACAGAAGGAAGATTTCCGGAACTGGCAAAGCTTAACGAGCAAAGAAAAAGAGGTCGCTCGCCTAGTCAGCGAAGGTCTGCTGAACAAACAAATTGCGGACGAACTCGGCATTGCGGAACGAACCGTTCAAACGCATCGAACCATGGTTTACCGAAAATTAGATGCGAAGAACAACATCGAGGTCTACAAAATTCTGAGTAAGCTGAAAGTTCTGTCTTAATCCGCGGGTTCTCCGCTGTTGGAATTCAGATCCTCGCATTCCACGTGACGACCAAGAAGAAGGACGATAGATAATCCTTTTGTTTGTCCGGCTTCAATTCGTACCGAGCCTCTGTGACGCTCGGCAATTGCCCGAACGATCGAAAGCCCCAGCCCTAAGCCGTCTGCCTTTGAGGTTTGCAAGGGATTTCTCAGGTTTTCAATTTCTTCAGGTTTTAAGCCGGGGCCGTTGTCTGTGATAGAGACTCGAACAAATCCTTCCTCTTTTGCCGGTGCTGAGGACACCTCGATTTCGGGTGCTTCTTGTCCATTCATAGCCTGCGCTGCATTTTTAAGGATGTTTAAGAAAGCAATGGAAAGTTCAAATTCGTCCCCGTCAATGACCAGACCCGGAGCGAAGTTCTTCTGCAATTTAATTTCAGGATTTTTAGCCTGAAAATCCGCGGTCACTTTCGAAAGAAGTTTTGAAATATCTGTGGGCTTTAGCACAAGCGGCCGATTTTTAGAAAATCCCTGAACATGATCAATGATATCGATGGCCTTCAAAACACTTTTTTCTATTTTCGGAAGAACAAAAGAGAGCATTTCTTCGGAAATAACGCCTGATCCCTGCTTTTGGCGAGAAATGAGGCTTTGTGTGTAATTTTCGATCACCGTCAGCGGCTGCTTCAGTTCATGCGCAACCATAGAAGACATGATGGAAACGATGCTTGCACGCTCCCAAGTCTCCATCTTTTTCTCGATGGCCCACTGTTTTCTAAGCCCTTCTTTAAGCAGTGCAGTTTGTTTGGCGACTTCTTTAACGACGAGGCGATCGTGGATAAACAAGCCGAATAAAATCAAAAGAACAAATAAAGTCGGATACCTCATTTTCCACAAAAGATCTGTCCAAGTCTCCGGCTCAAATTCGTCAATCAACTCGTCGCCCGAGCGTTTCAACAAAGCATAAACGTCTCTAAGCGGTGCCGGGGCCGTCCATTCACCGAACTCGGAAAGAGCACGTTCATTCTTTAGCGTCCCTAGGACTTTCATTTGCATCTGCTCAGGAACTTTCGGAGAAGCCAACAGGCTCCAAGCCGGATAGAGTTCGGATGTGGATAAACACCGGGTTTCAGTAAACTCACGAGGTTCCAAAGGTTTTAACTGTTCCCTGAGTCCTACGGGAAGCCGCTCGTAATGGCACCCCTGAAGGATTGCCACAGAAATGTCACCGTTTATCAGCGCGTTAATCATTTCTTCGTTGTCAGGAAAACTTTGTATCCTTCTAAAAAAATCTTGGGTTGTGAATCCGCGCGCCGTCGCTTCACCAACGGCAGTTTTCCACCCCGCCATGCTGGAGGTTGCCAAGCGGCCGATTTTCTTTCCTGCAAGCTCATCCAAATTTTGAATATTGCTGTTCTTAGAAATAACGATGAGACTTCCGGAAAGCTTTCCGGCATCAGTACTCACACGATTCTTAAAGGAAAGGAGATGCTTGTAATGAAGATATCTTTGTAATACTGCCCCTAAATCGCTGTTGGTAAAAATAAAATCCGGAGCATTATGGCGAAGCACGCTAACTAATTCAGGGCGGTCATAGCTAAGGACTTCCCAGTTTTGATCACCTAAGGATCCTACAAGAAGATTCGCAGACTCCGGGATATAAAACTGAGAATTTCCTCCCTTTGTTCTCTCAAGAAAAACCTCAACCGGATGATCTTTCTGAACTTGAGAAGAAGTGCTGTCCGCTGCTGCAGAAAATCCTGCCGATATAAGACCCCAAAAACACAGAAAAAGGGAAAATAAAACACTGTCGAATACGCGGCGGAGGGGCGCTTCCTTCGTCAGACAAAGCACAAAAGATTTCATAAAGCCAAGGCGCTCATTTGCCTGTGGCTGAATATCTTTGTCGGCAAACCGTATGAGCATCCTGCAATCCTAACAACGGGTTCAAACGAGAGTTAAGGGTTTGATTTCTTATAGAAGGAAATAGTAGAAAAATAAAGTCTCATTCGTAGAAACCCTCTGACGTGATGACGCTGCCTAAGTCCACGATGTGCCTTTTCTCTCGGATTTTTAAACTTTTTCATAAGTTCTGAGGAACGCTTCAAGCATCAAGAAAAACGGCCTCTTACCTATATCAAACCTCTTCAAGGAGAAGATTATGAAACGTCGTGCATTTTTTGCTTCCACCCTCGCAGCTGCTTTCGGTTCTGCTTCCGCTCTCGCCCAAACAGCCTCAAATCAGTTCAAATTCCCGGAAAACGTTGATGAAAACGCCGTGAATCCTCCTCCGGGACAGGTTCCCTATCGTTCCAACATCCCTGTTTTCGACTTCCGCATCCGTCCGCCGTATAAAGGCTACATGAACCTCGGCATCATCAAGGCTTGGAGAAACATCCCGACTGACCCGAGAAAGATGCGTCCGACCGGATTCGAAAGACGTCATGTTGAAAGTATTGCCAAAGCCGACATGAATCTGCTGGTCAAGGAGATGGAAGAAGCCAACGTTATCGGCGGTGTCCTCATGGGCCGTGAAACAATGAACCCCGTTTACGGCGGTGTTCCCAATGAAGACCTTGCTGAACTTTGCGAAAAATATCCCGGCAAATTCGTTGCTTTCGCCGGCATCTGCCCGCACGATCCGAAAGCTTTGGAAAAGATGGAATACGCCATTAAGACGCTCGGTATGAAAGGCGTTTCCTTGGATCCGGGCTGGTGTGACCCCGCCATTCAGGCTTATGACAAGAAGATCTACCCGATCGTCGATTTGGCTTCTCAGCTGAATGTTCCTGTTGCCTACGCCATGAGCGCTTATACAGGTCCTGATCTGACTTACACCGACCCTTCCAAGATGATGCCGATGCTCAAGCAATATAAGAACGTCAACTTCATTCTTTGCCACGGCGCTTGGCCGCATGTTCAGGAAGTTCTCGGTTTGGCAGCAGTCTGCCCGAACCTCTACCTCGTTCCCGACGCTTACTTCTATGTCCGCAGCATGCCGTTCGCTGACGAATTTGTGAAGGCTGCCAACTCCTTCATGAAATACCGCATGCTCTTCGGTACCGGCTACCCGATCAGAGGTTTTGAACAGTGTGTCGAAAACTGGAGCAACCGCGGTCTCACCAATGAATCTCTGCGTCTGAGCCTCTTCGAAAACGCCAAGTACTTACTCAATCTCTAAGAAAAAATATTTCTCCTTGGCAGTCGGAACAGCTGCGGCTGTTCCGGCCGATTCCTAAAAACTTATCTCCGGGTCCTCAATCATGTCACGTTTGAATAAACTTTCCCTTTGCCTGCTCCTCTCTGCTCTGCCTGCCGTTAGCGTCACCGCCGCTGATATCGAAAAACTTAACACCGATGTCGTCGTTGTCGGAGGCGGCGGAACAGGTATGTCCGCAGCTGCTTCTGCACATCAGCACGGAGCAAAAGTCATCCTTCTGGAAAAATTAGCCTTTGTGGGGGGGGGGAAGCTCGGCTTTGTCCGGGGGCGCCTTAGCAGCCGGTGAATCGAATCCTCAGAAACGTGCCGGAACTAAGAACGTATCTAACGACGGTTTCGTCAGCATTTGGCTGAAAGATCAGGACCGTTCTTTCCCGGGCGGCGATGAATCCATGCCGAAGGTCGAGCGCATGCAGAAACTCGCAAAAGAGTTCAACACGACAGTCAACTGGATGGAATCAGAAATCGGTCATAAATTTGCTGTTCCCCGTCCTTTCGGATACGGTGGTCCAAACTATGCTCACGCTCCTGAAGAAGCCCCGATCCCCGCTTCAGGAAGAGGCTCCTCCCATACTGGGGGCAGATTTGTGATCAAGGCCTTCAAAGCTTATTTGGATAAAGCCGGCGTCCCTATCATGACAGGTACCCGTGCCGAAGAACTCATAACAGATGACAAAGGAAATGTCGTAGGCGTCCGCGCAACAAAAGGCAAACAAAAGATCGAAATCCGCGCCAAGGCCGTTGTATTAGGAACCGGCGGTTTCGCAAGAAATAAAGAGGTTCTCCAAAAATTTGTTCCTTCTTATGCTCCCTATACCGATGTATCAAATGCGACACCGGGTGCAACCGGAGACGGCATCATCATGGCTCAAAAGATCGGTGCAGCCGAATTCAAGGACGGTTGGGTCATGGGCATCAGTCCTGTCTCTTACAAACGTGAACTGAACAATACTCTTCGTACCAAGAACGTATTTAAAGATGACGTTTTCGTAAATCAGGACGGAAAGCGCTTCGTTAAAGAAGATCTTCCTTATATCGTCGATCCGATCGCAGCACAGAAAGCCGCTTGGGCTATCTTAGACAGCAAGGATCCGACAAAGAGCGAACTTTTGTCTAAATACAACGACCCGGAAATCGTTGTTCATGGCAACACTTGGGAAGAATTAGCTAAAGCTATGGGGATTCCGGCGGCAGCCTTAAAGAACACGATGGATCAATACAACGAAGCGTGCAAAAACAAAAAGGATCCTGCCTTTAACAAGACTCCTGAATTCTTAGTTCCTTTCGATAAGGCTCCTTTCTATGCAGTGCGCGTCATTCCTTCGACAATGGGCACGATAGGCGGTTTGCAGACGAACGACAAGTTCCAAGTCTTAAGAGCTGACGGCTCCGTCATTAAAGGTCTCTACGCCGGCGGCGAAACAGCCAACCGTCCCTTTTACCGCCGGGTCTACACCTCCGGTACAGGTTTAGGCCTAGCCTACACTTCCGGCCGCATCGCCGGTGCTGAGGCCGCTCAGAAAAAATAAACATAAAATCTGAGAACAAGCCGCTTCTTCCTGCGCCCCACTTGATCGGGAGAAGCGGTATTTTATTCAAGACTTTCTCCCGGCTCCCAGGCGGAAAAACCGCTTTTAGTCTTCCGGCTCAATTGAATTGCCGGGTTAGTTCTTCAATTTGGAAATCCCTTCTAACCTCCCCTCCAAGGAGTTCGTCATGCTCGATCTCAAAATCGCTGCGCTTGCCTTACCTTGTTTAATATCCGGTCCTGCCTCCGCTACAAGTCAGATCACTTTATTCGGTGTTGTTGACGACGGAGTTGTCCATACTTATGAAAAGAAAAATGACAAAGGTAAAAAGACAGTTAAAAATGTAACCGAACTGCGTTCAGGCGTCTACCGCGGCGCTCGCTGGGGGATCAAAGGAACCGAGGATTTAGGAAACGGGTATTCCGTCGGCTTTATGCTGGATTCGGGTTTTAAAGACGATGACGGCAGCCAAACCATGAACAGGTTGTTCGGACGAGAATCGACATTGAATGTGATGGGACCTTTCGGAGAGCTGTACCTTGGCCGAATCGGAGCGATCACCAGCGCTGCCGGTCCGATGGCAGTTGCCGCTTGGTACACTCCTTTCGGATCTTCGTGCGGGCAATTTGCTGTCACATCTCTGAGCTATATGTTCAATTTCCAGCGAGTCGACAATTCGGTTTCCTATCGCTCTCCAAAAATCGGAGATACGCGATTCCTCCTGCAGTATTCAAGAGATGTCGATGCTTTGGAAGATATTGATCCACAGAGGGTCGGTATTCAACACGGGGAGGAAGGAAAAAGGACAACCGGCCACTATTACGGTACTGGTTTTCAGTACAACAACGGTAAAGTTGATTTCAATTTCGGTGCTGACCACCTCACGTATTCCAAGAGAATAACCGGTGAAAAACCTAAAAGCTCTTATTCCGTAACCTTCGGCGGTTCAGTAAAGCATAACCGACTCAAAATTTACGGGGGTGCCCAGGTCTTCTGGCATGGAACCAGTGCATGGCTTTTTACCTACAACAAGCTTTGGACAAAAACCTACCTCAACGGATTCGCGGTGGTGGGAGGCGCCGAATATAACATTTGGGGCGGAATGGCTATGATTGCTGCTGGTTTTAATAAGACGCGTTCTGCCTCTCCCTCTCCCGACAGCAAGAGCACCCTTGCCGGCCTATCGCTTGGTTATGCGTACCCATTTACCAAGAGGACGAATATCTATTTATTAGTGAATACTGCCAAGGCGACACAGAGGAACGGCACGCCCAAGAAGTCAAGGGCATTCGTTACCGAAGAGGCGGTCGGTCTCACACACTTTTTCTGATTATCATTAACTGGGCTCCTACTTCGAATCCCAGTTAGGCAACCCCATTTTTTCTCCCTCTCATTTTCATAATTTTTTCCTCATTACTATGAAAACGGTGGTATTGGCCTTGCAGATAACGTCACCGGCGTTCTTTTACAAGTTACTTCTGTTTGTCAATTTCAAAATTCATATCTCAAGCCGACATCTGCTCGGAAATCTTGATTGAGATTTCCTCGAAAGAGCGTTTGGCCCTGCAAAACCTGACGTATTTTTAGACAGACGTATCGCCCCAACCCACACAATTCCAACATCCAACTAACTGTCTTTTACGTCGCCCGTACTCTTGTTATGGGCGGCGCCTCCAATCATGTGGTACCCGGCACGACAGCGAGCAGAAAACTCTCTCAATCCGTCCACCCTGAGGAATACGCTGCCACAGTTTCCTCTATAGCCGCCGGAAAGTCCTACTCTTCCAATCACACTGTTGATTGCTTTAGTACTAACACCGACACCTGTATCCGTATCAAATTTATTCCGGTTTAGGCTCTGATATCAAGATAATCAGTCTTCAGGCCGATTTTAAAAGATCAGCTCGGAACCCATTTCGGTACCTCCTGGCCTTAATAAATCTCGATTCGGGCTGTGGTAATCCCTTCCTCTCCCTAGCAAATCAATAATTACCCTAAAACAATGGGAGGATGCATGAGCTCAATCACTGACGTCTATAGCCCGAGAACTACTTTTCGATGCACACGCCTACGAGGCGCTAAAGTCGGCGGTTCCGTCTGCCAATTTTGTGCGGTTGGATGCTCTCAATTAGGCTTTTTTAAAGACGGAAAATTAATCGATGTCGAAGGGGATCCGAGAAGTTCCGTAAATGAAGGCAGACTCTGTCCTAAGGGTTCTTCAACCTACGCACTCAACGAAAACCCGTATAGAAAAGTCAAACCGATGTATCGTGCGCCAGGTTCAGATCACTGGGAAGAAGTTTCCCTGGACTGGATGCTCGATACCGTCGCGAAACGCATTTGGGAAACCAGAAACAAAGGTTTCGTGGAAAAGGATCCCAAAACCGGAATCACGGTCAACAACTGTGCAAACATCGGTTTTATCGGGGGTTCTGCCAACGACAATGAAGAATGTTATCTCTTTAGAAAATTGTTTACCGGCGGGCTCGGAATTCTTCCGGTAGAAAACTCTGCACGCTACTGCCACTCCACTACAGTCTGCGCGCTGAGTCCGACATTTGGTTTCGGTGCTTGTACCAATCCTCCTCGTGATCTTTTAAATAGCGACTGCATATTGATCATGGGGTCCAACATGGCTGAGGCCCATCCCTGCGCTTTCTATTGGCCGATGCAGGCAAAGAAGAAGGGAACCGTCACTATCCACGTAGATCCTCGTTACACCAGAACAAGTGCTGCTTGTGATCATCACGTGCATATTCGCCCTGAAACCGATATTGCATTTTTATCCGGAATTATCCGTTACCTCCTCGAAAAGGAATTGTGGTTCAAGGAATATGTATTGGCTTACACCAATGCATCCACACTCATCAATCCTAAATTTAATTTCGACGACGCAACCGGACTGTTTAACGGGTGGGATCCTGCGACTCGCTCTTACAGCAAGGAACCGGACTCTTGGGATTACGAATATGAAATTAATCCGGATGGTTCACGCGGAGCACCGAAGACAGATCCGACACTTCAGGATCCTCGTTGTGTTTTCCAACTTTTAAGGAAACAGGTCGCTAAATACACACCGGAGGCTGTTGCAAATATCTGCGGCTGCCGCCCGTGCGATATTGTGAAAGTGGCTGAGCTTCTCGCTCAGAACTCGGGGCCGGATAAAACCTCCGCCTTCTGCTACGCCACCGGTTTCACGCAGCATTCTGCCGGGACGCAGATCATTCGTACGTGTGCCATTCTGCAAACTCTTCTGGGAAATATCGGAAGGCCAGGCGGCGGTATTTTGGCGCTTCGCGGACACTCGAATGTTCAGGGTGCCACCGATATTCCAACACTTTTTGCAGAACTGCCTAATTACATTCCTTTGCCAAAAATTGCCGAGGGAAACGCTACGCTAAAGGACTATTTAGCTAACGGACATGCCTTCGGAGCAGCCAGAGATAAGTCTCAAGGCATGTGGAAACTTGAGACGGAGCGCGGCTCCTGGGCCTCCCTTCCGAATTACATGGTCAGCCTTCTAAAAGCTTGGTACGGGGACAATGCAAGCTCAGACAACGAATACGGTTATCAGTGGCTTCCAAAGCTCGGGGGAAATGAATCACTCACCATTACAATGGAAAGAGCGCTAAAGGGCGACGTGGACGGTCTGCTGGTGTTTGGCCAAAACATTGCCGTGACAAATCCGAACACCGGTTGGAGCCGCGCTGCCATTCGCAACCTTAAATGGCTTGTCGTTTGTGACCTGTTTGAAAACGAGACGGCTTCCGTGTGGTACGCTGATCCAGACGGTCCAAAACCTTCAGAGGTGCAGACAGAGGTTTTTTATCTTCCTACAAACTCTTGCTTAGAAAAGGAAGGTTCCGTCAACAACACGGAACGCTTAATGCAATGGCATGACCGAATTAAAGCCGCCCCGGGAGACTGCCGCTCCGACGCTTGGTGGACTTATCAGTTGGGCAAGCGGTTAAAGGCCATGGCCGAGGCATCCGGTCTGCCGAGAGACGAGGGGCTCCGCAGTCTGACTTGGTCTTATGATTTTGCCCCTGACAAACAAAACGAGATGGGGCTTCCTCAGATTGAAGGAGACTGCGATCTCGACGAGGTAGCTCTGGAGATGAACGGTTTTGACATCGCCACAGGGCGCCCTCTCCAAGGTTCCTCCGAACTGAAAAGCGACGGAACAACAGCCTGTGGCTGCCGCCTGCTTTCAGGTTTCATTACTGAAGACGGAGAAAATTTAACCAAACGGCGAGACGGCGGAACGGTCGATCACGAACTCGATTTAACCTATCGGTTTGCATGGCCAACCAATTCACGAATTCTTTATAACCGCTGCTCTGCCGCCCCGGACGGCCGTCCCTGGTCAGAGAGAAAGAAACTCGTTTGGTGGGATGAGATTCAGCAAAAATGGGTCGGGTACGACAAACCGCAATTTGACGCGACAAAACCGCCAAGCTACCGTCCGGGAGCAAATGCTAAGGGAGATGCAGCCCTTGACGGAACTGCCGCCTTCGGCGCTCATTCAGATGGTAAAGCTTGGCTCTTCGTTCCTTACGGAATTAACGAGGGACCTTTCCCGGTCTTCTATGAATCGGTTGAATCTCCGTATACCAATACGCTTTGGAGCACCAGCCGAGTGCCCGACGTCACCATTATTGATGATCCGCTCAACCCGGTTACGGAGCCCGGAGATCCGGCCTACCCGACTGTCATGACCACCTACCACATGGTCGAACATTGGATTTCCGGCTCTATGACAAGAACAATTCCGTGGCTCGTCGGTTTGCAGCCTCGCTCCTTCATTGAGATTTCTCCCGAACTGGCAGAGAGCATCGGTGTGACTACCGGCAGCTATGTTTCTGTCAGAAGCCCGAGAAACGAACTTCAGGTCCGAGCGCTTGTGACCCCGCGTCTGAGAATCGGTGTAATCGAAGGCAGACAAGCAAGCATTGCAGGACGATTCGTGTGCTCAGGCTATAAAGGAATCGTCTGCGACCCGATCACCAACGACCTTAGCCCAGCCGACATGGCGGGCGACGGATTAATTCCAAGCTCTAAGAGCTTTGTCGTGAAGATAGGAAAGCCGGATTTAAGTAAGGTAGAAAAATTCCAGGAAGACCCGGTGAAGTACCCCGGTGCGATGTCGGAGCCGGTTCCTGACACACCCTGGGCAGCTCAGCCGGAAGAGAGGAATTAATTATGAAACCCATCGATTCCAAAAATATTTTTGACGTAGTCAAAAAAGGCTATGCCGCCAATCAACCCAAAAAGAACGGCAGGATTGACCCAATTTACAGTTTGTTTGACCGGGACACTCCTTTACCTAAGTGTCAGGAACTCGCGTTTTTCACAGATACTTCGATCTGCACGGGCTGCAAAGCATGTGAAGTCGCATGCAAACAGTGGAACCAGTTGGAGTCCGATCCGTACCACTGGTCCGGCGACAGCTATGACAACACGGGAGACTTATCCGCAAATAACTGGCGTCATGTGAAGTTTATTGAACGATTCCCTGAAAAAAATGAAGTCGACAGACCGGCTCCGGCCACGCTGGATGCCCTGTTAAAAGAGCCGAAGGCAGGAAAATGGCTTTTCATGAGCGATCAATGCAAACATTGCCGAACCTCTCCCTGCCACGAAGCCTGCCCGACCGGCGCAATTGTTCGAAACGAATTTGGCGGCATCTACTACCAAACCGATATTTGTATGGGATGCGGGATGTGTGTCGCAGCATGCCCGTTCGGTGTACCCGAAATTAGTGAAAAATCAGGTCACTCGATGAAATGTGCAGAGTGTTATGACCGTCTTAGAGACGGCCTGCGGCCGGCATGCCAAGAAGCCTGCACAACGGGATCAATCGAGTAGGGTTTCGCTGAGTTCTAGCGAACACCCTCTCACACC
>CEAE01009370.1_pt1 | contig 11054 bp, 8 predicted proteins | sample 554951 | NCBI WGS metagenome assembly CEAE01 (sample SAMEA3182076, study PRJEB8094) | gut metagenome | biome: human; feature: gut; material: Stool; isolation source: human stools | place: Canada | collected 2012-03-28
TCCTTAATCAGTCCAGCAGCTTCCTCTATATATTCGCTGTCTTCTTCCTTATATTGTTCATACGTTTTAGTAAGTTTTTCTGCTGTAAATGCTACGTTATCATTTTTAATATTATTATAATCTGCGATAATCTCCTTGTAATACTTATACACTTTACTATCCTGATTATAATTAATCTGATAAAGGCTTATACATATCATTGCTATAAACAGACACACTATGCAAAGCAAACTTTTTCTTACAATTCTTACAAGTTCCATACGCCTTCACCTCACCCATAACTTATTCAGGTGTAATCTGCTCCAAAGTTATAGCACCGCTGCCAATCTGAGATTTATCCAAAATGGCTGAAATACTGACAACTGGACTTCCCTTTTTATTTTTTCTAGCCTCTTCTATAAGTTCTGCCCTAAGAGCCGTTTTTTCTTCAGATAACTCCAGACCTTTTATATCATACTTGCTGAATACAATAAGCAGACATCTGTCATCTCCTCCATAAAATTCACCTGGAATATTTCCACCGGCTGTATCATCTGTTCCATTCAATGTTACAGTATCTTTTACATTACCATCAGTATCTAATATGTATATATTATTGTCGTATTTTTTTAATTTTTCTTCAATGCTCTTTTCAGCAAGTGCTTCTCCATTGACATTTTTATAAATATATAAATACTTACCATCATAATTTTTCAAACTCACATACCTGTAATCTTTTTCGTGCTGCATTTCCTGCGAATATATATCTTTGATATCCCCTGTACTTATATTAAGCTTTCTTACTATATATTTATTATCACCTACGCATGCAAAATATATATTTCCATCACTATCAAAACGCGACTGTCTACACCATTCTGTATATATTATGGTCGATGCTATTTCTGGATACTTCTCATTCATATTACACTGAATAACAACTTTATCTGTTGACACATCAATCTGCTCTGTATAATATCTATACTCATCAGCTGATATTCCACTCAGCCAGTTAACATATAGCTTATCTTCTATTGGATATAATGAAATCACTTCGTGATAATAATACCCACTCGCATACTGTTTTACAATATAAGCCTGCCCATCTGTATCTATAGGCACTGCACACAGATATATCTGATTATCTCCGGATATTTCATAATATAATTTACCATTAGTTAAACAGGCACTGTTATCATTTTTATTAACTGACAGCCCATTTATTGATAGCGTCTTCTCTTCTTTCTTATCTCTCATTGTCTTATCATAGGAAACAAGTATATCTTTTTCTGTAGTCCTCTCAATCATATATAATCTTTGGTTATGATACCATATCTTATTTCCCAGACAGGCATCCTTAGACATATATGCCTCACACTCTTCTGTCCTATGGTCACAGTCCATCTTTGAACATAATGGTATGGTCATATCTTTCACCATATCATAATAATATATATACGAATTCCTATTATTATTAACAGGCGCACCGGCTATATAATAATATCCGGTCTCTGATGCCGCCGCATTATCCGACATATAATACTGTGGTGCATTGTCATCATATACATATGAGGAATACTTATAATCCTCAGATGATGTCTGACTGTTCGTCTTTCCAGAACACGCTGTCATAACTAATGCTGTTGTAACTGTCATCATAATTAATAATATCTTTTTCATAGCCGATACGCCCCTTTCCATAATCCACTCTTAACTATTTAATTACTCTAACCAGTAATCAAAATCTCCCCATTCATCAACGTAAAATTTAAATGTGGCATATCCATCATAATTACCCTCACCAAATGCTGCGTGAGCTGTATAATGGAATACATATGTAGCTGTTGATGTCTGATATCCATAGTCATCTTCATAATCCATATTATCTATTGTTACATTATCACTTGTCTTGCTCCAACTTTGTGGAATGATATTTATAACCCAACCATAAGCACCTTCATCATATGCATATTCAACATAAGCTGTTATAGAAATATCCACATTATGCGAATCGTCAAGTACATAATTGGAAGTAGCTGTTACCGTTACTGCACCTCCCTGTGATGCCTGTGCTTTCTGTGGATTAATAAATACTACAACAGCAATAAATGCTATGATAGCCGCTGTTGCCATTTTACCTATTTTCTTTATTCTCATAAAATTCATAATATTTTCTCCTTTCGGCAAATATCTTTAGTTACTCGGTTACTAACTAAATATTATCTATACCTCTTCCTTTCTTAATTAAATTTAACTCTTTGTTGCACTAATACTAAATATTAAGAACTGAGCTCTTGGTTCTTTATAATTAATGCACAAAGTATTTATACTGTTAATCTAACTCATTAGACCTATTCTGTCAATTAATTTTACTTTTATTTATTACATATTAGCTACCACAATGTTCATTCCCATTATGTTATTAATCATAATATCTATCTATTATTTCATAGTCTACACTTGTTTCACCATAACAATCTGCATACGCTTTTATCGCATATTTGATTTTTACCCCAGCAGGATTAATTATTGTGCAATACCTTACTCCATATTCGTGGTATATCTCCACATCATCTATGGAAGCTGAGTAACCATCATAGCATTCCACATCTAAATATATCCAATCTATCTGTACCCAATATCCATCAGCGTATTCATATTCAATAGTAACTGAAACATCTGCTACTAATTCAATATTATCTATATCCATAAGTGTTAAATACATAACTGTTTTATCTGAATACTCCCTCATCATCTGCATATCATCTTCTAAATATGAACTTGTACACAAAATATTCTCAGCTTTTACTTTATCGACCGATACTATGCTTATTAATATCACTAATAAAATAGCTATAATTGATTTTCTCTTTATATTTTTCATAACAATTATATTCCATCCCTCACTAATCTATTTATCTGTATTATCAATACCATCTTCACTATGGTTTATTATACATTTAACGAAATCTCCATTCTCATCTAACACCTCTTGATATGACTGAACAAATTGTCCTCCTGTTCCTGGTGTCTTGTTGCTTATTCTTCTCTGACCCGGCTTTAATTTCTCTTCTTCTATTAATTCTACCTGTTCACTCTCTTCTTCCTGTCCTATTTCCCCACTATCACCTATACTTTGGTTAACCTCATCATTACCGGCTTCTACATACTGCACCGTAGGCTTTATGAATAATGCAGCCATAACAACCGTCAATATCAGTAATGATACTGCCACCTTGCTGGTACTGGCACTTTGAGGCTTCATTATATTACCTATTCTATTAATCGTAATTCTGTAATCATTATTAAATCCCAGCACCCTTACTTTTGTCACATTGCCTTTATAAGCACTATTTAACAATATATTGGCATATTTCTTACTCCAGTCCTCATCGTCCCTATGTCTGTTACAGCAGTCATAATCACAGCTTAACTCTATATATTCTGCATAATACTTATAAAACATCCATACCAGCGGATTGTACCAATATATAACCGCTGCTATGCCTGTTATTATCTTGATAATATGATGTCTGTGGCGTATGTGCGTATACTCGTGCTCATTAAGATATGGTACGTCTTCATCATTGACTGCATATGATATATAAACCTTAGGTCTGACAACACCATATACCAATCCAGAAGATATATAATCACTTCTGTATACTTTCACTCTTTTACCGCCAGCTAGTATCTCCTGTGGAATACTTGTAGATAATCCGTTCCTGAATTTCATATCAGCTAACATATTATGTAGAAATATCACAACAATTCCAAGCAGCCATATGACCGCTAATATTTCATACATATTTATTGTTATTCCCGTCACACTATCTGTGTAACTCACTTCTGACAATATGTCTGTTGATACTATTTTTATATTGAATCTGATTGACAGTGGTATCAGAATTCTGACCCACACTAAAGACATTAACAGCAGCTTAAGCTTCGCTGACTTTATACGCATTAAACCACATATAAACAGGCATATTAGCATAGCTGCCATTACTCTGATATTATTCTCCAAAATGTCTGTATATAACTTTAACCCCATCATATGTATACCCCCACTCACTGATGTATACGGATTGCCCTAAGCCTTCCACTTTACACAATCCCCATTGTGTTATTTATCTAACCCAAATTGTCTTACTATCTCCTGTCTTTCCTCGTCCGTTATCCCCCTTGCACGAACGAAAGCCGCCACAAATTCTGGCAGTGAACCATCAAATCTTGAATCTACAGCATTCACACTCTCCATAGCTTGCGCTTCATCTTTCTTGACTATAGATGTGACTATTGCATTCTCAGACTTTATTATTCCCCGCTGGCACAACCTTTTTATAACTGTATATGTGGTTGACTTCTTCCAGTCAAGCTTTTCCCTGCATAATCTCACCAGCTCTGTGCTCTTAACCGGTTCATTCTCCCACAATATTTTACAGAAGTTATACTCACTTTCATATATTACTGGCTGCATATTAATCTGCACCTCTCTTATCCGATATTTATAATCTTAATCTAAACCACTAAACCTTATTTGTCAACATATATTTCTGCAAATGCCTATATATTCTGTTTAAAAACTGTAAATACTAAAAAACGAGGAGAAAATTCGCACAACTGCAATTTTCTCCTCGTATATTAAGGTTCTATATTAGTTCTTCTCAACTGCAAGTACAACCTTCTCACCATTGATATCCCAATCCTTAGTGAAGCCTGCTGTCTTACCTGTTTCTATAGAATCAGCAAGAACAACGCTCTTGATCTGTTCTTCATTCTTCTTCATAAGGTCTGCTAACTTGTCATTACCATCTACATATACAGTAATCTTGTCCATAACCTCAAATCCAGCATCCTTACGCATAGTCTGAATCTTGCTTACGATTTCTCTTACGAAGCCTTCCTCGATAAGCTCTGGTGTAAGGTTAGTATCCATAACAACTGTGATACCCTTGTCAGAACTTGCTACAAAGCCTTCCTTCTGAGTCATCTCAATAAGAACATCATCCTTTTCAAGAACGATATCTTCACCATCAGCATTGATTGTAAATGAACCCTTAGTATTAAGCTCATCCATAGTTGCATTGCCATCAAGTGTTGAAAGCGCAGTTCTTATAGCATTAAGATGCTTGCCATACTTTGGTCCAAGTGTCTTTAACTGTGGCTTGAATGAGTATGAAGTAAATGCTCTTACATCATCTGTATACTCAACTTCCTTAACATTAAGCTCATCTGCTATGATAGCTGTAAAGTATTCGTTTAACTTCCAGTCAGCCTTGATGTACAGCTTGCCGATTGGCTGTCTGTTCTTGATATTAGTTGAGTTACGGCATGCTCTTCCGATAACAACAGCATTTAATACATCTTCCATGTTATCTTCAAGTTCCTTGTCAATCCATTCTTCCTTGACTTCTGGGAAGTCGCAGAGGTGGATACTGATAGGAGCTGTCTTGTCTATACTGCATACAAGGTTTCTGTAAATGCTTTCTGTCATAAAAGGAATCATAGGTGCTGCTGTCTTGCAAAGTGTTACAAGTGTTGTGTAAAGAGTCATATAAGCATTAATCTTATCCTGCTCCATACCCTTTGCCCAGAATCTTTCACGGCATCTTCTTACATACCAGTTAGAAAGCTCATCTACAAATTCCTCAAGTGCTCTTGCTGTCTCTGTAATCTTGTAGTTAGCGAGATTGTTATCAACAGTCTTAACAAGAGTATTAAGCTTTGAAAGAATCCATTTATCCATAACTGGAAGCTTATCATACTCAAGTGTATACTTAGTAGCATCGAAGTCATCAATGTTAGCATAAAGTACAAAGAACGCATATGTGTTCCAGATAGTTCCCATAAACTTTCTCTGACCTTCTGTAACAGCCTTGTCATGGAATCTGTTAGGAAGCCATGGTGCTGAATTCTCGTAGAAATACCAGCGGATGGCATCTGCACCGTGCTTCTTTAATGCATCAAATGGATCAACAGCATTTCCCTTTGACTTACTCATCTTCTGTCCATCTGCATCCTGAACGTGACCAAGTACGATAACATTTTCATAAGGTGCTTTATTGAAAAGAAGTGTTGATATAGCAAGAAGTGAGTAGAACCAGCCTCTTGTCTGGTCAACGGCTTCTGAAATGAACTTAGCAGGGAACTGCTGTTCAAACACTTCCTTATTCTCAAATGGATAGTGGTGCTGTGCAAATGGCATTGAACCTGAGTCGAACCAGCAGTCGATAACTTCTGGAACTCTCTTCATCTTGCCCTTACATTTAGGACAAGTACAAGTAACAGCATCAATATATGGTCTGTGAAGCTCGATATCATCTGGACAGTTATCAGAATGTTCCTTTAATTCTGCCTTGCTTCCGATAGATAACATTTCTCCACAATCATCACATACCCAGATATTAAGAGGAGTACCCCAGTATCTGTTACGTGAAATTCCCCAGTCCTGAACATTTTCAAGCCATGCACCAAAACGTCCAGTTCCAATAGTTTCCGGAATCCAGTTGATTGTCTTGTTGTTAGCTATTAAGTTAGCCTTAACTTCTGGATCACTCATCTTGATAAACCAAGACTCTCTTGCGTAGTAGATAAGTGGTGTATCACATCTCCAGCAGTATGGGTAATCGTGCTCGAACTTAGGAGCATCAAATAACTTGCCCTCTTTATCAAGGTCTTTAAGTACTTCTGGGTCTGCTTTCTTAACGAAAAGTCCTGCATATGGTGTTTCCTTTGTAAGTTCACCCTTTCCGTCAACGAACTGTACGAATGGAAGGTCATACTTACGTCCAACCTTGGCATCATCTTCACCAAATGCTGGTGCAATATGAACGATACCAGTACCATCTGACATAGTTACATAGTCATCACATGTAACAAAATGTCCCTTCTTGTGCTGCTTAGCTGCAACATCTGCCGCACACTGATATAATGGCTCATATTCTTTATATTCAAGGTCTTTACCCTTGTAAGTTTCTAATACTTCGTAGTCAACGCCAGCGCCGCTTCCAGCTTCCTTACCTTCTTCGATAACATTTCCGCCTACTGTCTGACCTGCCTTAACTGCAAGTCCACCAAGTACCTTATCAAGAAGTGCTTCTGCCATATAGTAAGTATAGCCGTCTGCTGCCTTAACTTTAACGTATGTTTCTTCTGGGTTCACGCAGAGTGCCACGTTAGATGGAAGTGTCCAAGGTGTTGTTGTCCATGCAAGGAAATATGCATCTTCGCCTACACACTTAAAACGTACTACTGCTGAACGCTCTTTAACAGCCTTATAGCCCTGTGCTACTTCGTGTGATGAAAGTGGTGTTCCACAACGTGGGCAGTAAGGAACAATCTTAAAGCCCTTGTATAAAAGACCCTTATCCCATATCTGCTTTAAAGCCCACCATTCAGACTCGATGAAGTTATCATCATATGTGATATATGGGTTATCCATATCAGCCCAGAAACCAACTGTAGATGAGAAATCCTCCCACATACCCTTGTATTTCCATACGCTTTCCTTACATTTCTTAATGAATGGCTCAAGACCATACTCTTCAATCTGTTCCTTGCCGTCAAGACCTAATTCCTTCTCAAGCTCAAGCTCAACTGGAAGTCCGTGTGTATCCCATCCGGCCTTACGTGGAACCATATAACCCTTCATTGTTCTATATCTTGGAATCATATCCTTTATAACTCTTGTAAGAACATGTCCGATATGTGGCTTACCATTAGCTGTAGGAGGTCCATCATAAAATGTATATGTCTCCCCCTTCTTGCGGTTATCAATACTCTTCTGGAATATATCATTATCCTTCCAGAACTTTTCGACCTGTTTTTCTCTGTCTACGAAATTCATATCTGATGAAACTTTCTCGTATACCATTGTGTTACTCCTTTCAAATCATTTACTTAATCGTAACGATGTCAGCTTGCTTTATTGGTGCTGTAACAAATGTCGTTACATATGCAAAAAAGCCCCTGCCGTAATACGACAGGGGCTGAATCAACTTAACCTATATCAATTACGACATACCATCATATGCGTCCCTTGTAACGGTAGGATTACCGTCCTTACTTACTTTTCGTAATATAATACTATCCTTAATGTTACCAATAATATCATACTACAAAGTTCTGCAAGGATGCTTGGAAGTGATATTCAACTATGCTCTACTCACACCGGCTTCCACCATCCCGGCTCGCTATCGCTTTCTTTCATAATCTACTGTCTTCGTCATCGCAGATAATGTGATTGTATATAATTGATCTTAAAATGTCAATAATTAAGCTGTATTATTTATTATAATTTATCACAAAATTTCCTGTTATTGTGTTATATGTATTGCTTTAGCCCTGCTATGCCCGTCCTTTTCTGCGTTCAACACCTTTTTCTTTATAATATTGTGCTTTATCAGCATACATCAGCTCCTCAGACTCACGTAATATTTCGCTAAAGCCTGTTATTACGTTCTCCCTCCAGATAACACCGGCTGCCATATTCACAGAACGCTCTTTCATTAGTTCTTTTAACTCTGTTATACGCTTTATTAATGTATTCTCGTCTATCTGTGTACAGATTACAAGGAATTCATCACCACCTATACGGAACACCCTATCTTCTCCAAACACATCCGTAAGACATGCACATGCATTTAGAATAAGTCTGTCACCAGCCTCGTGTCCCATCGTATCATTCACATACTTAAGTCCTGTAACATCACAATATACAACGCCTATACTTTGTTTTTTATCTATATTATCTACACATGCACTCATTGCAAAGCGGTTTCCTATATTAGTCAGGGCATCCTTATAGCTCATATTCTCAAGCTTTCTTATCGTATTCCTGCGCTTTATACACGATATAATAAAAGCTCCCATAATCTCAAGTATACTTAAGGCATATTTAAGTGTAAGCAGTGGCGGATTGCCTATTCCCATAAATGCAACAACATTTCCTTCGTTATATATAGGAATTGCAATTATTGAATGAACACCTTGTCTTTTTAAATTATCATATTGCAGGGGATCACTATCCTTTATTTCTTCAATATCCTGAATTACGATGTTTCCGCCTTTTTCAAAACACTTATACCAGTTAGCACATACCTCCGGAGGCAGATTCTGAAGATTATCCTTCTCTGACCTTATTCCATCTGCCGTCCACTCATATGTATTATCATCTCTGCCATATATATTTTTTTCAAATATATAAGTTCTTTCTCCATTAAGTGCTTTACCTATATACCCAAGAAGTGTGTTAATCATTTCATCAGGTGTATCTGCTGCAAGTGCCTCTCTTAAGCCCTCATTGACAAGTGCCTCAGTTTCTCTGTACTTTTGGATAAGCTTATCCTGTGCAAGCTCTTCACTTATATCTATGCCTATTTCCAGCCTGTACTTTCTGTTCCCTTCGCCCTCTATCAGTGTATCCTTTATTATCATATACTTATCTAATACAGGATTATAATAACGCCATTCATCAAAGGCTCCAGGCAGAAGCCTGCTGTTGTTGCACATTCCACATTTAACAGAAGCTTTTTGTAATACCTCATAGCACTTCAGGCCTTTTATATCCTCTATTGATTCCAAGCCATACGCTTCCAATGCTTTATGATTCATATATACAATCTCATTGGTTTCTATATCTGTTGCATATACATATTCATTCAGATTTATAAAAAAATCCCCTATTTCTTTTATATTTTTCATACGCACGTCTCCCTTTATTATTGAATCCGTAGTATTCCCCATTCATTAAACGAATCAGCATATTCTATATATAATTTCTCCGTAACAGCCCCTGTTTCTTTTACATTTATATCACTTTGTTATTTTTTTATCAATGCGTAGTATAATATTTTTATTATTTTTTCATACATATTATACCACAATATTTGTGCAGCTTTTCAGCGCACATACAAAGTTCCGTAAGGAACTTTTAAGATGAGCACTATTGTGTTCGTTATACCACAAGCGGAACTTTTATCTCAATAATAAAATCATTTCCCTGTATTCTTGCACTTATATCTCCATTCATACGCTCCACAAGCTCTTTTGCAATAGATAAACCCAGTCCGGTTGAGGCTCTGCCTCTTGCAACATCCGCTTTATAAAAACGCTCAAACACATGGCTTAAGTCAATATTTTCAGGATGTTCTGTATAATTGCTGATTTTAAGCAAGGCGTGATTATCCTTTCTGGTAAGCTCGATACTTATATTCTTTTCCCCATGATCAAGACCATTTTTTATGACATTCTGTATAACTCTCCTTAAGCCCTGCTTATTACCTGATATATACAGCATTTCCTCAGTAATACTAATATCCGGGCAGATGCCCTGCTTCTTCCATTCATCATAATAAGAAAATACCGCTTCTTTTAATATTCTGTTCATACAACAGTCTGTAAGCTCCAGCTTATATGAATCATTTTTCAGCTTGGTAAATGTAAAAAGCTCCTCCAGCATTTCATTGAGGCTGTTAAGCCTTTCTCTGATTATATCAAGATATCTCCTCTGGTCATCTATATTGTCACATTCCTCTATAAGCTGGAAATACCCATCCAGCGATGTAAGCGGTGTCCTTATATCGTGTGAAAGATTAGTATATGTGTCTGCTATCAGCTCTTCTTTTTTTCTGTACTCGTTTCTTTCTTTTTTACGCAGGTCAAGCAGTTCATTCAATTTATCTGAAAGCTCACCTATTCCCCCCATATCTATTTCGCGTTGAATCAGCTTGTTACTATCGTGTTCCATAAGAAACGACAACTGGCGGCAGATGTCCTTAATCTGCCGCTGGTATTTCCACATAATAAATGCCTGTATAATAATTATTACTGCTAATATTCCAATAATAATCCTCATTCTCTAAATATCCCTTTTCTGAAAAATATAACTGCTTAATGACAGCATTATAACAATAAATGTGGCTGCCACACACATTGAACTAATAACATCGTCCCTGCCTGCATTCATAGGAAGCATTGCCATCCTTCCAGTTACTGTATACTTATAGATGCTGAAGTTATGAAGTCCCTTTCTGTTAACTACATAATCTATAAAGGCATACACAATACTCATT
>CEAE01031317.1_pt1 | contig 11007 bp, 13 predicted proteins | sample 554951 | NCBI WGS metagenome assembly CEAE01 (sample SAMEA3182076, study PRJEB8094) | gut metagenome | biome: human; feature: gut; material: Stool; isolation source: human stools | place: Canada | collected 2012-03-28
TCATCGCCCCAGTTGATACCCGTAATTGCAGTAAGCATAATAAATGACCTCTTTATCATTTTTTCAAAAGACAGCCTTTTCCGTGCACCTTGCCCGGGATACGCCACCTTGGGAAAGCGCACCGGCGCATCATGCACGCACCAATGCTAGTATAGTATAGCACAGTTTTCCGCGCAAAAAAAGAGGAAAGCGCAGCTTTGAGCTGCGTTTTCCTCCAAAAAAATGCGCACAAAATTGTGCGTTCAGCTGCGGGGCTTCTCAAGGTCGGCACGGAGGGTCACCTTGTGGATGGTGCCGTCCGGCTCCTGAATGGAGGTGTTGGCCAGCTGTGCGCGCAGGCTGGCCTTCATATCATCGATGTACTCGCGGCGCAGGGCCTGCTGCTCTGCCTTTTCGGCCTCGGTCAGGCCGGTGGTCTTGCTCTTTTTTGCCAGCTCGTTGATGCGGGCGATCTTTTCCTGTGTCATGGGGCCTCCTGTATTTTCAAGCGGAATATGTTATAATAAGAAAATAAACCCTCTCAGTCATTGCTATGCAATGCCAGCTCTCCCGAAGGGGCGAGCTTTTTAAGGAATTTTCTCAATCAGTATAGCAAAGGATGATAAAAATGGCAACTCAATTGAATTTTGCACAGCAGATGAATGCCGTGCTCAAGGAGCTGGGCGGCACCCGTCCGCGCCTGCTGCTGCACGCCTGCTGCGGGCCCTGTTCCAGCGCCGTGCTGGAACAGCTGTGCCAGTATTTTGAGATCACGGTGCTTTACTATAACCCCAACACCTGGCCTGCGGAAGAATACCACCGCCGCGGCGAGGAACTGAAGAAGTTCGTGGCGGCAGCCCATCCTCTGGGTGTGACCGTGGTAGAGGACCACTACGACCCGCAGGAGTTCTACTCCGCCGTCACCGGCCTTGAAAACGAGCCGGAGCGGGGCAGTCGGTGCACGGTCTGCTACCGGCTGCGGATGCGCCGGGCGGCACAGTACGCCAGTGAAAACGGCTTTGACTGGTTCACCACCACGCTGTCCATCAGCCCCCACAAGGACGCCAAGCGTATCAACGCCATCGGGCAGGAGCTGGAGGCAGAATTTGGGGTCAAGCATCTGCCCTCAGACTTCAAAAAGCACAACGGCTACCTGCGCAGCCTGCAGCTTTCGGAGGAATACGGCCTGTACCGGCAGGACTACTGCGGGTGCGAGTTCAGCGCGAAAGCACGTGGCATTGAGAGATAACCCTCTCAGTCATTGCTGCGCAATGCCAGCTCCCCCGAGAGGGGAGCTTTTTCTACTTTCCAACGGTTATTTTCTTTACTGAAAAGAGAATACCAAACGGTTTTAGCGCATAAAGCTCCCCCCTTCGGGGGAGCTGGCGCGATAGCGCCTGAGAGGGTTTATTCCTCCGGCAATCTAGCCACCAGCAGGGTGAAAATAATCAGCCCCACACAGGGCACGATGTTGGATGCCATACCGGCGGCAAGGCCCGCCTTTTCGGCCACGATGCCGATGATCCACGGCATGAGGATGGCACCGCTGGACGCCGCCGGCAGCATGATGCCCATGCTGGTAACGCTGGTCATGCGGCCTGCGCTGGCGACCGCAGTGGGGTTCAGACCTGCCATCGAAAATGCAAATGCAAACAGCAGCACAATGGCCATGCCCTGCGTGTCGGCCCGCACCAGCAGCACATAGAAGAAAGTGCACAGCACGCTCATGCCCACCATGGCCTTGCGCGGGTTCTTGAACGGGAACACGAACGCAATGAGCAGGCGTGCCACCAATGTGGCACCCCACATCACCGTGACGGTGTAGGCCGCCAGCGAACCGGCAATGATGCCGCTGCCCTTAAAATAGGTCACCATCCAGCCGGTAACGCTCTGCTCCGCCGCGTTCTGGCAGAACAGAAGGCCGGTCAGCAGCCAGAAGCGCGGCGCGTGCAGAAAGCTCCAGTCGATGACCTCTTTCGTCCGGGCTGTTTTCTGACTCCCACCGCCCAGCGGAGTAAATCCATACACCAGCCAGAGCATCAGGCCCAGCACTGCCAGCAGGAATACTGCCAGTGCGGTGCTCACCCTTGCCGCCGCTGCAATGAGGAAGGGGCACAGCAGTGCACCGCAGGCGTAGCAGCTGTGCATCAGGTTCATGCCCCGGGTGCGGCTGGCCGAGTTATCGCTGACCAGAATGGTGCAGGTGTTCATGACGCTGCCCTTGGCGATGCCCACCAGAAAAAACGCCAGCGCCAGCACCGCCATGGCACCCGTCAGGCCCATCAGGCTGTAGCCCACCGCGTAGCCGATGGTCAGCAGCAGCACGCTGCGTTTCATGCCCAGCGCACCGGGCAGCACGCCCACCAGAAACCCGGCGATCAGGTTGCCGATGCTCATGAGCGAGAGCAGGGTGCCGGTCATGCCGTAGGCAAAGCCGTACTCTTCCTGCAAAAGACTGACCACAACGCCAGCGCTGATGGCGCAGATGCCGCTGAAGAAGAAGGTAAGAAAGCCTGTATTCCGCAGGCGTGCAGACTGTTGTTCCATAATCGTCCTCTTTCTGTGAAAATATCCTCCTTCTATTTAACCATAATTCCGCCTCATTGCAACCGGATTTTCTTACAAAAAGTTGCAAAAAGCCCGCCGGGTTCGGACGATTTAAAATGCCCTCCGCTTGCGCTCTGGGCATAATTCAAGGAAATATTACTCTGGATTTCGGTAGAACGGAACGCCTGCGGGCGTTCCGTTCTACCATTTTCACGAGAAGAGTCGCAATGGTAAACTGCATTTGCAGCGCCGCTTCCTCCGGAAGCGCAGCGCTGCGGAGTGCGTTGCTATTTGCCTTTACAGCCTCTCCCGTGAAAAAGTGGTTCAGAGCAACGCGGAGGGCATTCCCAATTATTTTCTATGCAAAAAGCCCGCCGGGCATCGCTGCACGGCGGGCTTTGGTTTTTACAGTTTACTCTGCCTTGGTCTCGGGCTTTGCCTCAGCCTTGGCTTCCGGCTTTGCTGCGGGGGCAGCAGCGGGAGCGGCGGGCTTCACCACCGGCTTCGGGGGATTGGGGTCATCCTTCAGCGGGAAGAGGATGATGTGCTTGGGGCACTTCTGGGCACACATGCCGCAGCCCTTGCACTTGTCGTAGTCGATGCGGGCCACGCCGTCCACCACGTGGATAGCGTCGAACTTACAGGTGCGCTCGCACATACCGCAGGCAATGCAGGAGGTGGTGCAGGCCTTCATGGCCACAGGACCCTTGTCCTTGTTGGAGCACATGACCACCGGCTTGCGCGGGCCGCCCACGTCGATCATAATGACCTGCTTGGGGCAGATGTTTGCGCAGGCACCGCAGCCGGTGCACTTGTCCTTGTCCACCTTGGCAACACCGTCCACAATGTGGATGGCATCGAACTTACACACCTTGGTGCAGTCGCCCAGACCAACGCAGGCAAAGGAGCAGGTCTTGGGGCCGCCGTACAGGGCTGCAGCGGCAGCACAGGTCTGGATGCCCTTGTAATCGTAAGCAGGCTTGCAGTGCTCGGAATTGCCCTGGCACTGGACAACAGCCTTCTTTTCCACAGCGCTGGCCGTGCCGCCCATGATCTTGGCAATGGCAGCGGCAGCCTTGGGGCCGCCGGGTGCGCACTTGTCGCAGGGCACGCCGTCCATGACCACAGCCTTTGCGTAGTCCGCACAGCCTGCGTAGCCGCAGCCGCCGCAGTTTGCACCGGCGAGGCAGTTGGTAACTTCTTCAATGCGGGGGTCTTCCTCCACCGCCATGAACTTGGCCGCTGCGACCAGAACGATCGCGCCGACTGCGCCCACGATGGTACACAGGATAACAGCAGATACAATATTCATAATCCTGTTCCTCCCTTACAGCGTGACATTGAACAGGTTTTCGACGATGCCGCCGAAGCCCATGAAGGACAGGCTGGTGATTGCTGCTGCGATCAGGGTGATGGGCAGGCCCTTGAAGGGTGCCGGGGGATCGCAGGCTTCCACGCGCTTGCGCACGCCGCTGAACATGACCATGGCCAGCATGAAGCCACAGCCTGCGCCGATGGCACAGACCAGAGCCTCAATGTAAGCAACACCGAAGCCCATAGCAGCCACATCTGCGCCGTAGTCGCCCACGACCAGAATGGTGACAGCCAGAACACAGCAGTTGGTGGTGATCAGGGGCAGGTAAACGCCCAGAGAGTTATACAGTGCAACCACGTACTTCTTGAGGAAGATCTCGATGAACTGCACCAGAACAGCAATGACCAGAATGAACACGATGGTCTGCAGGTAGCTCAGACCAGCCGGGTCCAGAATGAAGATCTGGATGGGGAAGGTAACGGCCGTTGCCATGAACATGACGAAGATGACGGCGCCGGACATACCAACCGCAGAATCCAGCTTTTTGGAAACGCCCAGGAACGGGCAGATACCGTAGAACTTCACCAGCACGTAGTTGTTGACCAGGATCATGCTGAAGAAGATCGCAGCGAGTTTTACTAACATCTTATTCTGCCTCCTTCTTCAGGTTATCAAGGTCGCAGCAGCTCTTGCGCTCGATGCGGGCGTCCAGCTTGCCTTCCAGCCACACACAGCCGGCCATCAACAGGCCAAAGCAGAAGAATGCGCCGGGAGCCTGCGTCATGATGGAGACCTTGGCAACGCTTTCCGGGATCACCTGGAAGCCCAGCCAGGTGCCGCTGCCCAGGATCTCACGGATGGAGGCCATCAGGGTAGCGGTGAGGGTGTAGCCAACGCCCATGCCCACGCCGTCCAGTGCGGAGTCCACGATGCTGTTCTTGCAGGCGAACATCTCGGCACGGCCCAGAATGATACAGTTGACAACGATCAGGGGCAGGAACACGCCCAGAGCGTTGTACAGGCTTTCCATGTAAGCCTGCATGAACATCTGAACGATGGTCACGAAGCTTGCGATAATGACGATGTAGCAGGGCAGATGCACCTTGCCGGGGATCACCTTGCGCAGCAGGGAGATCATGATATTGGAGCACACCAGCACGAAGGTGAAGGCGGCACCCATGCCCAGAGCGCTGGAAACTGCGGTGGTAACTGCCAGAATGGAGCAGGTACCCAGAACCAGACGCAGAACGGGGTTTTCTTTGATAATGCCGTTGGTAAGGATGCTTACCTTGGACTTATTTTCTTGTGCCATTTCTTACCAACCTCCTTTACGCCAGCTCGTTGTAGCAGTTGACACAGTCATTGATGGCAGCAAACAGAGCGGTGGACGAAATGGTTGCGCCGCTGTAGGCATCGTAATCCTGATTCATCACAATGTTCTGGGTGCCATCCATGCCATCGAACTGCGCCAGGAAGTCGTCACTGCTCACGTTGGAGCCGATGCCCTTGGTCTGGGTGGAAGCGTCTACCCAGATGCCGGTCTCGGCACCATTGGCATCAAAGCCCATGATAACGGTCAGGATACCGCCGTCAAAGCCCTTTTCCTCGGCCTTGATCGCAGTGCTGCCGTCCGGAGTCTTGACCACGCCGGTGATGCCGGCGGTGGTGTAATCGGTCACTTCTTCCAGCTCGCTGGCGTCCGAAACGGAGGGCAGCACGCCGACATAAGCGGCCAGAGTGGTGCGCTTGGTGTTCTCGGCAATGACCGGGGCGGTCATGCCGTTCACCAGTGCCAGCAGCAGGCTGGCGATCAGGGAGATAACGCTCAGCACAACAATGGGCTTGATGGTGCTCTCCCAGTTGGAAGACTTACTCATTTGCCAGCACCCTCCTTTGCTTTCTTTGCAGGCTTGATGTAGCCATACGGGGTCTGACGGGTCAGATCGTTGATGTAGGGAACCCACAGGTTCATGAACAGCAGTGCGAAGGACACGCCCTCGGTGTAGCTGCCCCAGTAACGGATGGCAAAGGTGACGATGCCCAGTGCCACGCCGTACACCAGCTTGCCCTTCAGGGTGAAGGGGCTGGTAACGTAGTCGGTAGCCATGAACACGGCACCGAACAGCAGGCCGCCGCTCAGCACGGCAACCAGAGCCTCGTGCACGCTGTGGGTAGCAATGAGGTAGAACACGAACATGCTGCCGACGTAAGAAGCCGGGATGGCGATGCTGATGGTCTTGGTGGCCACCAGATAGATCAGGCCCAGCACGATGGCCAGTGCGCAGGTCTCGCCCAGCACACCGCCATGGATGCCCATGAACAGATCCAGCAGGCTCAGCTTGGACTTATCGGCCACAGCCAGCGGGGTAGCGCTGGACAGCTGATCCACCGCTGCATCCGGGAACACCCACTTGTTCATGGAACCGGCAAAGCTGATGAACAGCACGATACGGCCCACCAGAGCGGGGTTGGCAAAGTTCATGCCGATGCCGCCGAACAGCTGCTTGACGATGACGATGGCCACCAGATCACCGATGATGAGCTGGCCGATGGGCATGCCCACGGGCACGTTCATGGCCAGAATGATGCCGGTGACGACGGCGGACAGGTCGCTGATGGGGTTGGGCTTCTTGAGCAGCTTGCAGTACAGCCACTCAAAGGCCACGCAGGCCACCACGGACACGGCTGTTACCAGCAGTGCACGCACGCCAAAAATGATGGCAGAGGCCACCACGCAGGGGCACAGGGCGACGATCACGTTGGCCATCAGGCTCTGGGTGGTCTCTTCGCTGCGCACATGCGGGGAAGCCGAAACAATAAGCTTCGTATCCATTACTTATTGCCTCCTTTTTTGATTTCACCAAGGTAGAACGCCTTTGCCAGACTCATCATCTGGGTAACAGGGCGCTTTGCCGGGCAGACAAACGAGCAGCTGCCGCAGTTGAAGCAGTAGTCTGCATGCAGCTTGCCCAGCTCCTGCACATCGCGTGCAGCGTAAGCCTGATTGACCTCCACAGGCTCCAGACCCATGGGGCAGTACTCCACGCAGCGGCCGCAGCGGATGCAGGGATTTACCGGTGCAGGCTCTGCAGCGGCCTTGCTCAGGAAGATCAGGCCGGAGGTGGTCTTGGTGGTGGGGTAGCTCAGGTTCTCCACAGCGGGGCCCATCATGGCACCGCCGGCAACCACCTTGCCCAGCTCGCCCTTGACGCCCGCAAAATCAATGATGTCCTGATAGGCAGTGCCCACGGGGACAACGATGTTCTGGGGCTTTGCGCAGGCGTCGCCGTCCACGGTGATGGTGCGCTCGACCACCGGCATACCGGTAGCCAGATACTTGCCAAGGGTGGAGACGCTGGTCACGTTCATGACGATAGCGCCGGCATCTGCGGGCAGACCGCCGTGGGGCACTTCGCGGCCCAGACACTTTTCAATGAGGATCAGCTCTGCGCCGGTGCCGTAGACACTGGGCAGGGGCTTGACCTCGATGGTGCTGTCGCCATTGGTCTTTTTGCACAGCAGGTCGATGCACTCGGGCTTGTTGTTCTCAATGCCGATGACGCACTTCGGGATGCCGGTGTACTGCAGCACGGCCTTGATGCCGCGGATGATATCATCGCTGCAGTTCAGCATCTCCTGCGTATCACTGGTCAGCCACACTTCACACTCGGAAGCGTTGATCAGCAGGGTATCCACCTGCTGCTTGGGCTGCAGCTTTACGTCGGTCGGGAAGCCTGCGCCGCCCAGACCGACCAGACCGCACTCACGCACAGCCTTGAGGAAGCTGGCCTTATCGGTCACTTCCGGTGCCTTGACAGCCGGGTCCACGGTCTGTTTGCCATCGGTCTTGATAACGACAGAGTCGCACATGCGGCCATTGGACAGACGGAAGGGCTCCACCGCGGCAACCGTGCCGGAGACGCTGGAGTGGATGTTTGCAGAGACGAAGCCGCCAGCCTCGCCGATCTTGGTGCCAACGAATACCTCGTCGCCCTTTTTGACCAGAGCTTTGGCGGGAGCGCCGATATGCTGGCTCATAAGGATGCGTACCTGCGCGGGCAGAGGCATCGGGACCGGTTTGCTTGCAGCAGTTGCCTTGTCATGCGGCGTATGCGCGCCAAGCGCCGCACGTTTCAGCTTGTTCAACATGGAATTCAAATCCCCCATTCTGCTTGAATTGCCGCCCCCACGCCCATGCAGGCGCACTGGTACAGGGACAGCAGCTGCTTAACACACTTATTGTATCATTTTGGCGTGGGAAGTCAACGACAATGGCACAAAAATGATGTGTTTTCCTGAACTTTCTTTTCATTTTTTCGTGGTTATATACAACTAACCACCGTATTTTTCTTCCTGCATCCGGTGTTTGCCTTTGCATGCGGATTATGCTATACTAAAGGCAACCAAAAACTGCGGAACGTCCCCCGCTCCGCGCCAGACTTACCAAGGAGGCTTGAAACGATGAAGGTTCTCAAAGCACTGCTCGCCGTCCTCACTGCTCTGGCGGTGGCCCTGACCGCCGCGCTGCTGTTCATTCAGGATAAGAACGCACCCCGTTATATCCAGATCTACGAGAACGAGCAGTAACCCCGCGTCCTGCACAAAAGCATCCCCCAGCCTGAGCGGCACGCCGCTGCCCGGGCTGGGGGATTTGTGGTTTTTTGCCGGGTCGGCAGATGCTGACCGATACAGAAAAGGCGCTGGCCGGAGCCAGCGCCTTTTTGTTATGCTGTAGATTTTTGTATTTGTTTAGTCCTTGCCCGGAGTGCCCGGGGCAGCAGTGGTCTCTGTGGGCATCATGACCACGACCGCATAGGTCTTGTCACCAATTTTACCAACAGCAACGCCAACATCTGCTTTCTTTGTATTGACATGACTGCCCGGCTGCACAGTAACGCCGTTCTGCGTCAGCTGCACAGTAAAGCTGCCCTGCATCAGCTTCACAAAGAAGAATTGCTGCTTATAAGCATTCGGCATCAGACTGCTCTTGTACTGATGATCCTCTGCGCAGCTGACCAGATAGGTTTTGCCTGCTTCAAAGCCCATACCTTCTGTCTTGCTGGCGGCTTTCAGCAGAGCATCCGCAGACTTCTCATTCTGTTCCTTAGAGCCATAAAGCTCCGCTGCCTTATTCAGCAGGTTCTGTGCAATGCCATCCATTGCAGCAGTGTTGTTGATCTCCGCATCACCCGAATCTGCACTATCAGCAATCAGATCCAGCACGAGCTGCTTGGTAGCGTTGACACTATTTGCCTTGCCGCAGCCCACCATGGACAGGGCCAGAACAGCTGCCAGTGCAGCAGCTGCCAGTTTTTTGAACAATTTCATGTTCTTGTTCCTCCTAAAATCTATTTACAGGTTGGTATTCTGTTTTAACCGGTCGATCAGGCTGCTGCCTTTTTCACCAGCAGAACCAGATAGTTCTTGCCCTTGATCGTACCCGTAGCTACACCCATCTCGATCGGATCGTTATCACGAATTTCAGGGTTGCCGATTTTAACGATCATATTATCATAGGGACCCGTATGGCCGTAATTGTCGCTATCGGTTGCCCAATCGAGTGCGCTCTCCATTTTGGAGATGTAGACATTCTGCATAAATTCTGTACGCAGCTGGGTATAAGGCGCAAAGATCGCAATGTAATTGCCTGCATTGCTTTTTTCCAGAAGGTCTTTCACCGTAACATTCTCGTCTTTTGCATCTTCATCCGTTGCAGCCTTCTCAATGAGCTTAGCCGCTTCCGTATCCATGGCAGTGGTGTGGGTCGCAGTCTTGCCACTCATGTAGTAGTCATCTTCGATCAGATTCAGCACTTCGTTCTTCAGATCAAGTGCCGAGCCCGTGCCGCCTGCACCGCAGCCCACCATAGACAGGGCCAGAACAGCTGCCAGAGCGGCGGCTGCCAGTTTCTTGAACAGTTTCATTTTGCATTTCCTCCTGAATATCAGAGTTTTTTCACACCCAAGCGGAACCCCTCCGGCTTGGATGAGTTAAGTTTACCCCCCCCCGTACCCTTTTGTCAATTCGCGGATGCCACAAAAAATGACATGTATTTTTTGCAGTCCCGCGTGATGGCCAACCGGAGTGGTTTTGTGTTTTTTCATGGCATACAAAAAACACCGCCGGGTCTCCCTCAGCGGTGTTTTCAGAATTCTTATTTATTTCTGGGCCCTTGCAGCAGGATAATATATTCGGTATAATGTCGTGTATTTTTTGCAGTAAAGCGCACCATCGAAAACGCGGCAGCGCCCTGCCGGAGGGAAAGCCCGGCAGGGCGCTGCACTTGGAGACCTTATGAGGAAAGCAAAAATGCTGAGGTCAGCTGTTTTCAGCAGGGATCTCGGTAATGCGCAGGTAGACGATGGCCATCTTGCCGTCCTTCACGGCAATGCCCACGCTGTTGCAACGGTAATCCACCAAGCCCGCAATCATAGTATCGGTATAGCGTTTGTTCAAACTATAGTTGGTTTTTTCCAGATCGCTGGTCCACACATCACCGGGACCAGAAAACTTGCTCAGGCTGGATGCTTCAGCGGTATCCTGTGCATTGGAAATGCGCAGGCCCTGCTGGGCCAGAGCGGCTTTCAGCTCGTTAAATGCTTTGGTCTTATCGCCGCCGTTCAGATATGCTTCTGCCAGTGCTGAAGCTTCTTTGCTGTAGGCCGGGGCGGAAACGAAGTTCATCTTTGCGGTTTTCTGCTCGATCACTTCATATACAGCCTGCACGGCCGGGTCTTCCGGGCGGGGACTGGTAGGCACAGGGCCGTTCACACTGCCGCTGCCGCCAGAACAGCCCGCCAGCATCCCTACCGCCAGCACACCGGCCAGCATTGCGGACATCAGTTTTTTAAACAGTTTCATCGTTTTTTCCTCCTGTCCGGTTTATTCCTGTGCAGCTGCATCCGGGAAACGGGCATACACGGTGCACTCGTACTTTACTTCTTCCTTGGTATCAGCATTCGTCAAGGTGACGATTACCATACCCACACGGTTTGCCCCCTTCTGGATGATCGTGTTCTTCATGCTATTGACGGAGAGCGGAGCTTTGGCTGCAGTGTCATAAGGGTTCAACTCATACACCAGATACTCTGCACCATTCATCAGAGCAGACACATCCGCTTTAGCCTTGTTGATCGCAGCAGCAGACGGTTGCGTGGTGTAGTACC
>CEAE01005308.1_pt1 | contig 10881 bp, 10 predicted proteins | sample 554951 | NCBI WGS metagenome assembly CEAE01 (sample SAMEA3182076, study PRJEB8094) | gut metagenome | biome: human; feature: gut; material: Stool; isolation source: human stools | place: Canada | collected 2012-03-28
CAGAAATCTGTAGGTAAAGTAGATGAAGCTTACAAAGCTATGTCTGATATCGCTGCTGAAGGTGGTACAATCCTTTTCGTAGGAACAAAGAAACAGGCTCAGGATGCTATCAAATCTGAAGCAGAGCGTTGTGGAATGTTCTATGTAAACGAGAGATGGTTAGGTGGTATGTTAACAAACTTCAAGACTATCCAGAGCCGTATCGCAAGATTAAAAGAGATTGAGACAATGGCAGCTGATGGTACTTTCGAAGTATTACCTAAGAAAGAAGTTATCGCTCTTAAGAAAGAATGGGAGAAATTAGAGAAAAACCTTGGTGGTATCAAGGAAATGAAGAAAATCCCAGATGCTATCTTTATCGTAGATCCTAAGAAAGAGAGAATCTGTGTTCAGGAAGCTCATACATTAGGAATTACACTGATCGGTATTGCTGATACAAACTGCGATCCAGAAGAATTAGATTATGTAATTCCTGGTAACGATGATGCTATCAGAGCCGTAAAATTAATCGTTTCTAAAATGGCAGACGCTGTTATTGAAGCAAATCAGGGTGCAGAAGCTTTAGAAGAAGTAGCTGAAGAAGCTGCTGTTGCAGAAGAAGCAGAAGCATAAGAAGGACCTACAATATGCTGTCTGGTTAACCAGACAGCATATTTTTTAAAAACATTTATTCATATTGGAGGATACGAAAATGGCTATTACAGCAGCTATGGTAAAAGAACTGCGTGAATTAACAGGCGCAGGAATGATGGATTGTAAAAAAGCTTTAGGCGAGACAGACGGAAATATGGACGAGGCTGTTGAGTACTTAAGAAAAAATGGACAGGCAAAAGCTGAGAAGAAAGCAAGCAGAATTGCTGCAGAAGGTCTTTGTACAGTAGTTGTAAAAGATGACAAGACAGCAGCTGTTGTCGAAGTTAACTCTGAGACAGACTTTGTTGCTAAAAACGAGACATTCCAGCAGTTCGTAAAAGCTGTTGCAGAGCAGGCTGTTGAGTCTGATGCAGCTGATATGGATGCATTCATGGAAGAAAAATGGAATGAGGATCCATCTAAGACTGTAAAAGATGCTTTAGTAGAGAAAGTTGCAGTGATCGGTGAGAACCTTAAAATCCGTAGATTTGAGAAAGTTGTTGCTACAAACGGATGTGTTGTATCTTACGTACACGGTGGCGGTAGAATCGGTGTTATCGTTGAGGCTGAAACAGCAGTTGTAAACGATGCTGTAAAAGAAGCTTTAACAAACCTTGCAATGCAGATTGCAGCTTTAAATCCAAAATATGTTTCCAGAGATGAGATCAGCGAAGAATATATCGCACATGAGAAAGAGATTCTCTTAGCTCAGATCATGAACGATCCAAAAGAGTCCCAGAAACCGGAGAAAGTGATCAATGGTATGATCGAAGGACGTGTAAGCAAAGAATTAAAAGAAATCTGCTTAGTAGATCAGGTTTATGTAAAAGCTGAAGATGGAAAACAGACTGTTGCTAAATATTTAGACGAAGTTTCCAAAGCAGTTGGTACACCTGTAAGCGTTAAGAGATTTGTTCGTTTCGAGACTGGTGAAGGAATCGAAAAGAAACAGGAAGACTTTGCAGCTGAAGTTGCAGCACAGATGAACGCATAATAAAATCTGATTTTGAAATGCCCTGAGGACGATTATGTTTTCAGGGCATTTTTTGTCGGTAATTTATAAAAATGGCTGTAAAATATTGTTGAAAAAACCTTGCTAAATATTGGAAAGTATCTTATCATGGTATTAATAGAAAAGTTAACATAACTATTACAAACGTAGTGCTGATGTTACACTACCAGAAAATAAGAAGGAGTGTTATAGTCATGGAAACAAAAGAAAAAGTATCATTTATCCACTCCATCACAGCAAAGATCATGTTAATGGTGGTTGTGATGGTGGCTTTATCGCTTATGGCGTGTATTTCTATCGCAAATGTAAGGGCTTCGGCGACAGTCAACAATGTCAACGAGAATTTTATTTTGAGCCTTACGGAATCAGCGGCAAAAACATTGGACAAGATTCCGGCAGAGGTAGATTTTTCCACCCAGTGTGCAGCTGTCATGCAGGATATGCGCATGGAGGGTGTGTCGTCTGCCTATGGATATCTTGTAGATTCTGACGGCACGATGCTTTATCATCCGACTGCAGATAAAATTGGAAAATCTGTGGAAAATGAGGTTGTAAAGGGCGTTGTGAGCCAGCTTCAATCAGGCAATATCCCACAGGATGCGGTTGTAACCTATAATTTTAACGGAACAGTCAAATATGCTGCATATGCACTGACATCTGACCACAAGATTGTTGTGATGTCTGCAGATAAAGGTGAGATCATGGAACCAATCACCAATATGGTAAGGTTAATGCAGATTACTATGGGTGTCTGTCTGATCATCTGCTGTCTGGCTGCATTGGTTTTGACAAACATGATCACAAAACCAATTCACCAGCTGACTTATATTATTACGAGAACAGCTAATTTTGACTTTACCCATAATGCTAACAGCAGAAGATTATACAGCAGAAAAGATGAGATTGGGATTATGGCAGCTGAAATGCATATTATGCGCAAAAATCTGCGTGATATGGTTGCCAGTATCCAGGATGCAGGACAGAAGATCAATGAGAATGTGTCTGAGTTAAATGAGGTTACGGATACGGTGAACCAGATGTGTTCCGATAACTCGGCAACCAGCCAGCAGCTTGCTGCCGGTATGCAGGAGACAGCAGCGACAACTGTCACGATCAATGAGAATGTGTCCCAGATCAAGGGAGAAGCTGAAACTATCAATACCATGGCAGAGGAAGGTGCAAAGAATTCAGAAACTGTTATGGATCGTGCTTTACAGCTTCGTACCAAGACTGTCACCGCAAGCAATAAGACAATGGAGATTTATAATTCTGTCAAGGAGAAAGCTGAAAAAGCAATTGAAGGCTCCAAAGCAGTTGAGAAGATCAATGAACTGACAGGAACTATCATGGAGATTTCTTCCCAGACAGGTCTTCTGGCTTTGAACGCATCCATCGAGGCGGCAAGAGCAGGAGAAGCAGGAAAAGGATTTGCTGTAGTTGCAACTGAAATTGGAAGCCTTGCAGACCAGACTTCCCAGGCAATTGCCAATATCAGTGCGATTGTAAAAGAAGTAAACGAGGCAGTCGGCAATATGTCGGAATGTCTGGAAGAGACAACAGAGTTCCTTGAGAAGAGCGTATCTGCTGATTACAAGGAATTTGAACAGGTAAGCGAACAGTACAAGGATGATGCGAATGTATTTAAGAGCAGCATGGAGGGAATCAAGACATCCATGGCGCAGCTTGCAGGTGCGATCGAGCAGATCGCAAGTGCTTTGAGCGGCATCAACGATACGGTGGGTGAATCCTCTGTGGGCGTTACGGATATTGCAGAAAAAACTTCCGGCATGGTAGAGAAGACATCATCCGCAACAGATAAAGTAAAAGAATGTTATCAGTGTGTAGATGAGCTGAGAGATATTGTTACTAAATTTACATTAGAGTAACAGATTTGTAATTGGATGCGGAGGGGCAGAGCTGTTTTGACGGCTTGCCCCTTTTAAAATAGGAAAATTCTGACAATAATTGCAATAATTTGAAAAAATCATACGATTATATGCTGTTTTCTGCTTTGAAAAATCAAAAAATGTGTTACAATAGATAGGAGACAAATGATAAGCTTGGGGGTTATTCCATGCAGGATAAAGATACAGAGGCAATAAATAATCAAAGAAAACGAAGAAAAAGAATCGGACGGATTCGGAATGGTATTATAATGACGATTGCCGGATGGATCATCCTGTCGATGATACTGATCATTGTTTTATTTGTGCAGGTAATAAAGATTCAGCATAAACTGGATAATATTGTGACAGTCAGTTCGAAGGAACAGGTTCAGCAGGAAAATGCGCAGAAACCGGAAAGTGCCGGGGAGTCTGTTTATACCGATGTCACTGAAGCAACAGAGACACCAAAAACCTATGAGTCTGTGACACCGCCGGCTACCGGCATTTCAGAGGAAGAGAATCTTGCCGGGGATGGCGATATACATAAGGTTTACCTGACTTTCGAAGACGGGCCTTCTGATCATACCGGAGAGATTCTGGACATATTGGCTCAATATGATGTGAAGGCAACTTTTTTTGTGGTCGGGAAAGAGGATGAAGAATCCCAGGCACTGTATCAGAGAATCGCAGATGAGGGACATACGCTCGGCATGCATTCTTATTCCAACAAATACAGCCAGATCTATCAGTCAGATGAGGCATTTGAAGAAGATTTTGAACGCTTACGTGATGAATTGTATCAGGTCACAGGAGTGAACAGTATTTACTATCGTTTCCCGGGTGGAAGCAGTAACCAGATCAGTAACGTACCAATGAGTGATTTTATCCATTACCTGAATGAACAGGGAGTTATTTATTATGACTGGAACGTTTCTGCGGGAGATGCTGCATCGAATGCATATTCATCCGAGGAAATAGTTGCGAATGTGATGGATGATGTAGTAAAATATAAAACGTCAGTTGTTTTGTTACATGACGCATCGGATAAGTCAGCAACGGTAGAGGCTTTAGCACCATTGATCGAGGCATTGAATGAAATGGGCGCTGAGATCCTGCCGATTGATGAAGATACATCAGTTATTCAATATGTGAAGGCAGACAGTATTGACTAACTAAATATAAATGGAGGAAGATTATGGGATTTTTTAAAGATTTTAAAGATGATTTTTCACAGGCAGTGAATGAACTGATGCCGGGTGAGGACAATTTAGAAGATGGCGCAGCAAATGAAGATTTAGTTGTGAACACTTTGGAAAATGAAGTTGATGTTGAATCTGAACTTTCCAAATTAGACGGTCTTTTAGAGCAGGTGACTTCACAGACTGCAAAACAGCAGACTTCAGTGCAGAATCAGCCAGTTCCGTCCGCACCGCAGCCAAAGCCAGCAGGTGAAACAAAAATCGAACAGCCGGTGATCCCGGAAAATCATGTGAAAAACACTCAGGAGGAAAGAAAAATGGCAGACAATATAACACCAGTTGTCAATGAAACAAAACCAGTATCAGATGAGGTATCTGTAATTACAGAGGGAACGATCATCAAAGGAGATATCGTATCCAACGGATCTTTAGACATCAGAGGAAACGTTCAGGGAGACATTGGATGTAACGGAAAACTTGTTGTAACAGGTACAGTAACAGGTAACAGCAATTCTTCTGAATTTTTTGCTGATGCAGCTAAGATTGAGGGAGAAGTCGTAAGCACAGGTACTGTTAAGATCGGACTTGGCTCTGTGATCATTGGTAATGTAACATCTTCGTCTGCAGTTATCGCAGGGGCAATCAAAGGAGATATTGATGTCCAGGGTCCTGTTGTTGTCGATACATCCGCTGTTGTTATGGGTAACATCAAATCCCGTTCCGTACAGATCAACAATGGTGCAGTCATCGAAGGTTTCTGCTCCCAGTGCTACTCAGATGTTGATGTTGAGAGTCTTTTTGCTTCCAAGAATAATGAATAATCCAGAAAGGAAACGGATTCATAAATGAAACGAGTTTTTTTGAAATTAAGCGGAGAAGCATTAGCCGGTGAAAAACACACTGGTTTTGATGAACCAACCGTTACAGAAGTTGCAAAACAGGTAAAGCAGATTGCAGATAAAGGAATCCAGATTGGTATTGTGATCGGTGGTGGTAATTTCTGGAGAGGAAGAACTTCCGAGACGATCGACAGACCTAAGGCGGATCAGATCGGTATGTTAGCAACCATTATGAACTGTATCTATGTATCTGAGATTTTCCGTTCTGTTGGAATGGATACAGAGATTTTTACACCATTTTTATGTGGAAGCATGACAAAGCTTTTCTCTAAAGATGAGGCAGATAAATGTTTCCATGAGGGAAAAATTGTTTTCTTTGCAGGTGGAACAGGTCATCCTTATTTTTCTACCGATACGGGAATCGTATTACGCGCAATTGAGATGGAAGCAGAAGGTATTTATCTTGCAAAGGCAATTGATGGTGTCTATGACAGCGATCCGAAGCTGAATCCGGCTGCTAAGAAGTATGATGAGGTATCTATTCAGGAGGTAATTGACCAGAAGCTCGCTGTAGTAGATCTTACCGCATCCATTATGTGCATGGAAAACAAGATGCCGATGTATGTGTTCGGATTAAATGAAGAAAATAGTATTGTAAAGGCCATGAGTGGAGAATTTAATGGCACAAAGGTAACAGTTTAGGAGGCTAAATCCTCTCCTCACTCGGAGTTCGGATTTTTGCTTCGCAAAAACAAGGAGGATTAATATGGACGAGAGATTAGTTCAGTTCGATGAGAAAATGCAGAAAACAATGAACAATTTATCAGAGGAATTTGGAAGTATCCGTGCCGGACGTGCCAATCCACATGTTCTTGATAAATTGAGAGTTGATTATTACGGAACACCAACACCTATCCAGCAGGTGGCAAACGTAAATGTTCCGGAACCTAGAATGATTCAGATTCAGCCATGGGAAGCTTCTATGGTAAAAGAGATTGAGAAAGTGATCATGACATCTGATCTTGGAATCAATCCTACCAATGATGGAAAGACAATCCGTCTTTTATTCCCAGAACTGACAGAGGAAAGACGTAAAGATCTTGCAAAAGACGTAAAGAAGAAAGGTGAGAGTGCAAAAGTAGCCATTCGTAATATTCGTCGTGATGCAAATGATTCCTTCAAGAAACTTGCAAAAGAGGATGCTTCAGAAGATGAAATCAAAGCATTGGAAGAAAATGCTCAGAAGATGACAGATAAATATATTGCAGCTGTCGATGAAGCAGTAGAAGTTAAAACAAAAGAAATTTTAACTGTATAAATAAATTGACAGAATAAAAGAAAGAGTGGGGGCATGAGAAAATCGTGTCCTCATTTTCGTAACTTATAAAAGAACAATATTTTGCAATGACAGCGGAACAAAAAAAATTACAAGGTTTTGTGCCGTTTGACTGGAACAGAAAGGATAAACAGAGAGCATGAAGATCCCACAACATGTAGCAATTATATTAGATGGAAATGGAAGATGGGCAAAAAGCAAAGGAATGCCAAGAAATTACGGACATACGGTCGGGGCTAAGAATGTGGAGACGGTCTGCCAGGCAGCCCATGATATGGGAATAAAATACCTTACCTTATATGCTTTTTCTACCGAGAACTGGAACCGGCCGGATAACGAAGTAAATGCATTGATGAAATTACTGGAATCTTATCTGAAAAACTGTATTAAAACTGCGGATAAGAATAATATGCGTGTCCGGGTGATCGGAGATACCACAAAGCTCAGTGAGAAGTTTCAAAATCAGATCAAAGAATTGGAGTCTGCATCTGCACACAATGATGGTTTGAATCTGCAGATTGCGATCAATTATGGAAGCCGAGATGAGATGCTCCGGGGCATGCGGAAAATGTATGCAGATCTCCGTGACGGCAAATTGCAGGAAAACGAGATTGATGAGACACATTTTGAAGCTTATCTGGATACGAAAGATATTCCGGATCCGGATCTGTTGATCCGCACCAGCGGGGAACAGCGCTTATCGAATTATCTCTTATGGCAGCTGGCTTACAGTGAATTTTATTTTACGGAAGTTCCATGGCCGGACTTCCATAAAGAAGAATTAGAAAAGGCAGTTGAAGCATATAATAAACGTGACCGCAGGTTTGGCGCACTCTCAGAGGAGGATGGAGAAATATAATGTTTAAGACAAGATTATTAAGTGGAATCGTGTTAGTGATCGCAGCACTGGTTCTGATCATTACAGGCGGAGATGTTCTGCTGATCTCAACACTGATTATTTCCTATATTGGTATGTTTGAATTATATCGCATTTTTCACATTGAAAAAGAGGCGGTTGGAATCATTGGTTATCTGGCAGCGACCGTGTATTATTGTAATCTGAAATTTGCATTTTTGCCGGATACAATGGTGTTTGTATTAGGTGTTTTGATTCTTATGATGTTCGCATATGTATTTACATATCCGAAGTATAAGACGGAACAGGTACTTGCAGCATTTTTTGGCGTGTTCTATGTTGCTGTGATGCTGTCGTATGTGTATCAGACACGTATGATTGAGGCAGGTGCCTACATTGTATGGCTTGTTTTTTTGTGCTCCTGGGGATGCGACACCTGTGCATACTGTGTAGGAATGTTGATTGGGAAACATAAAATGTCGCCAAAATTAAGTCCGAAGAAATCAGTGGAGGGTGCTGTCGGCGGTGTTGTAGGTGCAGCGCTTCTTACGATTATTTATGGCATGATCTTTAAAAGTGCCATGCAGATTGATCAGACACATGTCTGGATTATGGCAGGAATCAGTGCGGTTGGAGCGTTGATCTCTATGGTGGGGGATCTGACTGCATCCGCCATCAAGCGTAATTATGAAATCAAAGATTATGGAAAACTGATTCCGGGGCATGGTGGTATTTTAGACCGTTTTGACAGTGTGATCTTTACTGCACCGATCATTTATTTCCTTGCAGTGAACTTTATTAAATTATAAGATAAGGAAATTATAAAACATGAAAAAAATTGCAATTTTAGGTTCTACCGGTTCTATCGGTACACAGACACTCGATATTGTAAGAGAGCAGGGGGATATTCAGGTAGTTGCAATGGCTGCCGGAAGTAATATCAGTTTGTTAGAAGCGCAGATGAGAGAGTTCAAGCCATCACTTGTCAGTGTATGGGATGAAAAAAAGGCATCAGAACTTCGTACGAATACAAAAGACCTCGGCATAAAAATCGTGTCCGGCATGGAAGGACTTCTTGAAGTATCGGTGATCCCGGAGAGTGAGATTTTAGTGACCGCAATTGTTGGTATGCTTGGAATCAGACCAACGATTGCTGCAATTAAAGCAGGAAAGAAAATTGCTTTGGCAAACAAGGAAACACTTGTCACTGCCGGACATATTATTATTCCGCTTGCAAAGGAATACAAGGTGCCGATTCTTCCGGTGGACAGCGAACACAGTGCGATTTTCCAGTCGCTGCAGGGTGCCGGGGATAATAAGATCAGCAGGATTTTACTGACAGCTTCCGGCGGACCATTCCGTGGAAGAAAAGCAGATGAACTTAAGAATATTCAGGTGGAAGATGCCCTGAAACATCCAAACTGGAGCATGGGAAGAAAAATCACGATAGACTCTTCCACATTGGTAAATAAAGGACTGGAAGTGATGGAAGCAAAATGGCTCTTTGATGTGACTTTAGATCAGATTCAGGTTGTAGTACATCCGCAGAGTGTCATTCATTCTGCTGTAGAGTATCAGGATGGAGCAGTGATCGCACAGCTTGGCACGCCGGATATGAGACTTCCAATCCAGTATGCACTTTATTATCCGGAGCGCCGGAATCTTTCGGGCAGGAGACTGGATCTGTTTGAAATTGCAGATCTTACCTTCGAGAAGCCGGATACCGATACATTTCGCGGGCTTGCACTTGCATATCAGGCAATGGAAAAGGGCGGAAATATTCCGACTGTGTACAATGCTGCCAATGAGAAAGCGGTCAGTCTGTTTTTAGACCGGAAGATTTCTTATCCGGAGATCACAGAGTTGATCGAGGCATGTATGGAAAATGCAGAGTTTATCGATCATCCGGATGTGGATGAAATTTTGGGGACAGAAGCAGCTGCTTATGAGTTTATTGAAAAAAAGATGAGTGCAAAATAAAACGCATTTAAAAATGCAACAAGACATCAGGAAAGGTTTTTTACATGAAAATTATTATCGCATTACTGATATTCAGCATTATTATCCTGTTTCATGAACTGGGACATTTTTTACTTGCAAAGGCAAACGGAATCCGTGTCAATGAATTTTCACTTGGATTAGGACCTACACTTTTCGGAATCCAGAAAGGTGAGACAAAATACTCCATCAAACTGCTTCCATTTGGAGGAGCCTGCATGATGGAGGGAGAGGATTCGGAAAGCCAGGATAACAAAGCGTTTAACAGCAAATCTGTCTGGGCAAGGATCAGCGTTGTAGCTGCGGGACCAATTTTTAATTTTATCATGGCCTTTATCTTCTCTTTTATTCTTGTCTGCTGCACCGGATATGATCTTCCGGTACTCTCAGATGTGAGTGAGGGTTATGCCGCAGAGGAAGCGGGACTTCAGGCAGGTGATACGATTGTAAAAATGGGAAATAAACATATTCATTTTTACCGTGAGGTGAGTGCATATTCCATGTACCATGCCGGAGAACCGGTGAAAGTAACTTATGAGCGGGATGGAGAACGTTACACAACGGAACTCACTCCAAAATATGATGAGACCACCGGAAGATATTTATATGGATTTATTGGAATGGCAGCCAGAGAGAAGACAACAAACAATGTATTCACGCTGGCAAAATACAGTGCTTACGAGGTGGAGTACTGGATCTATACGACACTTGGAAGCTTAAAGATGCTCTTTACCGGAGGCGTTACCGTCAATGATATGAGTGGTCCGGTAGGAATTGTCAGTGCAATCGGAGACAGCTATGAGCAGAGTGTTTCCTACGGCTACTTCTACGCATTCCTGCAAATGCTGTATATCAGTATCCTGCTTTCTGCGAACCTTGGTGTCATGAACCTTCTGCCACTCCCGGCACTCGACGGTGGAAGACTTGTATTTTTGCTGGTAGAGGCGATCCGTGGCAAAAAAGTTGACCCGGAAAAAGAGGGCATGGTACATTTTGCCGGTATCATGATATTGTTTGCACTCATGATACTGATCATGTTTAACGACATTCGTAAGTTGTTCATATAGATTAGAAAAAATTTCACGATTATCGTAAGAAAATGATAGATAATTGCGAAACTCA
>CEAE01009726.1_pt1 | contig 10855 bp, 10 predicted proteins | sample 554951 | NCBI WGS metagenome assembly CEAE01 (sample SAMEA3182076, study PRJEB8094) | gut metagenome | biome: human; feature: gut; material: Stool; isolation source: human stools | place: Canada | collected 2012-03-28
GAGGGCTGTTTTTTGTGGCTTACTTGCGGCCGCCGCGGCGGGAGCTGCGGCGCTCCGACTGGCGCAGCTCGGACAGCTTGCTGTCCGAGGCGGCCATAAACTGCTTGAGCCGGTCCTCAAAGCTGGCGGGCTCCGCCGGGGCGGGCTTGCCGCGGAAGCCGCCGCCGGTGTGCCCGCCGGGGCGGCCCATGGGACGGCCCTGACCCGCGGGGCGGGGCGGGGGATCCATAGCCTTTTTGATGGAGAGGTTGATGCGGCCGTTCTCGTCAATGCCGATGACCTTGACCTTGACCTCCTGCCCTTCCTTGAGATGATCCTTCACATCGTTGACATAGGAATAGGCGATCTCTGAGATATGCACCAGACCCGACTTGCCCTCCGGCAAGGAGACGAACGCACCGAACTTTGTGATGCCTGTGACCTTTCCTTCCAGAACCGAACCAACACCAAACTCCATACTGACTGCTAAATCCTCTCTCATAAATTTTCAATCGGTGAAACGGAAGATATACTCGCCCGGCTCTACCAGGCCCAGCTTGCCGCGGGCGATGTCGGCCTGCCGGTCGGGATCATCGCTGTTTTCCACGGCGTCGGACAGGTCGGCGTTGACCTGCTTCTGGGCTGCCACCTGCGCCTCGGCCTCGGCCAGGTCGCTCTGGGCGGTCAGAATCTGCTGGCGCAGGTTCAGCAGCCCGGTGGCGGTGCCGATAAGCAGGGCCAGTACCACCAGCTTGGTCAGGAGGGACGCTTTTTTGGTTTTCACAGGCGGTACCTCCTCCCGATGCGCGGCGGTCCGAGCGGTGCAGCTCATCCATTTCCCTGGATATCAGCCTTATTCTATACCACTTTCGCCGATAATGGAAGGACTTTTTTGCGGTTTTTCCGATTTTTTTACACAGCCTCAGGAGAAACACTACCGGTAGTGTAAGCACACGCCACAAAACCCCAACGAGATCGGCCAGACGGTAGCCCAGCTTGAGGAACCAGCGGCTCAGCAGCCAGAAATAAGCCGCTGCGCCCAGGAGGACGGCCGCCACAATGTAAAGGCGCACTTCGCCGCTGCCGGCGGTGGTGGTGTAGACAAACAGGGCGACGGTGACCACCAGCCAGAACAGCAGGTCCAGCACTCCACCCAGCAGGGGGAGGCGGACGCGCACACGGAGGATGCGGAACGCGTCGTACAGCAGCCCCACCGCCGCCCCCATCACCAGCGCCCCGGCAAAGAAGAGGGCCTGGTCGGTGACGGATACGGTCATTTCAGCGGAAGAGCCGGGCAAACAGGCCGCCCGCCCTGTCCCGCCCGCTGTCCTCGTAGGTGAGGGAGTCGATGGTGCCCTCCACCTTCAAATCCCCGCCATCCAGGCTCAGCTTCTCGATGTGCAGCTCCTCCCCCCGCACGATGAGGGTGCCCCGGTTGGTGAGCATGACAATGGTGTTCTCGTCAAAGCTCTCCACCTCCTCCACGCCGGAGACTGAGAGCTGTTCGCGCTCCTCCAGAATGATGTGATGGGCCGCCTCCGCCCGCGGACGGTTTTCTTCGTACGGCATGGCTCTCCCCCGCCTTTCCATAGTCTTGTCTCATATATATGGGACAGGTGGGCGGGTTATGCCAGGGCCCTCAGCGGCGGCTGATCCGAAGGGCTGGGGCCAGGCGGCGGCTCAACAGCCAGGCCAGCGCCAGCTTGACTGCGTCGGGCAGGAGGAAGGGGAACACACACCAGCCCAACACGGTGAACATTCCCACCGGCCCGGAGGAGCTGGTGTATACCGCGTAGTACCAGACGGAGCCGAACAGGTAGCACAGGATCTGACCCACGACGGCGGAACCGAGAAAGACGGGGGCGGATTTTCCCAGCCATCGCTCGGCGCCCCACATGGTGAGGGCGGTAAAAAGGAAGCCCACCAGATAGCCGCCCGTGGCACCCAGAAAGGCCCCCAGGCCGCCGTGGAAGCCGGCAAAGACGGGCAGTCCCACGGCCCCCAGCAGCAGATAGACGGTCACCGCCAGGGTGCCCAGCCTGCCCCCCAGCAGGCCCAGTGTGAGAAAGACGGCAAAGGTCTGTAGGGTGAAGGGGACGGCGGTGGGGATGGAGATCCAGGAGCAGACGGCGATCAGAGCCGCCAGGATGCCGGTGTAGGCCAGTTCTCTTGTCTTCATGACAGGTGTTCCCTCCTGATTGTAAACTTAAAAATGATTATAGTTTACATTTAATAAAATGTCAACTAAAAAGAGATATAGGTTGACGATTTAGGAGGGGACGGGTACAATAGAGGGCGAAAGGAAGTGGAGCGAATGCTGCGGGACGAGGTGCTGGCGCTGTTAAAGGCCCGGGAGGGGAAGCCCCTGTCGGGGGAGGAGATGAGCCGTGCCCTGGGGGTGAGCCGGGCGGCGGTGTGGAAGGCCATGGAGTCTCTGCGGGACGAGGGGTATGTCATCTCCTCCGCCCCCCGCCGGGGCTACGCCCTGGAGGGCTCGCCGGACCGGCTGTCCGCCGGGGAGCTGGCCGGAGCCCTGGCGGGCCGCCGGGTGGGCCGCGCGCTGGTGTGCCTGGAGACGGTGGACTCCACCAACAACGAGGTCAAGCGCCGGGCCCTGGCCGGGGCCGCCGACGGCCTGGCGGTGGTGGCGGAGCAGCAGACCGGCGGCCGGGGCCGCCGGGGCCGCTCCTTTGTCTCCCCTGCGGGGCAGGGGCTTTATCTATCGGTCCTCCTCCGCCCCCGGTGCCCCCTGGAGGAGGTGTCGGCCCTGACGGCGTGGACGGCGGTGGCGGTGTGCAATGCGGTGGAGCGGGTGTGCGGCGTGCGGCCCGGGATCAAGTGGCCCAACGACGTGATCCTGGACGGGCGGAAGCTGTGCGGCATTCTCACCGAGCTGGAGCTGGAGGCGGAGACTGCCGCCCTGCGCCATGTGGTGGTGGGAGTGGGGATCAACCTCACCCAGATCGCAGCCGACTTCGGGCCGGAGGTGGCCCCAGTGGCCGTCTCCCTGGCCCAGGCTCTGGGACGGGCCCCCCGCCGGGCGGAGATGGCGGCGGCCGTGCTGGTCGCCCTGGACGAGCTGTACGCCGCCTTCCCGGCAGAGCGGGCGGCCTGGCTGGAGCGGTACCGGGCCGACTGCCTCACCCTGGGCCGGACGGTGCGCCTGCTCCGGGCGGGCGGGGAGGAGGAGGCCTTTGCCGAGGCGGTGGACGATACCTTCGCCCTGGTGGTGCGCCGCGCCGACGGCAGCCGGGAGGCGGTGTCCTCCGGCGAGGTGTCCGTCCGGGGACTGCTGGGGTATGTGTGATCTCCAAAAGCGCGGGACGTGTCCCGCGCTTTTTACTTGACAAATCCGCCTGTTCCGCTATAATAAGACAAGTTATGTGTCATGACATGTGTAAAGGAGAGACGGAAATATGGGAGCATGCAGCGCATTTCTCAAGCGAAAAAATATTGTCCTCTCGGCAAAGCGGTATGGGGTGGACGCATTGGGGGCCATGGCCCAGGGCCTGTTCTGCTCCCTGCTCATCGGCACCATTCTGGACACGCTGGGCAAGCAGCTCGGCATCGCCTTCCTGGTGACGGTGGGGGGCTACGCCTCCGCCATGAGCGGCTCGGCCATGGCCGTGGCCATCGGCTACGCCCTCCAGGCGCCGCCCCTGGTGCTGTTTTCCCTGGCCACGGTGGGCTATGCCGCCAACTCCCTGGGCAGCGTCACCCTGTCCGGCGGCAAGGGGGCAGGCGGGCCGCTGGCGGTGCTCTTCATCGCCGTCATCGCCGCCGAGCTGGGCAAGGCGGTGTCCAAGGAGACGAAAATCGACATTCTGGTCACCCCCCTGGTGACCATCCTGGCCGGAGTGGGACTGTCCGCCCTGCTGGCCCCGGCCATCGGCACCGCGGCCTCCGCCGTGGGGGACGTTGTCAAGTGGGCCACCGTGCTCCAGCCCTTCTGGATGGGGATTCTGGTGTCGGTGGTCATCGGCGTGGCCCTTACTCTGCCCATTTCGTCGGCCGCCATCTGCGCCGCCATCGGCCTGACGGGGCTGGCCGGAGGGGCCGCCGTGGCGGGCTGCTGCGCCAATATGGTGGGCTTCGCGGTGCTCTCCTTCCGGGAGAACCGCTGGGGCGGGCTGGTCAGTCAAGGCCTGGGCACCTCCATGCTCCAGATGGGCAACATCGTCCGCAATCCCCGCATCTGGCTGCCCGCGATCCTCACCTCGGCCATCACCGGCCCCCTGGCCACCTGCCTGTTCCGGCTGGAGATGAACGACCCGGCCTCCGCCGTGGCCTCCGGCATGGGTACCTGCGGCATGGTGGGCCCCATCGGGGTGTACGCCGGATGGGTCAACGATGTGGCCACCGGGGCCAAGGCGGCCATCACCTCCCTGGACTGGGTTGGGCTGGCGCTCATCTGCTTTGTCCTCCCTGCGGTGCTCTGCTGGCTGTTCGGCCTCTTCTTCCGGCGCATCGGGTGGATCAAGGAGGGGGATCTGACCCTGGAGTGACAGGGCCCGGCGTATCGCCGCGCGGGCAGCACGCGGCGCGCGCCTGTAGGGGCGGCCCTTGTGGCCGCCCGCGGACGGAGAGGAGCCCCGCCCTGGCGGCCCGGGAGGAGAAGCTGCAACAGTTATGGGTGCCCATGCTCTATTCTGAGGATGAGGCGGGCCGTGTCCAGCCTGTGCCGGCGATATGGTTCATCGACGAGGCGGGCAACCGCTATCGGGGCTGTTCTATCTGGCACATGCCCGCCGCGTGGGTCACCGATGAGGCGGGCAACCGCTACGAGCGATACCGGGTCTTCCCCGGCCCGGCGGAGGAGTACTGGCCGGAGTTCCGGCTGCTGGAGGAGCCAGAGGGGAAGATTACGGCTATCGAGGTGGAGGCGCTGGTTTTCAACATTCTGCGCACCGACCGGCCGCGGGAGGTGGAGACCCGGTCGTATACATCCACTTATAACCCGCTGAACTGGGTGATCGAGTTGCCCTAGATCACACACCCGCCCGGCGGGGCTCCGGCCCCACCGGGCGGAGCAGCCTTTCACATGATCTTTCCCTCCGAAACGCTTGGCAAAAGCGTTTACCGGCAGACTCACCCGCCAGGGGGGTTCTCCTCTTTTCCGCCATAGACAAAATCCTATGGGCGGCGTATAATATCCCCATACTACATAGATTGGGGAACGGTCATGGACACGAATGCCAACAATAACCGTGAATCCTTCGAGGATCAGCAGGTCATTTTTGTGGATACCCATCTGATTCAGAAGGCGGTGGAGGGACTCCAGCGCGCCCGCGAGGAGTTCCAGACCCTGCTGGAGCAGGCGGAGGGCGGAGACGCCTCCGTCTATTACGACCTTGGCGTGCGCTATACCGAGGGCGACGGGACCGACAAGGACCCAGCCCAGGCGGCCCGCTGGTTTGCCCTGGCCTCGGAGGACGGGGATCTCCGGGCCACCGACCTGCTGGGGCGCTGTTACCAGTCTGGCGCAGGGGTGGAGAAGGACGAGGCCCGTGCGGCGGAGCTCTTTCAGCAGGCGGCGGAGCAGGACTACGCCCCCGCCCAGTGCGACCTGGGCCTGAGCTATGAGAACGGCTCCGGCGTGGAGAAGGACGAGGCCCGTGCGGCGGAGTGCTACCTCCAGGCGGCGGAGCAGGATTACGCCCCGGCCCAGACCAATCTGGCGGTGTGCTACTTCAATGGAATCGGTGTGGACAAGGATGTGGAGTGCGCCCACCAGTGGCTGGAGAAGGCGGCGGAGCAGAAGTTTCCCCGGGCGCTGAACATTCTGGGCGACTGCCACTGGGACGGCACCGGCGTGGAGCAGGACCGGGGGGAGGCGGCCCGGCTCTACCGGCAGGCCGCCGAGCAGGACTATCCCCCCGCCCTGTGCAACCTGGGCCTGTGCTATGAGCACGGGGACGGCGTGGAGCAGGACAAGGCCAAGGCGGTGGAGTGCTACCGGAAGGCGGCGGAGCAGGACTACGCCCCGGCCCAGTGTAATCTGGGCGTGCTCACGCTCCACGGCGTGGGCACCGAGGCCGACCCGGCCGCGGCGGCGGAGTGGTTCCGCCGGGCAGCGGAGCAGAGCTTCGCACGTGCCCAGGATCTGCTGGGCGACTGCTATCTGGACGGCAAGGGCGTGGAGGCCGACCCGGCCCGGGCGGCGGAGCTCTACCGGCAGGCCGCCGACCAGGGCTACGCCCCAGCGCTGTGCGACCTGGGCCTGTGCTACGAGAACGCCAACGGCGTGGCGGAGGACAAGGTCCAGGCGGCGGAGTGCTATCGGAAGGCGGCGGAGCAGGACTACGCTCCCGCCATGTGCAACCTGGCGGTGTGCTATCTCAACGGCATCGGCGTGGAGGAGGACATGGCCCAGGCGGTGGCGTGGTTCCAGAAGGCAGTGGAGGGCGGCTCCGCCCGGGCCAAGAGCATCCTGGGGGACTTCTACCTGGATGGCCGTGGGGTGGAGCAGGACAAGGAGAGGGCCCTCTCCCTCTACCGGGAGTCTGCGGCGGACGGCTACCTGCCCGCCATATGCAGTCTGGGCCTGTGCTATGAGACCGGCGACGGCGTGGCGGAGGACAAGGCCCAGGCGGTGGAGTGGTACACCAGGGCCGCCGAGGGGGGCTATGCCCCGGCCCAGACCAATCTGGCTTACTGCTTTCTCACCGGCATCGGCATGGAGGCGGCGCCGGAGAAGGCCATCCCCTGGCTGGAGAAGGCGGCGGAGCAGGGCCAGGCCCGGGCCCAGAGCCTGCTGGGAAGCTGCTACCGGGACGGCGACGGCGTGGAGGCCGACGCGGCCCAGGCGGCGGAGTGGTATGGAAAGGCCGCCAAACAGAACTATCCCCCTGCTATGTGCAGCCTGGGGCTGGCCTTCGAGCTGGGGGAGGGACTGACCGAAGACCCGGCCAAGGCGGTGTACTGGTACACCAAGGCCGCCGGGGAGGGCTATGCCCCGGCCATGACCAATCTGGCCGTATGCCTGCTCAACGGGACCGGCGCGGAACGGAGCGCGGAGGAGGCCGTAGGCTGGCTGGAAAAGGCGGTAGAGCAGGAGTTCCCGCGGGCCCAGGGGATTCTGGGGGATCTGCTGCTCACCGGCAACGGCGTGCCCGAGGACAAGGCCCGGGCCGTGGAGCTCTACCGGGCCGCCGCCAAGGGCGGCTATGTGCCCGCCATGTGCGACCTGGGGCTGTGCTATGAGAACGGGGATGGCGTGGAAGAGGATCTGCGCCATGCGGTGCTGTGGTACCGCAAGAGCGCCGAGGAGGGCTATGCCCCGGGCCAATGCAACCTGGCGGTGTGCTACCTCAACGGCAACGGAGTGGAGCGGGACGCGGCCGCCGCCGTGCGGTGGCTGGAGAAGGCGGCGGCCCAGGGGAATGCCCGGGCACAGAGCATCCTGGGCGACCTGTGCCGGGACGGGGAGGGCACCGAAATGGATGCGGCGCGGGCCTTCCAGCTCTATACCCAGGCGGCGGAGCAGGGCTATCCACCCGCCCAGTGCGCCTTGGGCTACTGCTACGAGGTGGGGAGCGGCACGGCAGAGGACAAGACCAAGGCGGTGGAGTGGTACGAAAAGGCCGCCCAGCGGGGCCATGCCACCGCTCAGTGTAATCTGGCCTACTGCTACGAGCAGGGCATCGGCGTGGCGGAGGACAAGACCAAGGCCGTGGAGTGGTATGCCAGGGCCGCCGAGCAGGAGCACCCCAGGGCCATGTGCAACCTGGGCCTGTGCTATGAGTACGGCGAGGGTGTGGCGGAGGACAAGACTAAGGCGGCGGAGTGGTATGAGAAGGCCGCCCGGCGGGGGTATGCCCCGGCCCAGTGCAACCTGGGCTTCTTCTATGACCGGGGCGTGGGCGTAGCGGAGGACGCCGCCAAGGCCGTGGAGTGGTACGAGCGGGCGGCGGAGCAGGGCTATCCCCGCGCCCAGTGCAACCTGGGCTACTGCTATGAGAGCGGCAAGGGCGTGAAGGAGGACAAGGCCCGGGCCGTGAAGCTGTACCGCCAGGCCGCCGAACAGGGCAGCTCCGTGGGCCAGTGTAACCTGGGCTACTGCATGCTCAAGGGGATCGGCATACGGCCTGACCCGGCGCAGGCGGTGTATTGGTTCCGAAAGGCCGCCGAAGGCGGCTCCGGCCGGGCCATGTGCCTGCTGGGTGACTGTTACCGGGAGGGCCAGGGCGTGGAGGCCGACGCGGCACAGGCCCGGACGTGCTACCAAAAGGCCATTGACCTGGGCTTCGACGCCAAGGAGGAGCTGGAGGAGCTGGACAAGGCCACCCCCGCCGGAGCGGCGGAACAGCCGAAGAAAAAGAAGTCCTTCCTGGGCCGGCTGTTTGGAAAATAGGACAAAATCAATCGCGGGCCGCAGGCATTGCCTGCGGCCCGCGATTGTATGACCCCCGGCCGGGCGGGGCGGCCGCCTCCCTCAGCCGATGCGTCCGAAGTCGGAGAAGGGGAAGCAGATGAACTCCGCCTTGCCCAGCAGATAGCGCGTGTCCACGGTGCCCAGGGTCACGTCCCGGCTGTCGTTGGAGTGGTTGCGGTTATCCCCCATGACGAAGACCGACCCCTCCGGCACCGTCACGGAGGTGAGATCCTCATACCAGGGCTCCTCCATGGGCTCGTTCAGATAGGGCTCGTCCAGGGCTTCGCCGTCCACATAGACGGTGCCGGTCTGGTAGTCGATGTCCACCGTCTGGCCCTCCACGGCGATGATCCGCTTGACAATGGGCCCCCTGGCGGCGTCAAACTCCTTGGTGAGCACCACGATGTCCCCCGGCTGGGGATCGGTGTAGCCGATGTCCCGGATCAGCATCACATCCCCCTCGTGGAGGGTGGGCAGCATGGACTCCCCCACCACCGGGGTGATGCGCCCCACGAAGGTGAATACCAGGATGATGGTCACCAGCGCCACAATCAAAATCTGAAGCCACTCGTAGGCATCCTGAGCGCCGCTGAGGGGCTTTTCTTCTTTTTTCGGTTTTTTCATGGGCAAACTCCCCGCTTTCGACAAAGGAGGGGCTGTCCAGCAGCCCCTCCCGTGCGTATCTTATTTCGCGTACTCGATGACCTTGGTCTCCCGGATCATGTTGACCTTGATCTGGCCGGGATACTCCAGCTCCTCCTCGATCTTCTTGGCGATGTCCCGGGCCAGGAGCACCATCTGATCCTCGCTGACCTTGTCCGGGGCCACCATAATGCGCACCTCGCGGCCGGCCTGAATGGCGAAGGACTTCTCCACGCCGGGGAAGGAGGAGGTGACCTCCTCCAGCTTCTCCAGACGCTTGATATAGTTCTCCAGGTTCTCGCGGCGGGCGCCGGGGCGGGCGGCGGAGATGGCGTCGGCTGCCTGGACGATGCAGGCCACGATGGTGCGGGGCTCCACGTCGTTGTGGTGCGCCTCAATGGCATGCACGATGTCCTCGTTCTCCCGGTACTTCCGGGCCAGCTCCACGCCGATCTGCACGTGGGAGCCCTCCACCTCGTGGTCGATGGACTTGCCCAGGTCGTGGAGCAGGCCGGCCCGCTTGGCCTGGGTCACGTCGGCGCCGATCTCGGCGGCGATCAGCCCCGCCAGGTGGGACACCTCGATGGAGTGGTTGAGCACGTTCTGGCCGTAGCTGGTGCGGTAGCGCATGCGGCCCAGCAGCTTGATGAGCTCGGGGTGCAGGCCGTGGACATTGGTCTCGAACACGGCGCGCTCGCCCTCGGCCTTAATGGTGGCGTCCACCTCCCGCTTGGCCTTCTCCACCATCTCCTCGATGCGGGTGGGATGGATGCGGCCGTCCTGGATGAGCTTCTCCAGGGCGATGCGGGCGATTTCCCGGCGCACCGGGTCGAAGCAGGAGACGGTGATGGCCTCCGGCGTGTCGTCGATGATCAGATCCACGCCGGTCATGGTCTCCAGCGTGCGGATGTTGCGGCCCTCGCGGCCGATGATGCGGCCCTTCATCTCGTCATTGGGCAGGGGAACCACAGAGACGGTGGCTTCGGCCACATGGTCGGCGGCGCAGCGCTGAATGGCCAGGGACAGGATCTCCTTGGCGCGGGTGTCGGCCTCCTCCTTGAACTGGGCCTCGATCTCCCGCACCTTCATGGCCGACTCATGGGTGACCTCCTCGGCAAGCTGGTTGATGAGGTAGTTCTTGGCCTCCTCGGCGGTGAAGCCGGAGATGCGCTCCAGCACCTCCATCTGGGTCTTCTTGACGGTGGCCACCTCGTCCCGGGCCTCGTCCAGCTCGGCCAGCTTGCGCTGCAGGGTGTCCTCCTTCTTCTCGATGTTCTCGGTCTTGCGGTCCAGGTTCTCTTCCTTCTGCTGGAGCCGCCGCTCCTGCTTCTGCAGATCGGCCCGGCGCTCCTTCACCTCGCGCTCATACTCGTTGCGGGCCTGGAGAATCTCCTCCTTGGCCTCCACCAGCGCCTCCCGCTTCTTACTCTCGGCGCTCTTGATGGACTCGTTGATGATGCGCTTGGCCTCCTCCTCCGCACTGTTGATCTCTTTTTCCGCGGTGCGTTTGCGGATTTGAATGCCGATGGGAATGCCTATGATGAGTGCGACCACGGCCGTGATCACACAGGCGATGACAGTCTGCATCAAGGGTTCAACACACCTCCATATCTTGGATTTTCAAAGTTCTTTTTCATGAAATGGATGCACGCGCTCCCGCCCGCTCTTGGGCAGAGCGCACAAAATTTGAAGAGCTTACCCCTCGTTCTTCAAAATATTACACCTTATCTATTTTAAGTCTGCGGCGGCCTTCTGTCAAGAACATTCCTGTTCGGAATCAATTTCTGCGTGTAGGAGTACAATACATATTGGACAGATGAATAAAAAAGGATGAAGGATAAGGCCTCATCAGTTAAAGTT
>CEAE01023153.1_pt1 | contig 10853 bp, 8 predicted proteins | sample 554951 | NCBI WGS metagenome assembly CEAE01 (sample SAMEA3182076, study PRJEB8094) | gut metagenome | biome: human; feature: gut; material: Stool; isolation source: human stools | place: Canada | collected 2012-03-28
CGCCCGCGGGCGGCCACAAGGGCCGCCCCTACAGAGTCTGTGCGGCGGGCCGATGTGGGCAGAAGGTGAATTGCCCCGGAGGGGCAAGAGAAGCCGCCCTGGGGCGTCGGCCCCTACAAGGCGCGCGGCGGCAAGCCGGCCGGCCCGCCGGTGCGGGACGGCAAAATACGGGCTCTGGGCATGAAAGAAACAGGACGCCGCAGTGCTGCGGCGTCCTGTCTGTTTCATCTGCGGGGTTACTCACCCACCACGGCGGCGCAGCGGTCGCACAGCTGGTTGTGGTGGCCGTCGATACCGATGTGCTCGCTGTGGTTCCAGCAGCGGGGGCACTTGGGGGACTCGTCCAGGGCGACGGCAATGGTGCAGGGGATGAGGCAGTCCTCGCTCTTCTCCCCCTCCACGGCCCCGGTGGTGACGGTGACCTTGGAGACGATGCACAGGGAGGCCAGATCCACCCCGGCCAGGAAGGCGGCGTCGGACTCGGACACGGAGAGGGTCACGTCGGTGTCCTGGGCCTTCTTGAACACGCCGGCGTTACGGGCGTTCTCTAGGGCCTTGTTCACCGCGTCGCGGAGGCTGACCAGCTTCGCCCAGCGCTCCTTGGCGGCCGCGTCCAGGGCGAAGGCGGCGTTGTCGCCGGGCATGTCGTTGAACAGGACACTCTCGGCGTTTACGCCCTGGGCGTGGCGCATGGCGTGCCAGATCTCGTCGGAGGTAAAGGCCAGGATGGGGGCGATGAGCCGGGTCATGCCGTCCAGGATGTGGTACAGGGCGGTCTGGGCGGAGCGGCGCTCGGCCTCGGCGCCGCAGTAGAGCCGGTCCTTGATGATGTCCAGGTAGAAGTTGGACATGTCCACCACGCAGAAGTTGTAGACGGCGCGGTAGACGGCGTGGAACTCATAGCGGTCGTAGGCGGCGCGGGCGGTCTTGGCCAGCTCGTTGAAGGTGTGCAGGGCGTAGCGGTCCAGCTCCATCAGGTGCTCCGCCGGCACCAGATCCCGGTCGGGCTCGAAGTCGCACAGGTTGCCCAGCATGTAGCGGGCGGTGTTGCGGATTTTCAGATAGGCCTGGGAGAGCTGCTTCATGATGTCCTTGGAGATGCGCATGTCCTGGGTGTAGTCGGCGGAGGCCACCCACAGGCGGAGCATGTCCGCGCCGTAGTCCTTGATGACCTCGTCGGGGGAGACGGCGTTGCCCAGGGACTTGTGCATGGCCTTGCCCTCGCCGTCCACCGTCCAGCCGTGGGTGGCGATCTGCTTGTAGGGGGCCACGCCGTTCACGGCGATGGAGGTGAGCATGCTCGACTGGAACCAGCCGCGGTACTGGTCGCCGCCCTCCAGGTAGAGGTCGGCGGGGTACTTGAGGTAGGGGCGCTCGGCCGCCACGGCGGCCCAGGTGGAGCCGGAGTCGAACCACACGTCCATGATGTCGGTCTCTTTGGTGAAGTGGGCCTTGCCGCACTTGGGGCAGACGAAGCCCTGGGGCAGCAGGTCGGCGGCCTCCCGGTCAAACCAGACGTTGGAGCCGTGCTCCCGGAAGAGGGCGGCCACGTGGGCGATGGTCTCGGGGGTGACGATATCGGCCCCGCAGTCGTCACAGTAGAAGATGGGGATGGGCACGCCCCAGACGCGCTGGCGGCTGATGCACCAGTCGTTGCGCTCGGTGATCATGGAGGTCATGCGCTCCTTGCCCCACTCAGGCTTCCACTGGATGGAGTCGCAGGCCTTGACGGCGGCGTCCTTGATGGCGTCCACGGAGCAGAACCACTGCTCGGTGGCCCGGTAGATGATGGGGTGCTTGCACCGCCAGCAGTGGGGGTAGGAGTGGGTGATGTTCTCCTTGGCCACCAGGAAGCCCTCGGCCTCCAGATCGGCCACCACCATGTCGTTGCCCTTGGCGTAGAACTGGCCGTTGTAGCGCTCGTCGGTCATGACGCCCTTGGCGTTGACGGGCACGGGCACGCCGATGTGGGTCAGGCCGGCCTTGTCGTACTGCTGGCAGATCTGGAAGTCCTCCGCGCCGAAGCCGGGGGCGGTGTGGACGCAGCCGGAGCCGGCGTCCAGGGTGACGTGCTCGCCGTTGAGGATGACGCTCTCCCGGTCGAAGAGGGGGTGCTTGGCGCGCATCAGCTCGAACGCGCTGCCCTTGAGGGTGGCCAGCACGGTGCAGGCGGCGTAGTCGATGCCCGCGGCCTTGCACACGCTCTCGGCCAGATCCTTGGCCAGCACGTACACGTCGCCGCCCGGCACCTGGAGGAGCACGTAGTCGAACTCCGCGTTGAGGCAGATGGCGTAGTTGCCGGGGATCGTCCAGGGGGTGGTGGTCCAGATCACGAAGTAGGTGCGGGACAGGTCGGCATACTGGCCCAGCTTGCCCTTGTCGTCGGCCACGGGGAACTTGACGAAGATGGTGGTGCAGGGATCGTCGGCGTACTCAATCTCGGCCTCGGCCAGGGCGGTCTGGTCAAAGGGGCACCAGTACACCGGCTTCATGCCCTTGTAGATGAGGCCCTTCTCCGCCATCTTGCCGAAGACCTCGATCTGCTTGGCCTCAAACTCGGGCAGCAGGGTGATATAGGGGTTCTCCCACTCCCCCAGCACGCCCAGGCGCTGGAACTGGCCGGTCATCTTCTCGATGTAGCTCTCGGCGTACTCCCGGCACTTGGTGCGGAACTGGGCGGTGGTCATCTCGTCCCGCTTTACCTTCTTGTCCTTCAGAACGGCGGACTCGATGGGCAGGCCGTGGGTGTCCCAGCCGGGTACATAGGGGGCGCACCAGCCGGTCATGTTGCGGTGCTTGACGATCATATCCTTGAGGATCTTGTTCAAGGCGGTGCCGATGTGGATGTTGCCGTTGGCGTAGGGAGGGCCGTCGTGGAGGACAAAGGTGGGCTTGCCCTCGTTGCGCTTCACCATCTTGTGGTAGAGGTCGTGGTCATACATCTCCTGGAGCATCTCCGGCTCCCGCTTGGGCAGGCCCGCCCGCATGGGGAAGTCGGTCTGGGGCAGGTGGACGGTCTGGTTGTAGTCCATGGGTCAGTTCTCCTTTATCTTTGATCTAAAAACAGGTTGGTGGAAAGGCGTGCGCCCTTGCCGAAATTGGCAAAAACAAAACGCGCCTTTGTCTCCTGTAAGAGACAAAGGCGCAAACCTCTGCGGTACCACTCTCATTGCCGCGGCGTGCCGCGGCCCCTCGAAGGCCGGTAACGGGGCCAGCCGTTCCCGCTTACTGCCCCAGGGGGGATTCGGCGGGACGCTCGGAGGTGATCTTCCCAGCCCTTCCCTGTCCGCCTTGCACCAAAACGGCGGCTCTCTGCGCAGGGGCGGGGACGGTACTCGTCCTCTTCTCGGCGTTTTGCGAAATAAAAGATACTCGGAGACACGAAACAACGTGTCTCCGAGTATCTTACCCGTTAAATGCCCTTCTGTCAAGGGGGTTTACTTGATTTCATAGTCCTTGCCGAACTGGAGGTGGTCAAAATCGATGCGGCGGGTGGGCTCGGTGGGCTCCTCAGCCTCCTCCGGACTGTGGGAGCGGCTCAGCTCCAGCAGCTCGGCATACAGGCCGCCGTCCTTCTCCTTGGCGCCGCCGCCGAGATCCACCGTGTCCTCCGCGTCCTCCTCCGGCGCCTCACCGGCCACCAGCTTCTCCACGCTCTGGGAGATGTCCTGGGCGGCAGAGGCAACCTGGTCCACCACAGGCTCCGCCGGGGCGGAGAGCTTGGACAGTCCGTTGAGGTAGTCCATCTCGTGCTGATAGAGCTCCTTGAGCTTGCCCACATAGGCGGCGGTGGCGTTCTGGGCGGCGGTGAGGCGCATCTGCTCGCTGCGGATGTCCTGCTGCAGCTCCGCAATACGGGCCTTGGCCTCCGTCTCCGCGTTCTTCAGCAGCTCGGCCTTCTTGGCCTCCGCCTGGGCCACCAGCTCGTCGGCCATCTTCTGGGCGGTAAGCAGGGCCTTGCGCATGGCCTCCTCGGTGGAGCGGTACTCCTCCACCTTGTCCACCAGTACCTTCATCTTGGCCTTGAGGGTGGCGTTTTCCTTATAGAGCGTGGTGTAGTCCGCCGTCAGTACGTCCAGAAATTCATCCACCATCGCCATGTTATAGCCGCCGAAGGACGCCTTGGCAAAGGCGTGCTCGGAAACTTCCTGTGGTGTCAGCATAACGTCATTCCCCCGATTTGTTCATGTCTTCCCCGCCCGATGCGGAGCATCGGGCGGGAACCCCCTCTTTGGCATCTGCCGGGCAATGTGGATTCGCCCGGCATCCGTGTTTTGGCGGTGCCAAAACGCTTGAAACGCCGGACTCCCGGCGGGACAACCCGGACATTTTCCTGTCCTGAAGAGCAGTTCAGAAATACAGCCCGTTGTTCTCCAGTTCGTCAATCAGATCGCCTAAAATATCCACGTTGTAGGGCGTAATAATATAAGTAGAGATGGCCACCTTTTTGATTTTGCCCTCATTGGCATAGGCCACGCCGGAGAGGAAATCCAGCAGGCGGCGGGCGATATCCTTGTTGGTGGACTCCAGGTTGAGCACCACCGTGCGCTTCTCCCGCAGGTGGTCGGCGATCTCGCTGGCGTTCTCGAAGCGCTCGGGCTTGACCAGCACCACCTGAAGCTGGGTGGTGGTGTGGATATTGACCACCTTGTTGCTCCGGCGCTCGTTCTCCACGGGGAAGATGGGGCCGGTGCTGTCCTGGGCCTTGGGGGCCTTCCGCTCCAGGCGGTCGCCGCCGGTGCGGTCCATGCGCTCGCTGCGGGAGACGGGCTCGAAGTCGTCAAACTCCTCCTCTTCCTCTTCGTCCTCATAGGGGCGGGCCAGGCGCTTGAGTTCATCTAAAAATCCCATTTCGGTAACCTCCCGAATTTGTTCTATCCTTTGTGCATGGGAGGACGGGGCCCAAACAGGGCGGTACCCACCCGGACCAGGGTGGCCCCTTCCCGCACGGCGTCCTCAAAGTCGCCGCTCATACCCATGGAAAGACAGTCAAAGCTAGTCTTATTATCATCCATCTGACTTCTTATGTCAACATAAAGCTGACGCATTTTTGCAAAAAACGGGCGGTTTCCGTCCGGCCCGGCGGCCACGGGAGGGATTGCCATGAGCCCCCGCAGGCGCACATGGGGGCTGCCAACCGCCTGGGCGGCCAGGGCGGACAGCTCCTCCGGGGAAATGCCGCTCTTGGACGCCTCCCCGCCGATGTTGACCTCCAGCAGGATGTCCTGTACCAGCTCCAGCTTGGCGGCCTGGGCCTCGATGGCCTCCAGCAGGTGCTCGGAGCCCACCGACTCAATGAGCTCCACCCGGCCCACTACCTGCCGCACCTTGTTGGTCTGAAGGTGGCCGATGAAGTGGAGGGCCGCGCCGGCGTAGGCGTCGTCGTCCAGGTGGGCGGTCATCTCCTGCACCCGGTTTTCACCGCAGATGGTGACGCCGGCGGCAATGGCCTGCCGGATGGTGTCGGAGGTCTGCACCTTGGTGGCCGCCACCAGGGTGACCTCCGACGGCTCCCGACCCGCCTGCCGGGCGGCGGCGGCGATTTTCTCATTTACCAGCGCAATGCGCTCTGCAAGGGACATGTGTCATTACCTCCCTGTCTATGACTGCGTGATCACTTTTCCGTCAAAGAGCTCCACCGAGGAGAGGATTACCTCGTCGCCGGCCCGCAGGGCCTTTTTGCCGTCCGAGCCGTCTGCGGACTTCACCAGAGCGAAATCCTCCAGTTGGGCCAGGATGGTGACGGGCTTGAATTCTGCCTGCTGGCCCACCAGGACGTACACGCCGGTGACCAGCTCCTGCTTTTCCTCCTCCGTCTCCGGGTCGGTGACGGTCCGCTCCTCCACGCGCACGGACTGCGTGGGCACGCGGATGCCGGTCTGACTGTCAAAGACCAGCTCCACCGTCTGCTTTCGGAGCAGGGTGGTCTCAGACAGATAGCGGTCAGAGGACAGCACCACGGCCACCCGGCCGTTCTCCGGGGTCTCCCCCACCCGCTCCACCTTCATGTCCACCTCGCCCGACCAGTCCCGGGAGAAGCGGACGGTGACGGTGCGGCCCTCGATGAGCCGCCCGGCCTCCTCCTCGCCCATGGCGCAGACAAAGTACCAGGTGGCATCGGTGACCAGCTTGCCCACCGCGCCGGCGTCCGGCTGGGGCCGCTGGCGGTCGAGCTGGCTGAGCTGGCCGGGGGTGATGGTCTCCAGCAGACCGGGGGTGAGCAGGCTCTCATAGCCGTCGGTCTGCCCGGAAAAGACCCCCGCCTGACCGGCGGTGAGGCGGCTGGTGTCCTGGGCGGCCTGGGCGCTCAGCGCCGCAATCTGGGCGTCCACCGCGTCAATGGAGGACTGGATGGCGGCGGCGGCATCGCCGTCCTCTTCCCCGCCGTTGAAGGTAAGGTCCCGCTTGTAGACCAGGCTCTTGAGCAGCAGGGTCTCGTCCTCCAGCCGGGTGAGATCCCCGGTGGACACCGAGGAGCGCAGGGCCACGATGGCGTCGATCACCTGCTGGCTGAGCTGGGAGGAGTCGCCGCCGCTCTGGGTCCGCTCCAGGGCGTATTGGAGCTGCTCCTTTTCCATGGTCAGGCTCTGTAGCTCCTCCTTCCGCGCCAGGCCGGAGTCATTCTGGTAGAGCAGGGCCACCGTCTCCCCGCGGGAGACCTTCTCCCCCTCCTCGGGCAGCAGATCCACAATCCCGCCGGGACTGGCGAGCACGCGCTCCTCCCGCACCAGAAAGCCGGTGGCCTCCAGACTGTCGTCCACAGTGTAGGCGTAGGACAGCACCAGGGTATAGGGATCGCGGAAGCTCCGCCAGGCGGACACGCCCAGATACACCAGGACGGCCGCCAGCAGCAGCAGCATGACAATTCGGTTGATCAGGGTTCCTTGCTTCATGGCAGCTCCTTAGTCTGCCGCCCCCTCCGCCTCCAAAGAGATGGCCCGCTCCGGCACAATGGTGGAGATGGCGTGCTTGTAAATGACCTGCTGCTTGTCCCCCGTCATAAGTACCACCACAAAGGCGTCGTAGCCCGTGATCTGTCCCCGGAGCTGATAGCCGTTCATCAGAAATACGGTCAGGCTGGCGTGGGACTTGCGGGCGCGGAGCAGAAACAGGTCTTGCAGGTTGTTGGTCTTTTGCATGTGGATGCACTCCTTCTATCTATAAGATGCATCCAATATATACCAATTATCGGGCGGATTTCGTCGAAACGGCGCGGGGCTGTGTCTCTTCGGCGTTTTCCCCCACGGCCTCCGCCAAACTTGGAAGCGAGTGCGCTGTACCCGCCTGGGCAAGGCCGCCACGGACTGCGGTGGGCCGGAATTGCCCTAGGTTTGACTGTGGCTTCCGCGTAGGGGCGGCCCTTGTGGCCGCCCGGCCGAGCGATAGGGCTGCGGGCGGTGCGCGGTCAAATCAGGCTCTTCCGAAGCGTTTTTCTAGCTGCTGGCGGGTCAGCTCAATGGCCACCGGCCGCCCGTGGGGGCAATATTTGCTCCCCGGCGGACCTGTCCGCCGGGGGCCCCGAGAGGATTCTACATCCTCGGGGCAAGTGAATTGCCCCTGCGGCAAGGTTTTCGCCGGAGGCGAAAACACTTGGACGCGCCAAAGGCGCGAAGCGCGGTCAAATCAGGCTCTTCCGAAGCGTTTTTCCAGCTGCTGGCGGGTCAGCTCAATGGCCACCGGCCGCCCGTGGGGGCAATATTTGACCGCGCCGGACATGACCGCCTGGGCCACCTTGAGCAGCTCGGCGGGGCTGTTCCTCTGGCCGCCCTTGATGGCCGCCTTGCAGGCCATGGTGTGGAGCAGGGCGTCCCGGGCCGCGCCGGGGTCGGCGGAGCCGCCGGTGAGCAGGCGGCCGGCCAGCTCGGAGAGCACGTCGGGGATCTCCCCGGCGGCCACGTCGCTGGGGGCGGCCCGGACGATCAGCGCCCCGCCGCCGAAGTCCTCCGCCTCAAAGCCGAAGCGCCCCAGCAGCGGGAGCTGGGCCAGCAGGGCGGCCCCCTCCTCCGCCGGAGGGGTGAACACCACCGGCTCCAGCAGGGCCTGCACCATGGGCTGGTAGCCCTCGGCCTTCATCCGGTCGAAGTTCAGCCGCTCGTGGGCGGCGTGCTTGTCGATGAAGAGCACCTTGTCTCCCTGCTCCACGATGATGTAGGTGTTGAGCACCTCCCCCGCCATGCGCCAGGGCTCCTCCCCCGCCATGCGCCAGGGCTCCTCCTCCGAAGGGGGCGCTGAGGGCTCGCCGGCTGGTCGGGCGGCCATAAAGGCCGCCCCTACCGGCTGGTCGGGCGCGGCTTCAGCCGGGCGGATGTGGGCATCCGCCCCGACGGGCCGGACGGTGGAGATGGGTGCGCCGGAGGCAGGGGCGGATTCAGCCGGGCGGGCACGGTCGTCCGTTCGCGCGTGCGGCGCGGCGGAGGTTGGGGGGGCGGAGATGCCGCTCTCGGCGGGGACAGGTGCGGCTTCGGCCGGGCGGATATGGGTGTCCGCCCCGGCGGACTGGGGGATGGAGATGGGGGCGCCGGAGACGCCGTTCCCGGCAGGGGCTGCAGGGGCGGCCCCTGTGGTCCGGGGGGCGGTGAAGTCGTGGAGGGGCAGGGGCGCTGCGGGCCGTTCCGCCGTCCGGCGGAACTCCTCCAGGGTCATCTCCCGGTAGGTGGGGGCCGCCGGAGCGGGCTCCGCCGGGCGGAGGGGAGACTGCGCAGGCCGCCCCCCCTCCGCCGGGCGCGGGGGCTCCACCTGGAGGGACGGCCGGGTGCGGTCGGCCTCCAGAGTGGACTTGACGGCATAGTACACCGCGTCAAAGACCTTCTTGTCGCTGCCGAACTTGACCTCCTGCTTGGTGGGGTGTACGTTGACATCCACCGCGTTGAGCCGGGTGGTCAGGTGGAGGACGCAGCCGGGAAATTTGCCCACCATCTTCTGGTTGGCGTAGGCCTCCTCCAGGGCGGCCATCATGGTGCGGCTCTTCACATACCGGCCGTTGACAAAAAAGTGCTGGTAGCCCCGGGTGCCCCGGCAGCAGGTGGGCAGGGAGACAAAGCCGGACACCGACATATCCTCCCCCGAGCCCTTCACCGGCGTGAAGCCCAGGGCCATATCCCGGCCCAGCACGGCGTAGAGGGCCGACTGCACCTGCCCGTCGCCGGGGGTGAGCAGCTCCTGCTTGCCGTCCCGGAGGAACTTGACGCTCACCTCCGGGTGGGACAGGGCCACCCGCTGCACCATGGCGAAGCAGGCCGCCCCCTCGGCGGCGTCCTTTTTCAGGAACTTGAGCCGGGCGGGGGTGTTGTAGAACAGGTCGCGCACCACCATTGTGGTGCCCTGGGGGCAGCCGGCCTCCTCCCGGTGCACCACCGCGCCGCCCTCCAGGGAGAGGGCGGCCCCCAAATCCTCCTCCGCCGTGCGGGTGAGCAGCTCGATGCGGGAGACGGCGGAGATGGCCGCCAGAGCCTCCCCCCGGAAGCCCAGGGTGCCGATGGCCTCCAGATCGTACTCGGTGCGCAGTTTGCTGGTGGCGTGGCGGAGGAAGGCGGTCTCCGCCTCGGCGGCGGCGATGCCGCAGCCGTTGTCGGTAACCCGGATGAGGCTCATGCCGCCGTGCTGGATCTCCACGGTCAGGGCGTCCGCCCCGGCGTCGATGGCGTTCTCCATGAGCTCCTTGACCACCGACGCGGGCCGCTCCACCACCTCGCCGGCGGCGATCAGATCGGCCACGTGGGGATCTAATTGCAGAATGTGGGGCATAGAAGCACCTGCTTTCTAAAAGGGGGAAATGAGAGTAGGGGCGACCCTTGTGGCCGCCCGCGGGCGGCCACAAGGGTCGCCCTTACGCGCCGAGAACGGCGGAGGCGAGGATCAGGGCGTTGAGCACCATGTGCAGGGCGATGGGGCTCCAGATGGAGCCGCCGTTGTCGTAGCACCAGGTCAGGGCCAGGGACATGGGCACATACTGGAGAAACAGCAGCAGATAGCGGAAATCCACCGTGCCGTAGGTATAGACGAACTGCCAGACGCAGTAAAGGGCAAAAACCAGGGTGGAGAGCACATAGCCCAGCACCCGGCTGTACCGCCGGGTGGCGCCGAAGAGCAGGCCGCGGAACAGAGGCTCCTCCACCAGGGGCATGAGCACCACCAGGATCACCACTGTGGCCGCCGGGGAGAGGGCAAACTGCTGGGCGTAGCTCTCCGGGTTGGGATTCTGTACCGGCAGAGGAATGAGCATGACCAGCAGATGGAGCACCCCCGCCCCGACGAGCCCGGTGCCGAAGGCGAACAGGTTTTCCGGCAGCCAGTCCAGCAGCAGGTCAAACCCGTGCCGCAGGAACGTCCAGAAGACCAGAAAGACCAGGGTAGCGGCCAGGAGGTAGTAGACCACGTTGGCCTCGGCCACGGGCAGTTCCCCGTGGAAAGCCCGCTGCACCCATCCCATGGACAGGGGAAAGACCGTCAGGTACAGGGCAAAGAACACCCACCCCCGGCCCATCTCGGCGCGGGTGAGCTGCGGACGCCATGGACGGCGTTTGGTGTGCATGGTGGAGGTCCTCTCTTTCTCTCGGAAATTGGGGTGCGGCCCGGCGGAGCGGGCCGATGCGGGCAGAAGGTGAATTGCCCCAGAGGGGCAAGAGAAGCCGCCCTGGGGCGTCGGCCCCTCCGGGGCGCATGGCCGGCGGGCGGCCCCTCTCGTCAAACGCCGACACGTAGGGGCGGGGGCTTGTCCCCGCCCGCGTCTCCGGTGTCCCGCTGCCGGGTTTAGGCGGGCGGCCACGAGGGCCGCCCCTACAGGGCGCATGGCCGGTGGGCGGAGCCTCTCGTCAAACGCTGACACGTAGGGGCGGGGCTTGTCCCCGCCCGCG